>OFEO01000031.1_pt1 | contig 12902 bp, 6 predicted proteins | sample 1521061 | NCBI WGS metagenome assembly OFEO01 (sample SAMN04272335, study PRJEB24112) | coral metagenome | biome: Coral reef; feature: Shallow seawater; material: Coral tissue | host: Coral | place: China: South China Sea | collected 2014 | reverse complement strand
GTCTCCAAAGATCCGGCACCCTTTTGCATTGGTTTGTCGTTGTGGTCTTGCCGATGTTAGAAGATTTCTTTAAAAGACTCGGCCGCCAACAAGGAAACATGGCTGTGGAAATTTTACTTCCTTAAACATTTACTCGTGAAGTTCCTTAATACGGAAACACGAATACGGAAACAATACGGAATACGGAATACATACGGAAACATTGTTAGTTGTACAATACGGAAACATATTTTGCTTCCCAGCAAAAGTGAAAAAGTAATAATATTATAATTAATTTCTGAACTTTTTCAGGTTAAGGAACATTTTGCTCCCGCTGGAAACTTTTCTTAGTTTACGCAATGGGAAATTATTTTTGGCTACCTGTTCCATTGTCGGCAGGCAGGAAACATTTATGGAGCCACCCCTATCTACCCTGCATTCTGCTTCCGGTAACAGGGCATCCCAGTAATCGTACACAGAGCTTCCTCTTTAACTCTAAATATAGAGCACAGACTTTAGTTGTCTGATCTCCTCTGATAAGAGAATTTCAGCTGATTGCAGCTCCAGCCTATAGTACTTATGAAATAAGATTATTTCTTGAGAGAACATTCCTTACATTACGATATCAACCAATGCTTGGTCATTTCAAGCGGTTGTTTTAATAAACCTGAAAATGGCTTAAAAACAGCAAATGTAGTCAACCGAAGAAATATCAAAGTCAGCGCTTGTCACGTTTTGTTGAACAATGATTTTGTAATCCACATTAAAATCAGCCGACGAATCCCTGCTGTGCTCGGAGCAAGCTTCCCATTCTCGAATCTGAAATAACGTAAACAAGAAATGACAAGCAGCTTGAAATCTTTGAGGCTAGACTGCAGTTATTGCGAAATCGGGAATTCAATTAGTGACCTCATTAGCCAGCTGAAGGGAAGTTGTTTTATCAATTCAACTCGAAGGACGATTTCAGTGCTGATAACCCTTCAGTTATTGGGAAATTACTAAGGGTGTGATTACTGAAAGCACTTTTTTCACAATAAAACCTTCTCCAATGTATGGATTAAGACTTCCGTCTTAAATATTCGATGAGCCAATAACGGTAATCAACAACAGCGCGCAACCAAGGGTCAACTTTGTTGAATAAGTCGCGCGTGGAGTGTGGAGCCCACGCGCATGGAAATTTACGATGTTAACGTGGGACACGTGAGTAACCTGCGATCATTTTTTTTTTGTCTACCAAGCTCGCGGGGTATTTTGTAATGATTGTTTATGTCGTGTAAGACCATTGTAGACGTTTCTGTTATACAGCATTTTTTGGTTATCTCTTGTTCTGGTTCCCACGCAATTTAAAGCGCCTACTTGTACGATTATAAGCAGGGCGCTTATCCCTGACTTTTTCCGCCCTGATTATAAGCTATCCCGCCCGTGGGTATTTTTTTTTTCAGGCTGGAGACACATTAAAGGGTAGAGCGATTTTTCGAGTTGAATCAACATTTATGGAACTCTGACGATTTTGAAGGTTTATGAAAGAGGTATTATTATCTTTGGTAGTTAACCTTTTCTCTTATAAACAAAGCATATCAAAAGTAAAGGTTTTGATCTCGAGAATGGTTTATTTCTTCCGGGGGATCTGAGTGTGCTGATTTCCTGGGCGACAGTAAAGAACATTATTGCAGCCAGTGTAAGCTTGCAAGATCCGAAGAAGTAGGTTTGATTTAGGAAATCTTTCACTCTCGCCTAGCATTTCATGCCCACTCTTTCTATTTTGGAAGGTATCTTGTCAAAAGATGTCTGGTCATACCTCGTAAAACCTGTGTCACTAGCCCACCATAGGCTGGTCCATACGCTCCTCCTACAAAGTTGTAGGTCGGCAACCGCCAATTTCACTCGACTTAAAAATAGACGGGAGAGTAGGCTAGGGATGGATATTCAACCTGGTACCAACCTTTCCATGGTCATTATTATTGTGGTTGATAGTGAAAATGGGAGAAGTTTGGTGACTCTAATGAGTACAAATCGTTTAAATGTGGAAAATTCCCCAGCCCAGCGTCAATTGAACGTATTACAGTTAATATAATTGATCACTCGTGCAAAATACTCTGCCTGGAAAATTCCATCGGCTGCCCAAGAAATAGCTTGATATATCAGCCATTTTGTTGCCTCGAGGGACAGAAATGTCTCATTTCCCTTCTTCCTACGCGCTCGCGCTCATTCTGCTCTGCACTGCGCATCCAGTTCCCAGTTGTCTCTTCGATTCCTTTAAAGGGGAGACGCACTGATGAGACGCACACAAAACTCCAGCCTGGTCGGACTCGAACTCGAACAGGCTTTAATTTAGGTCGAAGCTCGCTGAATTTCCAGTAAGGCAATCGTATTAAGAATCCCTTAATGTGTACCCCTGTTCTGGTAACGCGGTTGCCGTAAAATGCCGGCCCCATCAAGCGGCCCCTCCACCCTTCACGTCGGTGATGAGGTGAAAGTGTGACTTCAAATGTGATCAGCTTCGGCGGATTGCGAAATAAGACTGCGAGCTTGCTCGCGTTTGTAGAGCTCATGTGCGAGAAGCAAAGCCGCAATAAAGTTGAAATTATAGCACGCATGTAGGTTGCAGTTTGAATTTAAATGAGTTCTGTTGTTCTACAAAAAATATACTGATATGCTATCACGAGTTTCGATACTACTAATTCCACGAAATGGCAGACGCGAGTTTATCTCGTCAACTCTCTGTACATTGCGTGGGAAGAGTCAAGGGACGAGGAAACAGTGAAGCTCAAAAACAACTAGTTATTCCATACTGACTATCCGTGTAATTTTAATCAAATGCCTAAACTTAGTTTAATTAATTAAGGATGTTTTACGACGGTTTTGGGGTTAGCTTTTTCAAGGAGTTTCAAGGGTGTTTCAGGAAGTTTTGCGGTTACGGCCCATTTTAAGCTGAAGCGTTTTGAAAATCCGGAGATGCTGTTGTGTTCCATGGTGTTGTAAGCCAATTATTTCACCGCAGAGAGCCGTAAACCTTGCAATGTATGACCAAAGGCCGAGAGATAATGCAAAGGCTTATTTTCAAAAGCAAGCAAGAAACACCCTTTTTCTATAAGAACCTTTTTTAAGAACGTTGAGGCTGAGATGAAATAAAATTTTAAGAACGTACTAAGAACATTCCTCAGGCTGAGAATCGCGATTAAAAACGTTTTTTTTTGCTAATCTGTATATTAAATGACAAGCGTCATCAAAGTCATTAAGTGGTACAAAGTTCTAAGTATTGTCAAGTCTATCAAGATAGTTGATCTTATATTCTCTCAGCTATAATTTATTGAAATACTCTACCATACAAATTTAAGAACATGTAAAGAACGTTTTTAGTCTGAAATCGTATAAAAAATATAAGAACGTTCAACCTCAGCCCCCAAATTAGACGTTCTTATATAAAAAGCGCGTAACTGGTATAAACCCTTTTTCCATGCCAAGGCAGAGGGAATAAAGAGGGACAAGAGGGCTTCAAGACAATTGATCAGCCGTCACTGAGAAAGGATAGGGATTCATGAAAGAACCCGTTGATTGCAATGAAACCACATATCAGATATATACCCCAAACGTACGATCGCATGAAACGGATAAGTTGTTTTATGGGCTAATACAGAGTAACACCTGAAGCCGCAGGCACGGAGCAAACCGTGGCTTCAAATGCTTTGCTCGAGGCGCGCATTAAATGTAAACCCAAGCGCTCGGAATTACAATAAAAGGGCGCATGTTAATTTATATTAAGCCAAAGGCATTGTTTGATAAAATAAAAGATTAAAACTTTTTCACAAACTTGGTAAATCTCTGTCGCATTTACCTCTTTGTAACGTTTTTGCCAGGAATGTAAAAATGCATGCCTAAAAGTTTCTAACGTTTATCGAGCGAGCAGTTTTCAGCTAGGCTCGATTTCTCATCAGTGTCTGGTACCTCAGCATAACTGTTGTGATCAATGTACTTGGACTATAACCCCATTACTTCAGAACTTAAATGAAATTTTAAACGCTAGATAAGGAATTTAATCTTTTGACTCTCTGACTCTCCCTGTTTCTCTCTATTACAAGTTATGATGCCACTCGAGGCTTCTTGCACTAACCGTGATAACTTTTTTGGTGAATTGCGATGGAACAATTTGGAAATTTGGGTTCCGCTGACTATTTTAAAACAATTCTACTCCATGGTCCCAAGTGTAAAACAACATGCCGCGTACAATAATCCAGTCAGAATAGGAAAGAGGGTGACAAAAGGTTAATACCTGACACGTGTTGAGGACAAAAGTTTGCACGAGAAACGTGAAAACAACGAAAACATTTACGCGAAGCGTGAATTTAGAAAGGCCATTGCCGGGATCATCACAATGATTTGCTACAATCTGTAAAATCTGAGCAAAAGTTCAGGAGAAGTCTCAAAGACTCTTTGCTTCTCTTTCGTGCACGCACGCGTTCTGTTTGGTCTCGCTTCTTTGTGTAGTCTCCTTTGAAGCGTTAACTTTTTTTTGAGGTCACGCAACGCTCCCCTAAAGTTCTTTGGGGGGGATAGTTGCGTGACATCCCAGCTGCGGAGGAGACTATGCTTTGTGCGACATTTAAATGGCTGTCCGAAGAACTCATCACCAAGGCAGCCAAGTCGAATTTGGTAGGCTGATCATATACCAAAATGACAGTTTTGGTCTAAAAATAAGTGGACTATTTCAGTTTAACCTAGTGTCTGGAACATGTCGGCACCTGGAAAACTTTGAGCAATCGGCACCAAAGCAATTCTGCCTCGGAAGGTAACTTCAGAAACTTTAAGCTTGATTGTTCACAGTATGTAGGCTTCAGAGACCCTGTGATGTGTCTGGTTTCTTAGTCCTTACACTACTGGTGATCTAGCTAAGTAGAGTTTGGCAGAGGCAGACTTAAGGGGAACTGAGAAAAATAGAGATTTGAACAGAGATAAAGCTGTACAATAGATGTGAATATCTTAATTTTCCTGAGAGTTGAAAATTTAACTCCCTTTCCACTTCACTAAGTCAATTTGTAACTTCTCACCCACTCTGGTTTTCTGATGTTATGACACACACTTTTTGCAATATAAAATTAAACGTATTCCTTTTATTTACAATTCTCAATAAAACTTTTTATCTTACACTATTACCAATATGGTATAATAAAGTGACCAAATATTATATACAAGACCCAAAACTTGAAAATGTACTCTTTTTACACTTTTTTTGGATTTTCCATTTCTTTTTTTCATTCTATGAATGTCTATGGATAACATTAACAAAGCGAATAGAGCGACCGCTTTTTTTTAAGTGAACGAGAAAAACACCAAACCTTTCAGCTTACAACTTCAAAACTATCAAAACAATTTTGAGAAAGCAAGCTTACGTTTAGACTAACAGAACAAAGGAAGAAAAGTATGAACAGTCAGCAAAAAAGTCTTCGAGTTCTCTAACAGTCTCATAATACACAAGGTCCTGGTGTCTCAAGACTTGGGTCCACTGCGTACATTTCAGTCCAGGAACACCTCCGAGGAAGGACACCTGACATGTAAGGATAATCTGACCCTTCAAGAAGTACTCGTAATCTCATAGCAACTCTCCGACTGTGTACAGATCCACCAAGAAGTACACATTGTACTCCATAGGGTCTCCATGTGCATTTGCTTCCTTTAAAGTGGTGTTTTACCGTTGCAAGTGAAGGAGGGATCTGCAATCCAGGTTTGTCTGTCACCAGAAGAAAGGCATCCGCCTCAGCAACTTTCTTTTCTAACACTTTCAGGGGCTCTTCATATATTTGGCACAAGCAAGCTTGTGTGTCTTCATACATCAACAACGGCACACTAACATTGGCACATTCTAAAAAACAAGATTGAAACAATCGATGTTAGAAACGATATTACAATATCATAAATGACCTCGGAAGGTGTACAGAGTGATTTTACTTTTTAAAATACTAGTCTACTTCCGGTCCTCACTCGTTTGATAAACATCACCAGTTAAATTAATGAATCAAAATACGTTCTGCAAAATAGCATTCACATTTCAGGAAATCGCAAAATATTTGCTTTTTAGATAGCGATTTTGCAATTGCAAAATATGGATCTTTAAATCAAGTTGAGGCGCTGTCATTCATCTCACAGCTGTCGGCACAGGCAACGGAGCATATCCGTTTCAGATATGGGAACAATTTTCGGATTGGGCAACAAAATACCAGACGATTTCAAATTTCCATAAATATAGCAAAAGTAAACCATTCTTTCACCTCCAGACGGCCAAGCAAACTATTCTCTTTCGCAACATCGATTGTCGCAAATATAAATCACGCTTTTTGTCAAACAATCACGTTTCTGGGAGGCCAACCCATCCAGTTAGATGACAAGCTCTCAAAATGTCATTTAAAGAAAATCACAAAAGGCAAAATTTTCGAAACTGTTAGCAGCCATATGGATCACATCTAGTGAATCTAGTTTTCTTGCACACAATTAAAGTTCCACGGAAGGAAGTTATGGCGAAATCGCATATTTTGATGACCTAAAAGTCGTTTATCTTTCTGGGGTTGGATCACAGCCAACTTTGAATAACAATTAGGCAGAGGGGCTTTTCCCTTTGGAAGCGAAAGAAAAAATATCACTACTTTAAAAGCGCAATGGTGTGTTACCTACCAAATAAGGTTATTTGATGTCCTTCGTTGCAAAGCTGTTTCAGAACATACTGAGCTTGGCTCAGTCCAGGGTTGCTGGATACAAAATCTGCGAACAATACAATCTTCATACTGTTCGGTGACTTAGAGCTCTGTAAATCCCAACCCTGCAACAAAGAGAACATCCTTGAATAAGCAACAAGCTCAATACATCTACATTCGAATATATATCGCTGCGAACCATTGACAACATTGCATCATGGAGCTGACATTCAAATGACCAGTCACGAGACGAGAGCGTGCAGAATAATTTCTCAGCTGCTAAATATAACCTTGACATCTTTTCCTGAAGGCAAGAAAAGGCCATGCAAGAGAAAATTTCCAGCAGATATGTTTTCAGAATCACCTTGTATTAGAGCTTTAGCTTTCAGTAAACACCATATCTTAAGTGTTAATAATTTAGTATTTGTCCGATTTTCGGTCACGTCCGCGGTACTAAGGAAATTATTCCGTACCTGAAAAGTGAAAAAATATTCTGCCGCGGTGAGCTCTTCTGCAGACAAAAAATTCTCCTAGTGCGATCAAAAAATAAAAACTCTTGCCTGCAACCTCTCAATTCCCCAAATTTGCGGATCTTGAATGTCAAAATGAAGTAAACGTGTAATATTTGAAGACGTCCATGCAAATCAACTTTCCTTCGCGAAGATCCACGACCGAATGTGACTTTCGCGCGAGGGCAAAAATTCTTCCATGTAATTTAACCCAGCTTTATTTTAAGAACAAAATCGCTTTTACCGTATTACAGATCTCAGCAGGTCAGGAAATCGCTCTAATCAATTCACATGTCCATCACTTGTTGAAAGACGGCTGGTCAGTTGCCAAATTTTAGACCCGTGCACAACAACATGAATCAAAAGTAGTCACGTCGCTCAAGATGCTAAATTCAAGTAAAGAAATCAGGCTGAAGCGAAAATATGAACACAAAAACAGCTCAGCTGGCAAAACGTATGAAGAAACTGCAAGCGCATCAATTTTGAGAATCGAAGGCGCTAACAAAGCACTTTCTAAATCGACGATGTCATCGCTGAAGCACAGAGTTCTAACTTCCAGGTTTCTTCTCAGATATCATTACTAACGAATCGAATCGCTTATTCTTAGCAGCTGAAGATTTTTACTTTGAACATAACTGTGATCTTCGCTCAACCAATTATCAGAGATCGAACTGTAGCGTGGAACAAGAAACGAGTGAGCGACAGTAATCTTAGCGCCCTATTCATCGACTGACAAAATTTCAGAAGGAACTTCGCTGAACCGCCGCCGATTTTAAACTTAACTTCAATCGAAAGCAGTCACTTACCAGGCTAGAACTAGGCATTGTTGTGTTTCCTTTGCACATCTTGCTTAAAATCAGCTTGTTCAATTCTGCTTCAACCGGCGAAACCCTTCTCTGACCCGTGCATACACTAGAAGCACGGAAAATCACTTGTTCGTAAAGATTTTATATGCTTTGACAAGCTCTGTGACGTCATAACAGTGGCCATTTACAATATCACACCTAGCACGTTCCGATTATAATCTGGCCTTCTGATTGGTTCATGTAACAATTATTAATTGACGTTATTGACTCAAGGGCTCGAATCCCAGATGACGGCAAGGGCCGCAGCCAAGTTGATGATTTTGTTATAATGAGAATAGAAGAATAGTCTGGAATATTCATCATGATTCGAACAAAGAAATCACTTTGAATACGGGCGCTTTGTTATTCTGCATTCATAGAACAAAAGACTTGTGATATTTCGGAAAAACAACATATACAAAGCAAAAGGTAATTAAATGTCAGATCTTGCAGCCGATAGGTTGATTCGAATACAAAGCTAACTTGTTCTATCACCTTTGTGACCGAGATTAATTTCGCTGGTTAGAGCGCATTTAAATGTTGTTGTTTTCGCTTCCTTGAAAAAAGAAGGAAAGAAATAATGTTTTAAACCATTTGCGCTTTTGTGTTTGTTCCAAGATCACCTTTTCCGAGTGTCTTTTAGAAGGCTTTTTCTCATTGATGACTTTTAAGTAAAGTACGTGCGTGCTTGACTTTACGAACGTGACATTTCATTTGGTGTCCCGTCGACTAATTTTGTCAACTTTCTGTACTGGAAATTGACCTATCTTCCTTCATGCTCACTACCAATTTGCAAACGCTGTGCACATTTAAGATCATTTATCACTTTATCGTTCTTTGCAAGGATGTAAATCTTGGTAAAAAAAAATAGACAAAAACAAGAGACTTTACTTCGCCAATATCGAACGTACCTTGTTTTTCTCCACCGATATTGCCTCCCACGAAACATTCTTCTGTTTCAACATTTTGAGTGGCCTTCGCCGCATTTTGTCGAATGCTTTTCTTTTGTTTTGCATTTTCAGTAAGAACAAGACAGAGTTAAGCTGGGCAAGTTGTTGAATTGGTGATAACTTGTTGATATTTTCAAACAATTCTGGACCTAGGCCATCAAACAAAATAAAAATAGCCATTCGCAAATTGTAATCGCTTACAGGAAGCTTGGTTCACTGCTCTTTGTATCCAGTTCTCTCACTCAAGTTGCGGTTTTTCGAGCATCATTGTTCCACCGTCGCAAATTAGTTTCGAAACAATGGCGTTTTTCAGACCGTTTCAAAGTTGGCTTATTTCCTTTTCATTTTCATTTTTTTTTTTGTGAGGTCGCACAAGGGGTCGTACAAGCAAGGGAGCAGTGTTTTGTCATGTGATTTTAACACACCCACAACAACACCCACAAACCAAATGCAACGGAAACAAAAGGCCTTTCCTGTATATACTAAGATGTTTGAAGTCTATTGTTCAATCCTTTTTTTCGCTTTTGTTGTCGGAAAGTAAATCAAAAACAACAATTAATTTTCATCAGGACAAGAGTAGAAATTTCAGAAAGCCAAATATTGTCGGAATTCAGACTCCCGTGGAATTTTAGATCTGTAATTCCGCAAGTTGATTTGCGTTTTCTTTGCATTCCAAGTTATTCAGTGTTGCTTAGGCCCAGTCCGATTTCTTGGCACTAGTTATTGTCTAAAAATAAGACATCCAATACAAAGAATCCTTTCACTGAAGCCGAAAGAATAAGTGAGATGTAAACCATTTGAATTACTCAAAACAAAAAGGGACTTAAGGGATTCCTTTACATCATTGCCTAATGCATCAAGTATTCAACATGCTTTTACCTGAAATTTCTTGACAGTAACAATTTGTACCAAACACAAGGTTTGCCGCAAGTCCGCTGCGAAAGAGAGCCAGCGAGCGAAAGCGAGGGACGAAGTCGCGAGACGGGAGCGACGAAAGTCTAAAGTCTAAGCATACACCAGCCCTAAATAAGATCTTTTCTCATCAGCTTTGATTGCGCATCATCCACCATGTTCCAGGGCGAAGTATATTGTTTCAAAGGTTATTCAATATCATTAAATTTCTAGACACAAACAATCGGCAAAAATCCTGGGATAGAGAAGCTTAAGTGAAAGAGGATAACTGGATAAGGTCATTAAAGTCTTCCAATCAGCATTCATTATATTTTGGAGCAAAACAGATCGGTGTTTCAATACTGAACTTACCGGGTAACGCCAATCTCAGAATCTATCGCGCACGGAAAAACTAACTGTTACAATTAAGTACGAGACTAACTTGGAGGAATTAAAGTAAGACTTGAAATAGAGATATTACTGAATGTCAATTTTGAATAAGAACAAAAGTTTCATACTTAATATATATATTCATGCTGGAAAAATAGTGTATCAGTACGATTTTTTAAGTAATTTTTTTTTCGAAATGCGTTGTGTGCATAGAGATAAGAAATAAAGGCAAACATGCGGGCAAGTTTGAACTTTTGCTCATTTTGAAAGCACGAGCTGGAGTTGACGATTTTAGCAGTTTTTCACTTTCAATTCTAGCCAGGCGTTCAGATAGTTGCGGCACATGCCCGAGATCACGGCGCGCGAATAAAATAAAAAAAGCGCGGCTTCCTCTCGCCGCTTTTTATTATTGATATTTTTTCGCTTGCCGTTTTTCGTGCTAGGCTCAACTTAAACTGAACGCCTAGAAGAGACTATTTAAATTCCGACATGCAAGAGTAGAAACCTGGTAGAAACGCTTCTAAGGACTAGGGAGGCGTGATTGCGAAACTCGCGCTAATTGCTTCCGGATTCAAGTTTTATCAGTTTCATTTTTATCTCCTTCTCTTGATCCAAAGGTCCAGGTGCAGGTTTGTAGGTCTCGTCCTCCTCACTTTTTGGAAGAACAACTTCAAAGCAAGGACGTGTGTTGAAAAGACAATTAGCTCAAAACGTGTGCCAGCGAAAATAAACAACTGTGAACTCTTTTGAAGACGTCGCTGCAGTGCAGAAACTATAAATTAGTTGGTGCTTGGCTCCTCCAAAAGAAAACAACACTATGCTATATTCATTCCTACGTGATACTCGCTGGCTACACGCCGTTGTCTTTTTTTTTAATAACTACAAGTTTCAATTTGTATTGATCTATTCAAATGCTTTGTTAGTACCGACATCACGAACGCACGTTGAAAGTTTGAATTTCGTGTAGAGTGACATGTTCTGTCGCGGAGGATTGGTGACTAACCGCATCTCGATTGGCATCGCCCTTGGTTACTCAAAGACCGGCGAACCAATTCTCCAATACAAAGGATATGTCGTGCCCGAGTTCATTTTAGATTCAATTGCGCACAATTGGGGTAATATTTTACAATCGGCATTCCAAACAAAAACTTGCATCGCCAGTTTGCAGTAAAAACCTTACTCCTGACCCACCACAAACAACGTATGATAAAAATGTTGTATCTTTTTGAGAACGTTTCTGAATGACCTTTCATTGGATCGGGCATTGGATACCTTATTATTCCAACTCAGACTGAGCTAAAATAACTTCGTATCTAGTGTCATGACGTCAATGTAACTTTACGTCACAATTGTTTTTATCTGATGGTAATTTCTCACGAATTTGCTTTCTGTATGATTTAAACTTGATCCAACAAGCCAAAATATTATCCTGGGTGCCAGATTTTTTGTTACTTTCTCGCGAGGAATGTTGAACCGGCTGAAGCATGATAAGCGACTTCGCCCGGATCTCAGATCGCGACCTTTAAAAGCTCTCTGAGATCAAGGGTTGAGTGATATTGCATTTGATCATAGTCACGTAAACTAACAAGTGTCAAATCAATTTGGATAAAACAACATTGGAAAAACGTGATTTTGTCGTCGTGCGCGTGAAAGCGATCAGAGCAGAATTTCCTGTAAGATTCTGAGGAATCGGGCCAGAACATTCATCGAGGAGTTCTCAGTAGTTAGATACCCGCTGGCTTTATACACTTCTTGATGTTATCGACGATATCGTTTAGCATTAGTGGGTAATTCGTAGTTTTTTGGTCTCCATGGAAGCAGTCTTGACTCATGCATAGTGGCCGCAGCGGAGTAAATGTTGCAAAGCTCTATCTCTTTACTTCAATTTCGATTCTAATAGCAGAAATTAACTTGTACTTTTTGCCTCGACTTATATTGTATAAATATTTTTTTTCTCCCTCCACGCATGTGATCGACTAACGCAACCAAGACTGTCTTCATTCGCCTAATCTTAGACGAGTTTTAAGAGTGTTTTGTCTGTTTGAATGTTTAAAATCTGTTTATCAGAATTAACCGTGTTTTTCTTCAATCGTTCATTCACTCCAGGGCTCAGCAGTGGACGAAAGTACCAAAAACAGCGTTTGGTCAATTTCCGGTATTCCTACACAATATTCCGGATTATGTGTTCTAAAGTTTCCCACCTCCCAGTTATTTTTTCCCAAATATCCTGCACCCGTTAGTTTTTTACCGTTTATTACCCGTACCCCGAAAACCTCTCGCAGGATTAGCGTGGGCGATGGCCGTATGGATAATATATCGACAAGTAAGGAGAAACAGAAAACAAAAATCATCAATTTTCATGATATTGACAAGTACTTCACAGTTGCACCAGATAGCCAATACTTATATTTTGCACATGCTTTTAGTTAAAACAAGAGGTTATGATCTTGTTTAAAATGATGATATTGTTTTGGACGTTTAGTTGATGGCATCAGTGCAAGCAAAGTCCAAAGTAACCTCTGAGGTAACAAAATAGATGACCAGCTCAAAAATATAAACTGGGCTCCTGGCCTCGGTTTATGAAGAAACTCTGAGAGAAAGCCATTTAATTGCCACGAAATTATGTTAATTCCAAATATGGTTTTTACTTCAAAA
>OFEO01000030.1_pt1 | contig 12980 bp, 10 predicted proteins | sample 1521061 | NCBI WGS metagenome assembly OFEO01 (sample SAMN04272335, study PRJEB24112) | coral metagenome | biome: Coral reef; feature: Shallow seawater; material: Coral tissue | host: Coral | place: China: South China Sea | collected 2014 | reverse complement strand
AGATCCAAAAAAAACGTGTGCTCTATACTTCATAATAGATTGACATTGAGCAAGTATCGAGGAGAGACTTATTGTGTACCAAAATATAAGAAAATGGATATCAAGAATTTGATCATAGGGTTATTCTAAAAGCAATTTCTTGAAGTCTACACTGCAGCAACATTTTCGCAAAATTTCAGTGATTTTCAAGCCAAACCTGAACTTTTGAAAGACTGAAATTTTCTAACACTTTTCAAAAAATCCATATCTCAATCCATTTCCATCCTCTCTATCTTTAGCTATCCTCATTTCCTGATGGGTTTTAATCATTTGTTGAGCACTGCTCTAAAAAGTAAAACCAACATAGTTCAGATTCAAGTAATTAATATATGTTTTGGAGATTTCCAAAATTATGCTAAAAATGGTGACAGTGTCCTTTCAATGATTTAGGTAGGAGATGACTTTGTTGATCTCTTGCTCATCGGGCAAGAGAGAATGAATATCTACTTCTCCAGGAAAGTGGGACGGCACTTAAATTGAAACCTGAGTATGCAGAATGTGATTTCCAGATCAGGTGGTCATGCAGAAAAAGCTTGGTTTTCTGAAACTATTAAAATGCGTGGTTCCAGTCACAAACATGACCATGACATAACCACACATGTTCCAGTATATTATATAGTTGCTGTTATTGGAGGTAATGTTCCGCTGCATTCAGTAGAAAAAAACTACTGGTAAGGATGGAGAAATTGCTGGCCATCACTGGCAGCCAGTCCCTATTTTAAACCCTGAATTACTCTCTGTTCTCCTGTAGCTCTTATAAATTCTTCATAAAGTTCGTTTAATTAAGTCCCTCTTTTGTATGCAGTTAGACTCCCAATGTTAAAAAGAAGAGAAGAAGAGGAGGATGAGCAAAATATAAAAATACAATGACATCCACAACAGCACTGCTATTATTTCAAGACAAAAGGTAATTTGCAAGGTAGATTTTACACACCAATTGTTAGGGTTTGGAGTCTAAACATTCATTATCTGGACTCGTTAGGACTTGTGAAATCAAAGTAATCATGATAGTCAAGGCTCAGCATGATAAAACTTAAATGCAAAGAATTATAAATCAAGGCCTTGGCAAAAATCTGGGTAATAAAATTCAAAAACATCGAACTTGAGATGATCAAAATTGAGCAGCACACAATATAACAGTTATTCTGGATATGTTGCCCTATGGCTCTTTTGTTCTCTTTAATTAACATAACTTGTAAGTCTTATTTATCTCCCCCTAACATGCTGGCAATCTGTTCGTCAGTTTTAAAAAAAGCACAGGAGAAGAGAAAGATAAAACATGGGAAACTTGTCCAAGTAATTTTTTTTTTACATTAGCCGTTTTTTTCAAAATCAAAGAAAATTTATTTGCTAAATTTTTACACTTTCATTATTACAGTGTAAGCACAGCTTGGAATTGTTTCCGATCAATTAACAACTACTTAAGATATTTGAAACAGCTGGCATTTTAAATGATTTCACATGTTAAAAGCCTTCTTTTAATATTCATTGCACAAGACATGAATTCAACATTTTTGACCTGGAATCAACAGAACTATTTGTTGCTCAACAAACACAAAACACATAACAAAAGTCTTGCAAAGTGGCTTGAAAACAACAGTACAACCATTTGCAAGTTAAGCTACAGTTTAGAACTTTTATGGTAAAATTATCTGGAAAAGGTTACTTTAAAGTTGAAACCCTGGTTTCTTCTCAATTTTTCAACAGGACACAGATATTTAAAATTAGCTAAAAATAGATACTTTTGTTAATCTATACACTATGTCTGAGAAATATATTCCTAATTCAGACAAAGGGGAGCAGGGTTCACTCAGGGCCCGTTTGTTTGGGATATATTCCGGACTAAGAATATATTCTGGAATATATTCCTGCTATTCTGCTCCTGGGAGCAGAATAGCAGGAATTGAAATCCAGGTATTCCGGAATGAGAAAAGCTCCCAAACAATGTTCACTTGCATTATTCCAATTATTTTTATTCTGGATTGATCCCAAACGAACGCGCCCTTAGTGGTGAGAGCAAAATCTGGCCTTGTGCCATTTACAGGTTGAGTTTGTTGTTGGTCGTTACTCCTGTACCTAGAGTCTTTCTCAGGGTGCTCTGGTTTCCTTCCCTCAAGAAGAAACCAACATTTCAAAATTCCGGTTCAAACGTGGATAAAGGCCCAGCAAAAATTAAGCCCGGGCTGGCATGGCTTCCTCTCTTCATATGGCGATTCACCTTTATATCTTTTAGATTTTCTCAAGGTGAAACCATGGATACTTAAGTCTACACCTCCCCACCATATTCCCTACCCATTACCCATTACCCAAGGAGGGCTGTCTAAACAAAACAGGTGGCTAATAATTGGTCGAAAATTATACTCATTATGATCGGCACTTTGTTTAAGTTCTGTTACAAAGTTTCAGAAGGCGCTACAAGGGGGCATCCATTTATCAATAGCAGGTTGTAATAGTAAGCTTAAGCTTGAGCTTAAATAAATGAAGACGCGTTCTGAAGACTTAAGAACACTTTTTCATTTATTTCACTTTATCCAAGTCACCAGTTCACTTATCAATGAGCTTGACCTTAATTTAGTTTTGTTATTTTCACTGGTGCATGCGTGGGCGAAAAAAAAGGAACGACATTCCTTAGTTTGCTAAATATATTAATATCACAACGCAAATATTACAAGAAGATACACTTAAGCTTACCCGCGGTGTAGATCGTTTTGTTGGAGCGACGAAACACTCGCACGTTTTCCGGTTTGGACTTCAATGGAGAACTCGGAGGATCTTTCAGATGTGATGGGGCGCCGGTAGGACTATCAAACACCACACAAAAAGTTAAATCACACAAAAAAGTGGAGAATGATAAACGACGCATTAAAAAATTACCTTCCGCAGCTTCCTGAACTGTCTTCATTCGGAGAAATTGATCTTAAATCTAATGTCATGCCACATGGTCTTTCGGACTTTGCCGCCATGTTTGTTGCTGCGTGATAACGTCCGCGCACATCATAATGGGATCTACCGCTGTACAATAACAATCCCTGCAGGCGCCGCTTGTCAAAAAAAATTTTCCTCGCGGAAAAATTAATAACCCAGATTATTTCAAAAAATGAAAGCTCTAAATTTACCAACCAACTTCCGGCCTCTACGCCCACCAAATGTTTTATTTTTGCATTAACAAGCCAATTGCTTTTATCATAAAAGAGTTGAAATTGTCTTATCTAACCGCAAACACAACTGAGTAAACCCCGACTACAAAGACAACATGGAACCTTAAACTTGATCCAAACGCCAATAAAACCAATAAACCCGACAGAGAATATTAAAATTTTAATTTCTTCTCCTTGGTGTGTTTTGGCTGTTATGATACTAGACATTCGCGACCATTTACAAGTTACCTTCCACAATAACATGCAAATTGCAATGTATTTCTTTTGTTTTCGTTCTTTCTGGTATCCACTGGGCCACTGTTGCCGAGGGCGAAAAGGGGAAAACGTTCCGATCGGAAATTCCAAGTTTACGTTTTCGGGGTTTTCTACTGATATTTTCTATTTGAGACTTTGGTAACGAATTACCAGTGCGACGTCAAAAGTACCCTTTTCTGGGCTTTTTAATATTTTTTTTAACATAGTCAAGCGATTCAGTGCCTTTTGACAGGTGAAATATTCCAGCAGACTTGTTCAGGAGAACAATTATCAGTTTTAAGCAAAACGTTTTATACAAATCCTGCCATTTTCGGCTCGATTTCGATCTTTTACTCTCATAAGATCTCTCAAAAGTCGAATAAAAATAAATAAATTTGAACACTCGAAGAGAAGAAAAGGAGAGAAAGAACTAAGAATAAAACCGTTTTGGGGGATTAAGGCACTCGTCTGATCAGCTCGCACGCACCAACTAAAATTTTAATTGCCATTGTTCACTTGTGTCTCGGTCGCTTGGAACTGAGAAAAGAAAACTATTAATTGGCTACAAAAAGGAAAATTCATAATGGATTAAGTCGCAGAAGAAAAGAGCGTATATTCGCATGGGTTTTAGTCGTCGAGACTTGAAGTCTTATATTTTTAAGTGACACTAGTGGAACACACAGGCTGAAAGATCTAAAAGTGCTTGAACGATGGCGTGGGCGGTATCTAAGTGACGTATGTGGTGACATAGCCCGCGGGATGCGTATATTTATTAGTCTTCAACCAACAAGCAGAAACGTCCACTCAAAAGTGAAAAGTGGCCAGCTAATGAAACATGTTTTAGATCGGTGAAATATCAAGAAAAACCGCATCCGCGTTCAGGGAAGTGAAAACGATTTTACTTCCCCCAACGGCTTTCTCTGCTCGTTTATGATTTGACAAGCGCGTGTTTATTCAATGTTTGACAGCTCAGAGATTCGTATTCCATTCTTGATACAGGGTTGACTGGCTCGCATTGTTCACAAACAATATTAGAACATGGTGAATGCGGCTTTCAAAGACGAAACAATACATGCGTCGGATTGACAAGAGTAACTCCGGCAACCTTAAAAGGCGTTAGATACTTTCGCAATTTCAGAAAAATAGAGAAAAAAACAACAGCGATTTAATTCCCCCGATGGAAACAACCTGTAAAATCCAAAGAGCGGCAGTCAAAACAAAACCGTTGGAAAGAGTTCGTGTCACCTAGCAGTTTGTCTTTCACTAAACTCCGCAAATAATTTATTCTTGCGGCTTCTAATTTGGTTTTAGTTGGAATATAATAGCACCTCGTGCGATGCTCAATTTTCATAAACTGAATATCCATCTATTCCAATATACAAGAATTGAAAGCGAACCCTCTAAGAGCCAAGGGATCCCCGGGCGGTACATGGAAAAGCAACCTAACCAGAGATAAATGTCGTATTTAGTGAGAAAAATTTCATTTTCGCCCAAGACACAGGATCTTTAATGTTTATTTTTGTGAAATGAAACAAAACCTTGATATCAGACTTGCGAAACGGCAGTCAAAATTGGCGTTAGGTTCTGAAACCTGAAGTAAATAAAATCACCGTATATCTCGGTTCCACGTGGAAAATTTTCCCAGTTGTCCACGGAAGCCAATGAAATTCGAGCGCAATTTAAATAGATTGTCACTCTAAGCCAATCGCGTGCCGTTATTATATTGTAAATTACACAAACACACAGCAACGCACTGCTGCACACACGCTTTCATCTGTCATTAGTGTCAAAGTCTCTTCGCTGCTGCAGGTTTCGCAAACAGTGCTCTGCTTCAAATTCTACGCCTCACTCTTTCTACTTCTAAGACAGGGACAGCTTGGGGACGCGTTCCGGCGAGAGATATGGCTCCCCACACAGTCAAGGCAACAAGGACGAAGCGTTACCGTAAGTTACGGAAGCCGGTTAAATGAATGTCATTTGCAATAACTCGTCCAAATGCGCAACGCCTCTCGAAGTCTGAATGAATGAGTTGTGCTTTTCGCAGTGTCGAGTTAGCGTTTGTTGAGGGAAAAGATTTTCGCTCGGGATTAGAATTTTGAGTCGTAGAAAATACGATTCCGGTATTTGCGTCTCTAGAGAATGTATAGTTCCAGACAAGACTTGTCTCGTGATTTCACTGCGGTTGTTTCGCTGTCGATGACAGTTGAGATAGTTCATAAGATCAATACATGTCTGGTGCGGTATTAGAATGATGGCGTTCACATCCACCCGAGACGCACTCATCTCTGTCGGTGGACAGTCAAAAACTCGCGTTTTACTCTAAATCGTCTTTAAACCATTATTTTTTTCTCTCCCGCAGTGGACGAAAACGTGGAAAATATCAGAGAGGAAAGCGAAAGGGTGCTTCGCGCATCACGTGTCACAGCGAGCCCACCGCCCAAAAGAAGAAGAGGTAACCTTCCTAAAGATTCAGTTAATGTTCTTCGAATGTGGCTATGGGAGCACAGATTTAACGCTTATCCCTCCGAAGCGGAGAAACAGTACCTATCGAAGGCTGCCAACCTATCTGTGCTTCAAGTATGCAACTGGTTCATCAATGCGCGAAGGCGAATACTACCCGAGATGATTCGTCGCGAAGGACGAGATCCCAGCAATTACACGATCACGCGAAGAGCGAATGTGAAAAATCCTTCTCCGAACAGCTTGTACCAACGAAGTTTAACGCCCAGCCCCGAGCCGCAATTCGATAAAGACTTTAACCGGCACGAGCAAGAGTCGTATTTTCCCGTTTGTGATTATCAGGGACACTTTGAATACGTGGGCTGTCATAGCCCTTCCTCGCAAGGGCAACAGGAAAGCGATACAGAAATGCCGACAAATGAACAAACTGCTCAAACATTGGACGCTTTCAGCAGTATCAATTTATTAGTGGAAGTCGCTCTGAATATGGACGAATTTCGTAAACAAGGAAAAAATTGCTTTCAAGGGGTAACTTCATTGTCATGCTAACTTTTAGGCAATTTGAAATTTATATCGCATGTAGACTTTGTGTTTTCTCATTGTACCTGGGAATCCTTTGTACATTATAATGAATAATATATCGTTGGTTCGCCGACCAGAGGGCGACCTGACAAGTTGCGTTACCTGCACCAAGGGTAATTCGAATAATGGTTTCACTTGCAAAACGCGTTTCGCCCCATCTCGGGGGCATCGCGCGAGATACTTGGAACCCATTCCGTGCTTTGCGCGCGCCGGTCGTCCGCAGATTAAAACACAGAGTATCGCGAAATTTAACAAGTCCGAGATTATGTAAATGTGCCATTGTTTTGTCGAACGCTGTGTAAATACAATTCTAAACTGAAGTTGTGACAGACGAGCGATCTGTCAAGTGACAAGACTTCTCTGCCGGTGACTTGAGAGCCAACAACCAGCTTTTGAAATTAATTTGTTGTCTGTTTCCAATTTTCTGGCATGGTTCGACAAAGCGAGCCAGCTTTGACATTAAAACTTGAATTCTTCATCAAAGCTCTTGTTGTGGTGTTGTTTCTTGAGCGTGTTTTGTTCGAGTGCTAATTCCGTTCTTAAATCCTCAACTGTACTAATGACCCATGGACCCCGCAAATATACATAGCTGCGATAAGTTTCTCGCCATATATCAGCCTTATCAACAGCTCTAACTTTATCAGGCCAGAATATCGCACTTAATAACCTTGAAAACACCCGGAATATATGGAAAACTGAAAGGAACAATCACTCATGCAAATTTAACAGTTAATCTGACACCCAGATCAAATTTACAGACCAAATTACTGAATCGTCTAAAACTTCCCGAAGATTAAAACGACGGTTTGAATGACTTTTTATTCCGGTAGGAAAATTGCCCTTAAAACGTGGAAAAAAATTACCACTGGAGACATTATTACATGCATTGAACGGGTCAATATTGTTTTTAGGGATTTATTAAAACGGAAACTATTGCCACATCCGGGTTTTGATCCCAGCAAGGTCTGAGACCACCAGAACGTCTAACTTCTACAAAATCAATTGTTTACTTGGCAAAGGTATCACTTTTTTTTTCTTTTTTACAGCGTGCGAAGACTAAACTTGATTTTAAAAGGCGCGGATAGTTTCCTATCGTTTCTTTTGAATCTTGTTTGATCAAAGGTTCTATTGAATGATCAGTAGCACATTTGTTCCGGGCATTCTCAAGCATTATGAAAAACAACCTGTTAGAACAGCTGATAAAAGTGTTAAAACGCCTGGTTTGTTTGAATGTTTTGCCCTGCTTGTTGATAAAAGTCTTTGATGGACACCGTTCTCCGGAAAATATTTTTCCCATTAGCGAGATGATAACACAGTATTCTAGTTGTAGTTTTAATATTTGTATGGATAACATGGGGTAATTTCAAAGGCAAGACAACAATTATGGTACATGGTGTGCTATCAGGACTAACAGGTCAGCTTTAAGACAAAGGGACAAAGGAATCTACAGCCGCTCTTTAATAAACAATTCCTCTTCAACTGACAAGCTCCCAAGAAGTAACTGAGAATTATTTTCAATGGCTTAAGTTACACGGATGAGTAGAAATTCTCGACATCACCAAAGAGATCTGAAGACCAGATACAGCCCAGTAAGCATTCATAAGCCAATCTTTGTCACAGAGAGACAAAGGTAATTGGCTACTTAAACCGGCTACTCGGACTGACATTAACTCTCTTGATTCGAATGTCACCTAGAAAACTTAGCGCCATACAAGCGAACGATGAGAAACAAAACAGATCTAGAAAGAGATCGATTAAATATTTTTCGCGCTAAAAGCGTGCTTGAGAAGATATTAGAGACTCTCAAGAAAACACATTTCTTTGTTCAAATTTACGGTATTGTTGGCGCAAACAATCGTAATTTTACTAAATAAGCTGTAGATAAATGGTTTCTTTGGAGATAGCAATACTTTTAAAACAAGCTCTCGCTGATTTCAACCCAGCTGCAAGCCAATACAGAAAAATTGTACCTCGATCGTCAAATGGACTACATTCACTTTTCGATAAAATGATCTTAACATTTCACTTTCAATCGAAAGCGCTTGAAATCGAGACTCAAAAGCCACGAAAGTTTACGTTAAAGTTTTGCAGTTATACCTCGCTGAGCCGATTTCGAATTTTCCAGTCAACGAAATAGAAACTGTTTGAGTGGAAAAGACAATCGTGCTAATATAAGAAAGCTTAGACTTCTAGCCAAGCAGGTTGGTCGTGTGCCATCGGCAGTTTTGACAAGTGCTACTTACCAATTTCGGACTTATTTTATTTTTGGCAACTTTGTACTGCATAGCTGCACTAAAAGGAAGTACGAGGTACCTCGTAGACAAGCCAGGTCTCAATTCACGACACATCCGAACTGTTTTAGGTATCATTCTCTGGTCTTTCTACACGCAACTGACGTATTTGCTGTCATTACTCAACCTTTCGCAACCTTCTGCTGTCATTTGTCAAACAAGCTTAGTATAGGCCAAACATTACATTCATATGAAAATTCACAGCAATACTTTTCCAGCCACGAAATTTAGGTTGAACCAAAGCTACTTATTCAGACAAAATGCCGAGAAAACCCTAAAAATACCAGACAAAACGGTACGTGCAAAGAGCCAATTTTAACATAGCTCATTTTTCAGTCCAATCAAAACCAAAGCAGTTGACAGATGCAAATAACATTGAAATTAGGCAGCTTATTAACTAATGCATTCAACTTCAAAAAAGATTACAAAATGGTAGCTTTTTGGCAGCTTGACGCAAAATGGTGGGAAATTGAAATGCTCTATAACGGCCCACAGATGCTTTAACGCGAAATTATCAAAAACTGGCAGGTGAAGCAGAAGAACAAGGAGTTTTGAGCATTTGAAGAATTGAATCGCCAACTTGTTGTGATAATTGGATTTTTAAATAAATGCTTCCTGCCATCTTTGTCAGCCCGAGGTTGATATTGTGATATTTTAGTTAAATTCCTTTTAAATTGACAAGTCAACTTCAATTTTCCAAGATGTAAATAATCGCATTTCCCAATCGGTAACCCTTTCGCAGCTGGTTAAACGAGCGAACTGAAAGAACAGTTTGACGACGGTGTCATTGACAAGAAGAGAAAAACATCCCTCTTCGTTTGAACGGAAGCCATAGCGATTATCTGTATACTTTAAAATCACCTTTTTGCCATCAGTTATGTAGTTCAATGTGAATAACTGGAAATTCAAGATAAAATTTGACCATTTTAACTGATTCAAATGATCAATGGATAAAAATTCTTCGGTGGGTCGTTGTTGTATTATTTCCAGTTAATTTCAAATAGCACTAAAGCGGTCGACTCCTAGTCTTTTAAGAGAAGATTCAAAATTAGGAACAAGTTAGTTTTTAGAGTGGACGCACTGAAAATCCTGCTCTTTCACATAATCTTCCTTGTTGTTACGCATAATTTTCAAATCTATGTATCTTTGATGATGCCATTGAGAAAATAATGCCAATTTTTTTTTTAATGAAAAAAATAAACACATGACAAATGAAAAAATAATTTCAGTATTCCTTATTCCTGAGCAAAATGTATTTACGACTCGCAACCTTCAAGTTTAGTTTTCAAACGCCGGGTTTGATTCAGGTCAAAATCAAACTTATATCAGTAATTAATTTCTCATTCTACTTCGGAAAAAATAATGAAGCTTCTTATTAAACTTTAAATGTTGTCGAATGCTATTTCTCGGTATCCTTTGAGTACTAAAATCACGTTTAACGATACAAACCTCTTTTCAGAGTTACAAAGTGCAAATTCTGTCCGAGGTATCTTCTGTTAGGTTTATTTAAACAGAACATGTTCCGAGCGAGTTAAAATGTATTTATTCCATATTTTGCCGAAAAAGAATACAAGGCGTTTGGTTCCTTTCGAGCTAAAGGATATGGCTTCAAAACTCTGCAGTATCCGATACAAACTATATATACTTCCACACAGAGTGAAACAGTATGCTTTTCTTGTGAGGTACCCCATGGATTATTATTATTTCAGGAAATAGAAATATGTCACAGACACTCAAACATGTGTAGTGTAGTGTGCGACTTGACCTTTCATTTAGTGCACACAAAGTTGCTAGGTAGGTCGGAGAATTCCGTCAAAGATGCCGCAAAAAGAAAATCAAGAAGGCGACGAATTATTTACAGAAAAAAAAAAAGATCTACTTAACCTCAGAGCACTGCTATTGGAAGGTTAAAATCGTCGAGTTGTGGTCAACGAATTAAACTGGCGTTTGAAAGATCTTGACATGATTATCAATACAAAAGTTGTCAAAGTTGACACTGAAGAAACATCAATTAATCCATTCTCTGAATTCACACGGGAAAGAAAACTACGGTGTATTGCTTTCGCAAAGTGACCAAAAATCACACAGTGAGCTCGGCTCTACTGACGTCTTAAGATTTTCAATCGTTAAAAATGGGTCTCTGGTACCGTTTTACCAACCTCTGTCCAAAACTAGAAATTCTCTACTTCATATCGATTAATAATAATTCAAATCCAAAATGTCGAGGTGAAAAATCACTTCGAGGAGGTCTGACAGAACTAATTTCGGGAAGACAAAACTCGAATGATCTCGCACGGAATGTCGATGGAGGTACAAGAAACTTTCCGACATTTCCAATGACCACTTAAAATACAAAGCTTCGTTCACTTCGCGAAACATTGCTACTAAAAGTTTAATATTAATTTTCTTCCCTCGGGCAAAAAAGAAAACAGAACTTACTACTTGCAATGACATTCAAATTTGATTTTATTTTTCCTTCAAAGAGACTTTAAAGTCCGACCATTTTGAATTTCTATAAAACCTGTCGGTCTTTACGCAATAAATAAAGCGAGTCTTTTTTAAGTCAAATGACCAATGCAACAGGCGCCCTCACACTTATTATGCGATTAAACTGCCCAAAAATATACTTTAAAAGCACACAAACTGTGTGGCCGACTACAGTCGTCGCCACCTTTGCCCTCGCGTGCTCGCTGCCGGTGGAAAGGAAGGTTCTTTGTAGGCTCCAAATCAATCTTTTAGACCAAAACAATGTTTATTTTGGTACCCCAACCCAGACGCTCCAGACCAAAAAGGCGGGAAGCTTCCTTATCTCTTTCTAAATTAATAATTCAAATAGTCCCCCTGCCGAGGAAGGTCAAACGTAAGTAATTCATGAGAAGAATGCAGCGCAAACATATGTTTATCGCAGGTTTTTGCCCAAATGTACGGAAATTTTCTTACCAGTTTCAGTAAATTTCAAGTAGTAATTGAACTATGATCGGTGTAAAGAAGTAATTTTAATACCCTTGAAGTCAGGATTATCGCGTTTCTTATCAAGGGATGCCGCGCCACTAGCACTGTATGTGACACTGCTTCTTAGTCAGCTTTGACACGCCCGAGCTGCGCGCGAGTAGCAAACCCACGAATCGCGAGTGTCATCAACGAGCACACGCGTGGCACAGCTACACATGCAATGGGTTATTTGTGTCACACGCTGAAATTTTCGCTCATGTTTTGTACGCTTTCGCTCGCCTATTTATCACTTTCTATCATTTTTTCCCCGCCACGATTGAAGAAAAACAATACACTGCCCGACATCATATGACACAGATACTATATGAGTCAAGCTCCGATTGTGGCTCCTCCTGAATGACAATAAACACAATATTGACAGTATTGTCTAAACTTAGGTACGTGACTAAAAACCAAAGATTAGTATAAAGCCCAACATGATACAGCTCATGAACGCACATGACGTTCTCCTTCAATGCTCGACTGAACTGACCGATCTCTTGAGGTTTAAAGATCTCACAACGGGACGGCAATTCCCAAACCACATTATAACTTTGTGGCTTTTACACGACAAGGCGTGCAATCGACTGAAAAGTAATCAACTGATCTTTAAAATGACCAATTGTTCTGAACAGGTCTCAACAAGTGTTGTTTACCTATCAGGTCAAGTCCTAAATCTTGATATACGCCATGAAGCCATGACACTGCACAAGTGTGTTTCGTTCCGCCGCTGGTTAAAAAAGAACATTAAATTTCCTTTTACGTTTAATGCAGAGCTTATTTTTATCCCAAACAAGTCCTTAAAATAGACCACGCTTGATGATACTCTCTTAAACCCAACCAAACAGGCGCGTGCAGATTGCAGACCAAGTGAACTTCCGATATTGTCAGGAACAGGAATTTTTAAAATGTCACATACGCATGACTTTGTTAAGTACGACAGGAAACCTACAGAGCGTAAAAACAGGATAAGCCATGTTGACCGCAAGTCTGGAATTTATAAAACAAAGCTTTTTTAAAAAATATAGTTATGTTATGCCTTCTCAGATTGCACCGTCTTGTCATATTGTTTTCGTCTCCAGCCTGTTTTCCTTCCCTTCCAACTCACTTTAAAGATCAAATGCACCACTCCTCTCCCTAGTCTACGTGTAGCCGTACCCTACCCCCTCCCGTCCCGGAACAGTGTTTGACGTCAACTTTCGATGGACGTTCGGGGGGGGGGGGG
>OFEO01000029.1_pt1 | contig 13032 bp, 5 predicted proteins | sample 1521061 | NCBI WGS metagenome assembly OFEO01 (sample SAMN04272335, study PRJEB24112) | coral metagenome | biome: Coral reef; feature: Shallow seawater; material: Coral tissue | host: Coral | place: China: South China Sea | collected 2014 | reverse complement strand
TCATCAGTTGAAATATAATGTTAGTACGCGTGATTCAAATAACAGCCCGTCAAGCACGCGCTGAGGAAAAACGCGTGAAGTTTCTTGAAAACGTAGCGTGAGACTTGTGCGCAAGCTAGGATAGTTCCCTACATCAATACCGGAAACAGAATGTTGAGCAATTTTCAAGCGTTTTGTATTGCAGTTCTTAGGATTCCAGGAGAAAAATGAGTTTTGCCCCAATGAATGCTACAACCAGACATGAATACATGTGTTAAAAGGTTTAATTAAACCTTGACTGCAGTTACAGACAATTTCAGATATATTTGAAATGGTAACCGGTCGTTTAGTCCCCAAGTCGATTATCTCACTTTTAGCCTCCAGAAGTGGAAAATATCGTTTAATTCTCTCGTTCTTTAAGCGTGAATAAGAGCTGATGGACTTCTGGTTAGGAACTAACTGGCCAGGGGCTAGTCGACTTGGGGGCTAAACGACTGGTAATCATTCAAACTAAGATTTCCTTGACATACATGTAATTGAAAAGAACAGCAAAAAATGGAAATGGGTGGTATTCCCAACTAGAACTACTCTAATTTACTGTGCTCTATAAAGCGATATGGACTTCTCCTTGCTTGTGGTTGTCAGTTGCCGATAAGTACTTTTGTCGATGAACACCAGCCGCAAATGCCGCACGGCCGACGCTTGGTGCGGCGTGCAATCGGGGCCTTTTGGTTCCCATAGCAACCCTGAGCTTCCTTAAAATGCACTTCTAGTCCTGTCTGACACTTCTTCAGGCTGTCAAGGTTCCTGGTTTTTATTTCCCCTCTAACTTTGGTGAGGATGACGCTTCCTAAAACACCTGAAATGGATATCAAATCGTGACCTGTTCATTTTTGCTCATCATATAGACTTCACAAGCAGACAGTACTTGTTTTTGGAGAGGGGAAGGGGGGGCTCGTCAAGCATCCCTCCCCAACGAGGATCATGGAAATTGAGTGACGAGCCAATATAAAGTCTAGATATGGTGCAAATTACTATGAAGCATAATGTACTTTTTTTAAAAGCTGTGCAGATGATGTTGGTCAAGATATTAAAACAACTTTTGCCTTGCTTGCACGAAGTGTTTCTATTTGGTCTGCACAGCCGGCGGAAATCGAGCCTATGGAAGTCCCGGGATGGAATTAGCCCCAGCTGATTACTTTGGGCCTTCGCTATATTGGAAGAAAGCTAGGTGCGCGCTTATCGTTTAAATGTTGCAGGAATTTTAGTTTCAATCAACCGTTCGGAAGGGCAAGTGTTTCCCTGCCGTCTCCTGCTCAAATTCACTTAATTACCAGTTCATCAGGTTTTGAGAACGTTGCTTGAAGAAAAACCCCATCTAGAAGGCTACCCGATTGTAAGAACAAACCGCACAGGGTCAAATGAATTAACTCGAGTCATCCGGCCTGGAAGCTTACTGAAATCCATTCTTATCAATCGACACCAAACCAAAAGAAGATCCGTTTTTCCGCTGAGAAGTATTGAAACAGCATTTTCTATTCCCGTTGGAGCTGAAATTTTCGGATTTTTTTGTCGCAAATAATAAGCAATCTACTGTGCGCTGACTTAGGGGATTAAAAACGAGAAATTGAGGTTAGTTCCCTCAGAGCGTTTGGAACTTACCTGGAATCAGCGAGTCTAGTTCTTCGTTGACTTCCGGCACTTGTGAACAGTCCACTGTCTTGTAGTAATAGTAAGCCTTCTGGTAAACTGGTTTGTCACTTTCGGATTCGGGATCTCTCACCAATTTCGAGATGATCTCCAGTTTGTAGCCATGTTCCTCGAGAGCTGCTTTATCCAACATGACCCGCATCTGATTGTCCGACATTTCATAGTCGCGATCATAAATCCTCATCTCCAAGGTCTCTCCCATGTTGGCATCTGTGTACGTGAAAACAAAAATAAAGCTGGAATCTAACTACCACAAAAATGATTATGTAAAAGAAGATCCAGTTCGCCACGTCACAGTAAAATCAAGGTCTTGGCTCAGCTCAGCACAAGATCTTGGCTCAAGCTCAAAAAATTTGAAAATTTACACGACTACAACCAATAATTTTCAACAAAGCAATGCACCTCGGCTAGTCATCATGCAAAATGAAATACTATAAATGAGAATTTTGTTTTGTTGTGTAATTAAAAAAAAAAATTGCCATAAAATTGTGGTTGAAAGAAGTAAAATTTGAAGATAAATATCATTTATAGCATTATAAACAACTGACCTGCGGCATTCCACAAAGAAAACAAAGCGACGAATATCACAGGAATGTTCAAAGTCATCATCAAGGGTTTGTATGGAAGCGCTTGTTTAGAAGACCTCTTCTGATTCCTTCTCGTTTTTGAGAAAAAAGCCATCGTGGCGCGAAATTTATACAGTATGTTTGTAATGAGATAGCATGTCCTAGGCCTCGAGCTCGAGTTCCTTGTTGTTCTAGCTTTGACGTTACTAAGTCAGATACGTACGGTACATGAAGGAATTTTGGAATCTTTGTACGGTGGTTATTTTCATCCGGAGGGGAGTTACTGGTCCGAGCGTCCTTTACACGTAATTTTTAGGCACGTTTTAGTTGCCGGCTACCATGACAGGATCATCAAACTGGACGACTTCTAGACAACTGCTTCGGTTTTAATTTACTCGTCATGAACTTGGTCAGGTCCAACTCAGTGAAAGACAAAACGGTTTGCTGATCTCTTGATTAACAATTTGCCAAGTAATTCAGAATCACAAGGAAATGATGTTGAGTTTTGTTTCAATTCCTTGTTAAGCATAAACATAAGCATAAGACAAAAGGAAGGTTTTGATATGCTTATGCTTAATGATGCTAATGCTTGCGTCGCTGAGAACCAGGGTTAAGGTCAAGTCAGTACACGTAACAACATATCTAATCTAATTTTTCACTAATTCTCAAGCACGTTTTACTACGAACAGCGTAACAAGGAAAAAATAAATGAAGATATTTTCCGTATAAGTAACCTGTATTGTAAGTAAATTAAGAATGGCCATGTAAGTAAAGTAGCGTAATGAGACCTGCATTGTAAGTACTGTTTGTAGAGAATTGTGCTTTGTAAATTAAAATTATAAATAAAAAAAAATAAAAAAAATAAACTGTTATTAGCTTTTTCTGTATATTTATAACTAATAGATCAAAGCCGTTTTCGTGAATACTTAAGCACGTTTTTAAAACTGATGTACGTGGGCACAAAAATTTGATTACGGACTGTTTTCTTGGTTTCCTAAATTGTATATTGTAAGGTCACTGTATGTGCAAGTACAATAGCCAAATGAAAAATCTTCTATAAAATATAAGCACAAGCTGGTTCTAGTGACAAAAGTACAATAAATGAGGTTTGGCGGTTATTGCTCGGTTTCCTTGTTTGCTCTAAGACAGTTACATCAGGCCACTACATTTTTAAATTCTCCGAACCACATTTTTAACAACGTGAGGTGCAACAAAGGATGATGGACTTCTCAAAAGTCCTAATTCTGTTGTCTGCTGTATGTCAGGTACATGTTGTGTACTAGAACAGCTCTAAGTTTCCTCTGACTCTATAGCACGTTTTGCAAATTTGCAGTAAACGGTGATCGATTGATATCTTGTACCGCTCTCTGTTACCTGCTGCCGTTTCCTGTGATTCTTGAGCACGTCTTGGTTTCTTATTTGCAAGATAAGTTCATGCAGGTGCAAATAATTTTGTTTCCTTTAATTCTTTTACAACGGGCTCTTTCCTTTTCAGACCGGCTATCATCGTGGTACAGGAGTCCTCTCTTTTGTTTTTACAAATGTGACTGAATCATTACCGTTATGAAATGAATACTTATTTCCCTGTGAGTTTTGGAAACATATAAGAATCGTAACCCCACTTTATGGCTGATTTTACATTGTGACATCGTCTCCCTCTTCACCTCAGTGCTCCTGATAATCTCACACTATGTATAAACACTCTTCATAATTTCCTTATGATCCTCAAAGCACAAAGTTGCATCTCTCACTATTTCGTTCACAGAGTTCGTTAGTAGATGATTATTGCGTTACACAAGGAAGCAGTTCTAGCTGCTTCCTTCGGTACTTTGAAGGTAAATAAGGTAGTGCAGTATGATCAGTTAAATTGAGTAGCACAATGGGAAGCAACAAGCTTATCTTAAATTAGAGTAAAACAAAATCAATACTTTTTGGAAGTCGACAAAATCTTGCCAAATCGCCATCTTTCTACACGAAAAGGTCTTGGAAAGGGTAGCCAAATTTAGCTATTTGGGTGTAGTATTGGACGAAACACTCTCTTAGAAAGGTCACCTCGAGTATGTGAGTAGCAAGGTCAGTAGTCGGCTGGGTCTTCTGACTCGTATACAATCATGTCTTACACTGGAAGCCTCTAAAAAGGTATACACTGCACTCGTGCAGCCATTATTTGACTACGCTGATGTGGCCTGGATGAAATCTCAGAAGGATGATGCAAAGATCTTCAACGCTTACAAAACCGTGCGCGTCGAATTATTCTTCGAAGGAAACTCACTTCAAAAGACACACTGCGCGTGCTTAGCCTTAACTACGCGTGCTTAGCCTGTAGAAAGAAGCTGCATAAATGTATTTTAGTTTTTAAGTGCTTAAATAATTTGGGGCTTTTTATGATCATGCGACTCGAATAAGAAACGACCTGTACCCACTACAGCCGAAACAGAATATGGGATAGAAAACTTTTGAATATGCAGGAACAATCTGTTATAACGCATTACCCGTTTGTATAAAGAGTGCCTCCTCCTTGAGTAATTTTAATTTTATTTGTAATTGCTATCCTTTGGAAATCAATGAAAAATTTATTATATTTGTATCATGGCCTTTTAATATGTGAAAACGTAGACCTTGTGAAAACGTATTCCTTACAGGATTTCTGATATCCTTCTGATATCTGTCTTTCTTTGAGTTTCCGTCGGCCTTGCATTCGATCACTGTCGATCACTGTGGGTTTTGCCGAGTTAATTTTCGCTTCTTTGATGCGAATTTCGGTTTTAAATCCTAAATCTACGTGACTTTCGCCACGCCGAGAGTTTTCCAAGTTAGGCGAGCCAAAGCCTTTAACGAAGAAAAGTTGCCTTGCTTGCCAGGTAAACGTTGGTTGGTTGAATTTTGCAAACAAATAGGCTAAGAGCTACCTCGGCCAGGGGAACTCGGGGGAGGGTTCTTGCGGGTACCAGAGACCAAATAAATGGAGCCACAATTAACTGCAAACAAAATTGTGCAGTTTTTTAAATTTCTGGCCCCAGTTGTTCAAAGGCTGGATAACGCTATCCACCGGATAAATCGCTATCCACTGGATAAGTATTGACAAAACAAACCACGCTATCCACTGGGTAGTGATTAATCCGGTGGATACAGTTATCCACCTTTCGAACAACTGGGGCCTGATCGACAACATCGGTTTGTTGACGAAAGTACAATTAAACTAAGGAGAGTCGACAGCTAGTTGTTGGATACATGAAATTACACTGAATAATTTCATTCAGTTTCTACTTCTGGCGAAAGCACTTTCGGAAAGTAAGGTAGGAGCAATAACACATTGCTAGTCGAGAAAGGGAGGAAAAAATACGGTTTCCTCAGTTGGAGTTGAGCGCCGTGAGTCCTCAGTCCCGGTACGGTTTGGGGGAAAGCAAAATGATTCTCCTATGTTTGCATCTGAGTGATAGGACGGTGACGTTTATAATCAGGTGTATAATACTAAATCAAACAACTCATTTGTTCATTTCTCTAAGTGACCACTCTCGAGAAAGATAACGTCAAACCTCGTAAGAATGCTTAAAGCGTACGTCTATCAATTTTCTCTCGCGCGCTCAGCTTGAGAGCCTTTTCTTCTTCTTAGGTAACTGTGTTCAAAATTATACCATGCCATGAGGTTTTTTTCAATAGCTTAATTTTTGGCATGTTAATTAGACCCCGTGGAAACAATTCCAATCGTATAAAACCAGCAAGGTAGAGGGAAGCGAGGTAAAGATGCGAGTAGCAGAGAGTCATGGACGTGACACAGCAAACAATGAAACTTTTTTTGAAACGTGCTCAAGAATTAAGGAAACAGGTGACATACGATAAACCAGAAAGTAAGAAAGAATCCCGGTTCAGAAAACGTGCTTAAGAATTAGAGGAACTTGACTTGGAGCTCTTTGTAGTACACACTATTGTAGCGAAGCTAGGATTTCGTGACCAGTATCGAATGTCACACATGTTTATCATTGCAAGGTTTCTGTGTTTACACTCAAGTATTCTTGTTTCGTACCGAATTTCCTGTGGTTAGACCGCAACAGAGGCTTTCTTATGAGCTGAGATAGGACCTCTTTGTTTTCTTCTGTTTAGCCCCTTTGTGTTATTTGGGATTTAGGACCGGACTGAGGTAACGTAGAGAGAGTTGAAAATAAACCTTGCGTTGTGAAGATCCTAGTCTGTTTGTGTTCGCGTGTCTGTTTGCCTTGGCCCTCGGCGACGTTACATTTGGTGGCAGCGGTGGTGGCACTGCAGTTTTCAAGCAAAATAGCACTCAGGAAAGTGGTAAAGTAGGCCTTTTCGTCCTGTAATTTGATTTGTACATTTGACTTTTCGACTGCAAGCACATGGCGGCCCACGCAACACGCGAGTACGACTTAATTACCTTCGACGAAGTTAAACCCTCTGGAGACTTCGATTCTGGCTTCCCAGATTCAGCTGGAACGCCCAGCCCATTCCAAGATGATTTGCCATCCTGGAGGCGCTCAACTCCTGCCGACACAGATTACGGCAGAACGGACAAGACTGACGTGGCATCCACGAGTGGTCTTCAGGAGACGCTCTTGCGTGTAGAACAAAGCCTCGCTTCGGGAGAAAAGCGGCTCCACGCGCGAGACAGTCGACTATATGAGACAGTAGAAGAAATGGCGGCAAAGTTAAGAACCCTCGAACTTTCCCAAATGACGAGAGATGAGGAGCTTAACAAAATTAAAGAACAGATTCGCGTGGGGAAGACGACACAGACAATGCTGCGTGGTGACACTAACAAGCCATTAGTACCCAGTCCACCAGAATCTGTTCCAGGCCAACTAACGCAACCCACCAGCAATTTACGTGCTGTAACACCGCAAGACACCCGGGGCGCTTGGAGCCACCCATTCAGCGACGATGGGGACGAATTATGGGCATCCTTAGAAAAGATCGACCAGCTGGCCCGGAAGAACAAGGCAGACGAACAGCAGCCTTTTCTCCCGCAATCACCAACACCTTCGGGCGATAAGCCGCGTATCAGACCGAGTCCCTACGATGGAGTGAGTTCGTGGGACGACTATCGCGCCCAGTTTGAATTGGTTGCTGAGTTGAACCGCTGGGACAATCGCACCAAGGCCATTTACCTGGCAGCCTCCCTACAAGGCTCCGCCCGCGCGACCTTAGGGGATCTGGATCCCAGAAAGAGGAAAGACTTTTCCGCATTAATTGAAGCGTTAGAATCCCGGTTTGGCTCCAAACATCAAACCGAGATGTACAGGGCTCAGCTTCGCTGTCGTACAAGGAAACGCGACGAAACATTGCCCCAACTGGCCCAGGCGATCCAACGCCTCACCCGTTAGGCGTACCCAGAAGCTCCATCCAGCCTACAAGATACCCTGGCGAGGGACCACTTTATAGATGCCCTCCCTGAGAGTGAGGTACGGTGGCGTATTCACCAAGCCAGGCCTAAATCCCTACAAGAGGCATTAACGACAGCTTTAGAGATCGAAGCTTTTTACGTGGCCGATAGACACCGGGCCAGGATCCAAGCCAGAGCTGTTTTTCCGTCGTCCCCGGAAGCACCACCACCCATACCGCCTCACGGGAGTGACCTAGAACAACAAGTTGGAGAACTACGACAAGTTGTGAACAAGCTCCTTGCAAAACAGGAACAGCCCGTGCGACCACGTGATGGACTGCGCCGTTTTGAGAGTGGGTATTTACCAGGCAATTACTCAGGTTGCTTTACTTGTGGTGGCCTCGACCACATGCAGCGTGATTGTTCAGGAAGAAGACAACTGCAGTCGGGAAACGGCTCCCAGCCGGGCTCATGAGCCGGAGCCCGGCTGCCTCCTCCACCGCAAGGCTCCCGACCCTTCAGCCAGTAATAGAAAAAGTAACCAACACTGAGAATGGCACCCTGTTTAAAGGACGTGTTTCTGGAGTGGAAGTGACTTTCCTAGTGGACACAGGAGCAAACCTCACAATTATCAAGCCATCTGTGTTGAACCAGATAAATGCCTCGGAACGCCCACCCCTCGAACAAGTGCAGACCAGCATGCTTCTTGCCGATGGCAGCCTCCTTCCATTCCTAGGCTGTGGACGTTTCAGCATTTGTTTAGGGGAGGAGGAAGTTTTTCATGATGTGTGGGTCGCGGAGATAGAGCTGGATGGGATCATTGGCATGGATTTCATCAAAAAGCATAATTGTCGGTTGACACTAGGACAAGGGCGCTATGAGTTGGCTTTAAATGGGAAGGTGACTGAATGTGTGGGAGGAGAAGAGTTGCAGAGGTGTGCGAGAGTTGCTGCACAGGTGACAACTGTTATACCACCCAGAAGTGAAAGTCTCATTCCGGCTAGAATTATTGACCCCTGTGGGGATGCTTCCCTTGGCATCACAGAGGGACAAGAACGTTTCACTCAGCGGAGTCAGCTACTGGTTGCGAAGACTCTTGTAGACCTAACCGATGGTGTTGTCCCCCTGAGACTGTTCAACCCCACAGACCAACCCCAAACTGTCTACCGAGACACTATTGCTGCGTGGTGTGAACCGGTGGAGGGAGTTTCCGAAGCCAGCCGACAGGGAGTGCAGACAACAGAAGCACCTGCTGGGAGAGCTTGTAGGGTGACTCCTACCGCAGCGTTGCCGAGTCACCTTGATGACCTCTACCGGAGAACTACGTCGTGCCTAGAAGAAACTCAGAGAAATGAAGTTGCAGCGTTGTTGACTGAGTTCGCTGATGTGTTTGCTCATTCTGCCGATGACCTGGGGAGGACAAGCATCGTCAAGCATGAAATCCGCACAAATGACAGCAAACCCATCCGTCAAAACCCCAGACGTTTACCCATTAGTCAACGAGCAGTGGCTGAGGCAGAAATCGATAAGATGTTAAAGCGTGGAGTCATCGAACCCTCGTCCAGCCCATGGGCATCCCCGATTGTCTTGGTCCGTAAAAAGGATGGGACTACCCGTTTCTGCGTGGATTATCGCAAGCTAAATTCTGCCACGGTAAAAGACTCTTACCCACTCCCGCGCATAGATGATTCTATCAACGCCCTGTCCGGGTCCTGTTGGTTTAGTACGCTCGATCTTGCAAGTGGTTACTGGCAGGTTGAAGTTGAAGAGAAGGATCGACCGAAGACAGCATTCACCACGAGGAGTGGCCTGTATCAGTTCACCGTGATGCCTTTCGGACTGTGCAATGCACCTGCTACTTTTGAGCGGCTTATGGAAAGGGTACTAAGTGGTCTCCCTTGGGAGGTGTGCCTTCTGTATCTTGATGACATCATCGTGTATGCAAAGACCTTCGAAGCGGAACTGGAGCGGCTGCGTTCAGTCTTCACTAGACTCAGGGAAGCAGGACTGAAACTGAGCCCAAAGAAATGCCACCTCTTCAAAAAGCGAGTCGTCTTCCTTGGTCACGTGGTCAGTGAGGAAGGCGTGTCAACTGACCCTGAAAAGATCAAGGCAGTCTGCGAATGGCCAACCCCAACCTCAGCATCCGCCCTGCGTAGTTTTCTGGGCCTTTGCTCGTACTACCGCCGATTTGTCCGTGGCTTTGCTAACATTGCGGCTCCCTTGCATCGTCTCACAGAAAATGGCAGAGCCTTTGTGTGGACAAGTGAATGTGACGTCGCATTCCAGCGGCTCAAACAAGTCTTGTCTCAGGCACCAGTGTTAGCTTACCCTACTTCAGCGGGCGCCTTCGTCCTAGACACTGATGCCAGCAACACAGGCATCGGAGCTGTATTGTCACAGAAACAAGGAGAATAAGAGAAAGTTATTGCCTACTTCAGCCGCAGCCTAACAAAGTCTGAACGACAGTACTGTGTGACAAGAAAAGAATTGCTGGCGCTAGTAACAGCTGTGAGGCATTTCCACCACTACGTTTACGGGAGACATTTTAAAGTGCGGACAGACCACGGCGCGCTCAGGTGGCTGATGAACTTCAAGAATCCCGAAGGGCAGACGGCAAGGTGGATTGAGATCCTCGGCATATATGACGTGGAGGTTGAGCACCGCCAAGGACGAAACCATGGAAATGCAGATGGTCTTTCGCGACGTCCCTGTGACAACTGCAGGCATTGTGAGCGCAGCGAGAAGAAAGAGGAATGCTTGAACCAGCCAAACCCAGAGGAAGATGATGGCGAAAGGAACAAAGCCAGTTATGAGGAGTATCACTGTGCCACCGCTGTGAGGGCTGCAAAACACCTTGTTTCCAAAGGACAGGATGGAAGTACCGGTGTGAGTCCTTGGTTGGTGACATTGTTCAACGGGGAGATAAGGGAAGCCCAGCTGCGTGACCCATCTCTCGGGGCCGTCATCAGGTTAAAGGAACAGAGCGCAGAACGTCCGCTTTGGGAAACTATCAGTGGGGAGAGTCCTACGTTCAAGTGTTACTGGGCTCAGTGGTCCATGTTAGCTGTCAGAGATGGTGTACTGTTCAGGAAGTGGGAGTCAGAAAGAGGCGACGAGATTAGTTGGAAGCTCGTTCTCCCCGACAGTTTAAAGACAGACGTCCTTAAACAGCTTCATGATAGCCCTGCATCGGGACACCTTGGCTTTAAGAAAACAACCCAGCGGGTGAAGGCACGTTTCTACTGGTGTGGTCTGCGAAAAGATGTTGAATCGTGGTGCACTCGTTGTGATGTCTGTGCCTCTAGGAAGAAGCGAAGTAAAACTCCACGAGCGCCAATGAAGACTTACAATGTCGGAGCCCCAATGGAGAGGATTGCAATTGATGTCATGGGCCCCCTACCAGCCACTGATCGCAATAACAAATACATCCTCGTTATCTCAGATTACTTCACAAAATGGACAGAGTCCTATCCCATGCCCAACCAAGAGGCTGTGACTGTGGCTAATGTCGTCGTTCGTGAGTTCATCTCAAGATTTGGAGTGCCGAGGCAGCTTCACACCGACCAGGGGCGGAACTTCGAATCTAAGTTGTTTCAAGAGATGTGCAGTATCCTTGAAATTGACAAGACAAGGACCACGCCTTTACGACCACAGTCTGACGGCATGGTTGAGCGATTCAACAGGACCCTCGAAGCCATGCTTTCCAAGTTTGTTGACGAAAACCAAAAAGATTGGGACCTTTACCTACCTCTCCTTATGATGGCGTATCGTTCCTCTGTGCACGAGTCTACTGGCTTTTCACCGAATGAAATGATGTTGGGTCGTGAGGTACTTCTCCCCCTCGACTTGGTTATCGGGCAAGCGGAACCTAGTGCGAACAGTACGACAGAGTACGCAGCCAAATTAAGTGAGCAAATGGAACGGATCCACCAGTTCGCCCGCCAGCATTTGAAGTTGAGTAGCGACCGCCAGAAGAGGAACTATGATCACCGCCTTGTAAATCAACATCATTACCACCGGGGTGATGCAGTTTGGTTGTACAGTCCCCAGAAGAAGAAAGGTATCTGCCCCAAGTTAATGCGACACTTCGATGGTCCCTTTCTAGTCGTGAAAAGGATGAGTGATGTCCTCTACCGCATCCAAAAGGGGTCCAAGTCAAAGCCCAAAGTTGTGCATCATGACCGTTTGAAGGCATATCGTGGACCAAATGTTCCTGATTGGTTGTCCAAGGGTAGCCTTTCTCAGGAGACGGAGCCCTCCCCCAGAGCTTCCAAAACTCCAGTCACAAATTGTAGCCCAAGCCCCACGTCACCACGGTCTGTTGCAATGGAGTCCAGACACCCCCAAGTGCTGAACCGGTTCCTGTTCCAGTTACGCAACGCCCTAAAAGAACACTTATACCCCCCGTTCGAATGCAAGATTACCAGTTAGACTGAACTTCTTAATATTATTAGCTTTCATATTTGTTTATTTGGATGTGTTGATGCGGGTCGCATCTTTTTGAAGAGGGAGCAGTGTAGCAAAGCTAGGATTTAGTGACCAGTGTCGTATGTCACACATGTTTATCATTGCAAGGTTTCTGTGTTTACAGTCAAGTATTGTTCTTTCGTACCGAATTTTCTGTGGTTAGACCGCAACAGAGACTTTCTTATGAACTGAGATATGGCCTCTTTGTTTTCTTCTGTTTAGCTCCTTTGTGTTATTTAGGATTTAGGACCGGACTTAGGTAATGTAAGGAGAGTTGAGAATAAACCTTGTGTTGTGAAGATCTTACTCTGTTTGCATTCGCATGTCCCTTTGCCTTGGCCCTTGGCAATGTTACAATAGTGTCAAGATCAACAATAAGACCCAAACAATAAGGGTGCTTCATAATGCATAACAAAAGGCTGCCTTATAAACTTCTATTGTTTATTTACCTGAATTATTTAGTGCATTTCCTTTGCCATAAACTCTGTAGCCTCCCCCTCGCATGTCCTCTATCCTTACTATGTCAGAAATTGATTCAAGAAGATTACTAAGCGATTTAAATTTCAATCTTTCATAGTTAAGTTCCTGACCAAACCTTCGGTTGAATGCCACAGCAAACATAGAGCCCAGTATCCCTGAAGGATATTGGCTGAGAAGTTCTCTTATCTGTGTTCTTATAATGTGAGGAACAATTGGCATGGGCTCAGGATGATATGAAGTAAGGCGTGTTTTTCTCTTGCCAGAACTTTTCCTTTGTCTAGCAACTAGACTAGCTATATGTCTTGTGGTAGCATCAGCAATACCTGAAAGTGAAAGGAACAAATTCCTTCAATGTGGAGTACATGCAACTATGTTTGACCAATGACCTAACTGAACAGAACAAAGAGAAGCACTTTGACCTCAATAAATGCAGCCTAAGAAGACAATGAAAAATTATCTGTCAAAAGTGGCAAGGTTAATGAGCATGTT
>OFEO01000028.1_pt1 | contig 13035 bp, 8 predicted proteins | sample 1521061 | NCBI WGS metagenome assembly OFEO01 (sample SAMN04272335, study PRJEB24112) | coral metagenome | biome: Coral reef; feature: Shallow seawater; material: Coral tissue | host: Coral | place: China: South China Sea | collected 2014 | reverse complement strand
CCCTATTTATGACCAAAATGGCCGAAATCAGCTAAAATCGATACCCTATTTATGAGCAAAACGGCTGAAAAACCCTACCCTTTAGGGCCGCACATACCTATATAGCCCATACAAGAGAGTACCTCCCCCGGGGAGCCAACGCACATAAATTGCAAAATGACCGGTTCACTATATTAAGTTCCGTACTTTGAACTAAGAAACACGCGTTGCCACATTTTAGGGCGCAAGGAGACGTCGACCAAAGTGTCAAGATTGGTCTCTCGAAAAGCCAAAAAATAAAAAGTTGTTGCGATCCTGCTTTATCGGTTCTTGTCATGTTGGTGTCTCGAAACGTATTTCACGTAGTATCAGCCTTGCAGTCTTTTGTCTTTGTACATTTTTTTTGGCTGATCAGGTCTCTTGTAGATGCTACGCTAGCAGCCCTTATAATATGCTGTCCTTTGCAGTTTAATTTAGTCACTCAAAATTACCAACGTTTGTATGGTTGAAGGTCCATAACTTGGTCTCTGTTTACTCTAAAAGCATCGTACTTGATCAAATGAGCAATCTCAACATGATCTTTCATGCAATCTTCATGCAGTAGTGTCAGTTTATATTTGAAACTCGCCCCAGTTCCCTGGAAAATTTCGGAACGCCCGACCTTCAACAAGCACCGATCAGCGGCTTCCCAATTTAGATACCGGGTTCTGTCGCTTGTCGCGCCATTTTCTGGCGTCCTCTTTGAAAGGTGTGAAATTTCGTGTACCCAGGAGCTTGTATCTTGGTCCTTTTTCACTGTTTAAAAACGCTACTTTGGCGGATAAAATTCAGTTCACCTTCACTCCTTCTCTGTGCATGATCGCAAGCAGTTTTTGGTGGCATACATCCTGTGAAAACATCGATACATACCGCGGTACGAATCAACACACCAATCAACAACAACAGGTAAGCCAGTTGTTGTCTTTCCTGACTTCCCGCGTGTCTTGTACTAACTTAGAAGTAAGTTAAGCTTAAGTTTCCGGGATAAAGTTCAGTTGTAATTAAAGTTTGCTTCAGATAATTGGAGTTGCCTCTGATTGTAGAGTAAATGTTTCTTTAAAAAGCAGAAGCTATGCATTGTACAGCTGATTGTAGAACGGCCTTTTTGCTATTTACAGACTCTGACAGATATTATTCTGTAAGATTATCTACTATGCACAAAGATCATTTCACTAGTTGTTGTCATGGCCATAACAAATGTGGGGTTTTGGTCCTAAGCCACATCCTCTGGCATTCAGTGCCTTCCATTCAGGCGTAAAGTCTTTGTCACAACACAGTTTGATTAAAGATCAATATGGATTTACACATAAACATGAACATACCTCATCATTCTCTCTGTATAATTTTTTTTTTCACTATGTATATGTTATATACATGTATATACTGTTAATCAAAACTATAACAAAATTCTCGAACGTTATTGGCTCTCAGCAGCCTGATTTGAGCATTAATTGGACAGTTACACACGTCATGCTTGTAACTGGAGAGTACGCGCCATTTTGCGCGCGCTGTTGTGGTGCACTTTGTTGAGTAACTGTTGGGTTTTTCAGCATTCATAACGATGTTTTAAAATCGTTCAGCGCTCAATCGATGCTTTGTTCGTTTCTCGAATTTTGTCATAGTTTTGATTAATTGGTAACAGGACATACTGTCGTCCAATTCAGTCTGTAATCATACTTGTGATTAACAAATCGGACTCCTGCTTCGCGGTCGTCCGATTTTGTTAATCACTTGTATGATTACAGACCGAATTGGACTCCACTCAGTCCTATTACCATTATAAAACAAGGCGATTTGCAGATCTTTTTTTCAGAGTGCTCAATAGTAAACTAGAGGATGGCTATAACAGACGACAAACAAAGCAACTGTACTGTAGATTTGACTTGACATTTTAATGCTTTTTAGTTTCGTAGTACACAACTTGTGTGCAGCACTCATCAGTTAAAATTGCCAAACGCAAATTTACATTATTACAATGGTTTGAAATACACATGTTAACATGTATGTAGGTGTAATCATTAGAAATATGATAGCTATAATAAATTATGTGAATGCTTTTACAAAACCAAGGAAACGCTGTTGCTTTTGTGTGACAAGAGGAGCTCTAAAAGTTAAAATCTAGCATTTGTCAGGAAGAATTGGTTTGCAAGTGTACTTAAGGTTACGAGTTCATTTTGTTTGTTCAGAGAGGTTAACTCAAGTTTACAAAAGGTACTTCTTCCTGAGGCAGAGGTTACATTAATTTGAAGCAGGGTTATATGGGTCGGCTTGTTTTAAAATGTTTCAAGTGACTTTGAACTTTAACTTATTGTCAAAGTCACTTAGAAGCTGCCCCATGTAACCCCACTTTAAATTAATGTAACCTATACCTCTTTATTATTTCTAAACATGAGTAAGCCTCTCTGAACATACAGAATGAACTGATAACTTCAAGTAGACATCCAACCATATTCGTCCTGAAAAGTGCTAGATTTTACAGTCTTTCCCGTAAAACCGTGAACACCAGAGAAAGTTTCTGGGATGTTTATTGTTTTGTGACCAATCAGATGCGAGATGAAACCGCAAAAGATAACCAACAAACCGCAGCAGCGATCAGTCACGACTTGATTCGTCTGCGAGAATTCTTTAATTTCCCCTTTTTGGCTCTCTGAAAAAGCTATTTTTTACCACAAACCAACACTAGTCACTTGATTCCGTCTGTTCAAAAACTACCGAATTGACCTAAAAGTGAGTGCAAATTGTGAATGGTAAAGTTTCGTGTCACGGATAAAGGTTTCTCAGCTACAAAAATATACGGATCGAAAATCACCAATCACAGCCAACTAGCATGACCTTTTGAACTGCATGTGAAACAAACACAGAGGAACTTTGCTTGTGATTGGCTCATTTTTTCTAGCTCTCAGACGCGCTGTCTAGCTGTGTCTGATCGACTGATCCTGTCTTCTTGATTTACCATCGCTCATCGCTTTTCCGTTAAAATATCATTCATATCTATTCTACTAAAGCCGAAATCGAAAACGAAAAATTTCAGTATCTGAAAACAGTAAAATTGAAGATTTTTCGTAAAAGAAAAAGCCAGCTCTGTGTTTCGCGTCAAGTCGTGACTAATCAATGCTGCGGTTTGGCGGTTATCTTTTGCGGTTTCATCTCACATCTAATTGGTCGCGAAACAATAAACATTCCAGAAATTTTCTCTGGTGTTCATGGTTTTGCGGGAAAGATTGTAAATTTTCAAGCTTCTTTTAGAGCTTATCTTGTAACGTTGCCAACCTCAATAATGATTACATAGTTACCTGTTTCTGTAGACCTACATTGTATTAGAGCTGTATTCATACCTGTATAATTTCCAGCTTTCCTTTGTTCCTTTGTATTTTCAATGGTTGCATGTGTATTTCAAATCAGCATATTCACAGTAATGATGTATATTTGCATTTGGCCACTTTATCTGATGAGTGCTGCACACGAGTTGTGTAGTACGAAACTAAATGTTGATAAAATGCCAAGTCAAATCTACATTTGATCAGTTTGTCATCTGTTGTTTTATACATTGTGTATACTGTACATTATATCAAAGTACCTGTAAACCCTGTTTGATTGATGACCACAGTACAAATGTCAAGAAAATTTGCTAGTAACGTCAAGGTACAGTGGAACTTAAAAACTTTGATATAATAAAGGGCCAACCCAAGGGACTGGCAAAGTATGTATGTTTGCCATAACAAGGTTTTGTTGTATCAAGGTTGTTTCCAGCCTGTATAGTTTACTGTTACTGAGGCCATGAAAATTGATTTTATACTGAGGTCTTTGTTATATAGAGGTTAGTTAAATCAAGGTTCCAATGTACTAACCACATTCCTTCCAAAGGTGAATTAATAAATTCTATAATTGAAAATGAGTTCATTACTCATTAAGGAATTTGACAGTCCGGTTAAGAGCTGAAAATTCAAAACAATATTGAATTTGTTCTCAAATTTTGGTTGGATTAATGCACAAAAAGTTTGCACCATATCTAGCAAAAAATAAAGTGCTTCTAGAGCTTGGATACATTTGTCAGTGCAACATGAAACATCTTCTGTAACCTTGAACATTGTTGCTTGAATCGTTTTTATTGTTTTTTAAGCCTACAAACTCTGGCCCTCACATCCTTTCATACTTTGTTTGCACTGTAAACTTTATTATGCAACACAATTCTTTCTTTTCTTAGAGGCTTATTGTCCTTGCAAGCTGTTGTAGAAACACAGGTGCTTACAGTGTAGTTTACCGAATGTGATACAAACCTTTTGTTATTCAAATTAAGTCAACACTTAGTGTGATCTCAGGTTTTGGTTTCAATTTTCAGCTCTTTGTTTTGAGGTTAACCTGTACCTTGCAGGGTATCTTGCAACCACCCCATTTAACATGCCTAATTAAAGGCAATAAAGCTGGCTAGCAATCTACATGTATACCAAGTATTTTGAAATAAAATGAATTGTCAATATTTTTAGGGCTTTTCTATGTACATGTAAGCATCTAAATCACTTTTTGAAAGCTAAGTCAAAGGGAGTCTGCCTTTAATTTTGGACAGTACAGCTGTAATTAGGCATGTTAAATGGGGTGGTTGCAAGAAACCCTGTAAGGTACAGGTTTACCTCAAAACAAAGAGCTGAAAATTCAAACCAAAACCTGACATCACACTAAGTGTTGACTGAATTGAATAACAAAAGGTTTGTATCACATTTGGAAAACAACACTGTATGCACAGGTGTGTTTCTACAAAAGCATGCAAGAACATAGATAAGAGGCCTTTGAGAGAAGAAAGAATTGTGTTGCATAATAAAGTTTACAGTGCAAACAAAGTATGAAAGGATGTGAGGGCCAGAGTTTGTAGGCTTAAAAAACAATAAAAACGATTCAAGCAACAATGTTCAAGGTTACAGAAGATGTTTCATGTTGCACTGACAAATGTATGCAAGCTCTAGAAGCCCTTTATTTTTTGCTAGATATGGTGCAAACCTTTTGTACATTAATCCAACCAAAATTTGAGAACAAATTCAATATTCTTTTGAATTTTCAGCTCTTAACCAGACTGTCAAATTCCTTAATGAGTAATGAAACTCGATTTTCAATTTCCTTTTGGAAGGAATGTGGTAGTACAGTGGAACCTTGATTTAACGAAGACCCCAGTATAACAAACGATTTTCATGGCCTCAGTAACAGTAAACTATACTGAAAACAACCTTGATACAACAAAACCTTGTTATAGCAAACATACTTTGCCAGTCCCTTGGGTTGGCCTTTCATTATATCAAAGTTCCACTGTACTTTGACATAACTATAACAAATTTTCTTGACATTTGTAGTGGTCATCAATCAAACAGGGTTTACAGGTACTTTGATATAATGTACTGTATATACAATGTATAAAATAACAGATGACAAACTGATCAAATGTAGATTTGACTTGGCATTTTATTACTATTTAGTTTCGTACTACACAACTCGTGTGCAGCACTCATCAGATAAAGTTGCCGAATGCGAATTTACATCATTACTGTGAATAGGCTGATTTGAAATACACATGTAACCATTGAAAATACGAACACTTCTTGAAAACAAATGAAAGCTGGAAATTATAAATACAACAACAACAATATTTTATTACTTCTCGATTAAGCCTTGATCCCCTGGCTCTGCAGGTACTGTAGCAGTGCTAATTGAGGCTGGCCAGGATAATCAGTGAGAGAAAAAGAAAATACCAATTAAAAACTACAGACAAATAAAAATAGGTAAATACATGTATGAAAACGGAATAGATTTACAGAAACAGCTATGTAATCAATTGAGGTTGGCAACGTTACAAGATAAGCTCTAAAAAAAAGCTTGAAAATTTAAAATCTAGCACTTTTCAGGAGGAATTTGTTTGGATGTCTACGTGAAGTTATCAGTTCATTCTGTATGTTCAGAGAGGCTTAATCAGGTTTACAGAATAATAAAATACTTCTCCCAGAGGTATAGGTTACATCGATTTGAAGTGGAGTTACATGGGGCAGCTTCCTATTGACTTTGACAATAAGTTAAAGTTCAAAGTCACTTGAAAGATTTTAAAACAAGCCGACTTATATAACCCCGCTTCAAATCAATGTAACCTCTGCCTCTGGAAGAAGTACCTTTGTAAACTTGAGTTAACCTCTCTGAACAAACAGAATGAACTGGTAACCTCAAGTAGACATGCAAACAAACTATTGTTCCTGACAAATGCTAAATTTTAACTTTTAGAGCTCCTCTTGTCACACAAAAGTAACAGCATTTATCTATAGTTTCCAGCTTTCCTTGGTTTTGTAAAAGCATTCACACAATTTATTGTAGCTACATGTATCATATTTCCAATGATTATACATGTGTATTTCAAACCAATGTAATAATGTAAATTTGCATTTGGCAATTTTTACTGATAAGTGCTGCACACAAGTTGTGTACCTCGAAACTAAAAAGCAATAAAATGTCAAGTCCAATCTACAGTACAGTTGCTTGGTTCGTCATCTGTTATAACCACCTGCTAGTTTACTATTGAGCACTCTGAAAAAAGATCTGCAAAGTCACCTTGTTTACAGTATATACATGAATATAAAATATACATATTGAAAAAAATATATACAAAGAGAATGACTAGTGAAATGCCAAAATTTGTTTGCCAATATAATTTTTCAATAGCTGTTACAAAAATTAATCTTAGTAAAGTCCCCATGGCCCCCTAAATAGTCATGAATACATACATGTGTGTTGTAAACCAGGATTCTGCTTCACAGTTTGTTCTTTTTTTTTCAAGTTAGTATGCCAGGGTCTTACATGAAGCACTACCAATTTTACTTTATCCTATGAATAAAATACAATTCACATAAAGGTTAGTTTATGTGTAAATCTATATTGGAAACATCAAATCAAGCTTGCAGTACTAAGGAAAATATCATAATAAATCAATCAGTAAATTTTACATTGTAGTTTGACTTAACAGATTCACCACCATTCCCATTGCTGTCTTTTGAAATCATGGTTACATTAACTTCCATCAGTCAAACAGATATTAAATCAAACTGTTGTGGGACAAAGACTGTTTATGCCTGAATGGAAGGCACTGAATGTCAGAAAATGTGGTTTAGGACCAAAACCCTAAATTTGTTATGGCTATGACATCTTTATGCATAGTAGATACAGCTGTAATCTCACAGAATAATATCTGTAACTAGCAAAAAGGCCGTTCAACAATGAATAGCTTCTGGTTTTTAAAGAAACATTTACAATCAGAGGCAATTCCATAATTACAAATGAACTTTACCCTGGAAATATAAGCTTAACTTACTTCTACGTACAAGACACACGGGAAGTCAGGGAAGACAACAATGGCTTACCTGTTGTTGTTGATCGGTGTGTTGATTCTTACCGCGGTATGTATCGATGTTTTCACGGGATGTATGCCACCAAAAACTGCTTGAGATCGTACACAGAGAAGGAGTGAGGAGGAGTGAATTTTATCCGCTAAAGTAGAGTTTTTAAACAGTGAAAAAGGACAAAGAGATCGATACAAGCTCCTGGGTACACGAAATTTACACCTTTCAAAAAGGACGCCAGAAAATGGCGCGACAACCGACAGAACCTGGTATCTAATTTGGGAAGCCGCTGATCGGTGCTTGTTGAAGGTGGTAAGTACTGTACATCATGTATCCACTCATGTATCCCTTATTATAGTGTATTTAGAACTTATATGTATTTTCCTGTATTTCCCTATTATATTGTATTTTCCCCTGTATTCTCTTGTATTCCCCTCCCTGTATTCTCCTCTATTCTCTTGTATTCCCCTGTATTCCCGTGCATTCCACTGTAAACCCTTCTATACCCTTGTAATCCCCTGAGAACCCTTGTAGACCCTTGTACTCCCCTGTAAACCCTTTGATACCCTTGCAATCCCCTGTAAACCCCTGTATACCCTTGTACTCCCCTCTAAACCCTTGTATACCCTTGTAATTCCCTGTAAACCATTGTATACCCATGTAATCCCCTGTAAACCCATGTAATTCCTTGTATCCCCTGTAAACCCTTGTATACCCTTGTAATCCCCTGTAAACCCTTGTATACCCTTGTAATCCCCTGTTATTCCCTGTATATCCCTGTATTCCCTTATATACCCTCGTATACCTACAGCCTGTATGCAATCCCCTGTAAACCCTTGTATACCCTTGTACTCCCGTGTAAACCCCTGTATACCCTTGTACTCACCTGTAAACCCTTGTATACCCTTGTACTCCCCTGTAAAGCCTTGTATACCCTTGTAATCCCCTGTAAACCCCTGTATATTCTTGTACTCCCCGGTAAACGCTTGTATACCCTTGTAATCCCCTGTAAAGCCCTCTTTATTTTGTACTCCCCTTTAAACCCTTGTAAACCTTTGTAATCTCCTGTAAACCCTTGTATACCCTTGTAATGCCCTGGAAACCCCTAAATACCTTTGTACTCCACTGTAAACCCTTGCATACCCTTGTAATCCCCTGTAAACCCTTGTATACCCTTGTAATCACCCTCTAAACCATTGTATACCCTTGTAATACCCTCCAAACCCTTGTATACCCTTTGTAATCCTCTGTTAACCCCTGTATACCCTTGTACTCCCCTGTAAACCCTTTGATACCCTTGTATTTTCCTGTGAACCCCTGTATACCCTTGTACTCTTCTGTAAACCCTTGTATTCCCTTGTATACTTATGCAATCCAATGTAAACCCTTGTATACCCTTGTAATGCCATGTAAACCCTTTTATTCCCTTGTAATCCCATGACAACCCGTGTATTCCCTTGTATACCCTTGTAATCCCCTGTAATGCCCTGTTTACCCAACCAGCAAATATATTTTGGCTGTAGTCAATTTCAGACCGACATTAAACAATTTACGCCTCCTTTGGCAGGCTTTGAAGGCAAATTTTCACTTTCCATCCTAACTTGGCCATTCTTCTTTTTTTCCGAAATTGTATTTTTTATGAGTAATTGGTCATAAGATTTCGTGTCGTCCAATTCGGTCTATAAACGTACTCATGATAAACAAATCGGACTACCGCTTCGCGGTGGTCAAATTTTTGTTATCACTCGCATAATTACACACCGAATTGGACTCCACTCGGTCATATTACCATTACTTATCATTTCCCATTCTGGGTTGGATCGCTCTTAATTAATTCTGTCTATTTATAATCCCTGGTAACGGAGCAAATGCCCTTTCTGGACATAGCTAACCATGGGGACGGACGAGACGTGTTTGACATGGACAAGTTACATGTATATATTCATATAATTGGAGCGCTTACCCTTTGTCACCTTCTCCTCCCATCTCTAGTTATGTCTCAGGCTAAATTAGAATAGTGCCACAAATAAAAAAGATCTCACAATTCCGGGATCTCACACTTTTCTAGACTGAGAAACAACAGTATTGAATAAGAGAGTTTTGTTTTCCCATTTTTAAAATTATTTTTATTGTTCTTGTTTCCCGTACCGTGGTATTCTGTATCGGGAATGCAACGTTAAAGCACACACTCTTTAGTTTTCCTTTAATCGTACAATTTACACTGATTGTGGTTATTGTTTGGTAGGTACCTGCAAAACAACCAGTTGAAAGACTTACCCGAGGGTATATTTCGCGAGAATACCAATCTTGAGAGGCTGTAAGTAGAACTCATCATCTAACTCTACATTACTATACCCAAATTCTTAATGAGCCAATCAGAAGCCGTTTCTACTCTTCCGATATCAAGAGATATCATGTCACCAACCTGATATGGCTACGATGTCATGCTCATATGTTTGGCCAATTTTGGGTATTGTAAAGACGTAATGACAGCTTTTTGGTACGCTTCGAAGACATGTCAGGCTCGTTTGATCTCGAACGATGGCTCGATCAAGTCAACAGGTATGCCGCTCCGCACAGTTTAAGATAGAAAGTTGAATAAAAATTTACCATTGGAACAAAACCACCTGTGTATGGATAAACAGTTGAATTATCGAATGACCACAGAACAAGCAAAAGCGTGTAGTTCTTTAATCACTGCATTTGAGGATAAATTCATTTTTCTTTTTGTTATAGACTGCTAGATTGACGCGACAATCCAAACTTTATTTCCAAGCTGAATGCCAGCGACGTTTTCTTCCGTTCAAGTTATTAGTCTTGATAATACAAATGCCAATCTCGTTTTCAAAGCAGTCTCCTATCGTGTTCGCATTCAATCTGATGAATTTAAACTCTCTGCCGGGTTCTCCACAATTCTATAATATGTTTTATATGAAAGGAAAAACTTGAAAATATCAAGTTAGAACAAGATAGAAACCAGTGACATCACAAGTTCTATAAGCGAACTGCAGTTTAGCGCCGCTAACGCCGTTTTGTTCCAAAAATTCAATTTCGGCTGCTTAAACTGCGATTTTCAGGGACCGGTGATTGTATATCGCTTAAGAAGGAAAGGGAGTGGGTGAGGAGGATATTCGGCTAAAAACAGTAAGCTTTAGCCGATACCCTTTTAAATTTTATTTTATTCAGGATTTCCCCTTCATAGCTATTGATTAATTTCCTGATGCCCACTCAATGTCTTCGTAGACATATTTATCCTTCCACGTTTATATTTAGTGCTGGTAACGGGCATCTCAAAAACAATATTTTTAAATATGATGCTGAGCTAAAGATTAATAAAGCCACCATTGCGTAGTGTATTGGTCGGTGTCCTTCCGATAGCCGACCAGGGTTCTTAGCAGAAGTTTTCATATGCGTCAAATAAAGCATAACAGGCGGCATAGATTAAGGCGAGACTCGATTTGCCCAAAAGGGGCAAGCTAACCTGAAGGCAGCCGGGCGCATGCTCCCCCGGAAAATTTTGAAATTGTACGTTGCCAAACATGCGAGCTCATGCATTTTGGTGAGCAGTGTCACGGTAAATGAGTTGTTTATGACCATAAAATTAGATGTAGCAAGTAGCGCTGTTTCACCTCATTGTCTTTGAATACTATTTTCTTCTTGAAACGTCTCAGACTTCAGTTAAGTCTTAATGTATTGCTAGATGTGTACAAATTTTAATGGCTGGAACAGGTGGCTGCATTTGATATTACAGCGTGTGGAATTCCGCCGTTCTACTGAGAACCCTGTGACTGATGTCAGCTGACATTCCAACAGCCAACTACCCCTAAATGCAAAGTTAATTATTAGCTAGAGTGCTAAATAGCCTTCTACCAAGTCTTTCAGGACATGTTACAATTAGTCATCCCCAAATTTTGGGCTCTCAGTTATGACTGATGCCTTCTTCTATCACCCTAAAAATCCAATGATTCCATCCTAAAATCATCCCCCCCTCAGGCGATAAATAATAAGCGGTCCCTTAATTAAGAGTGCCTACAAAATAAAAAAAATTCTGCTTGTTTGATAGGCTTTTTAAGTATATAGGAATGGCGTTTTTATTTTGAAAAATCTTTTTAGCGATATTTTCGTTTTTGTATTATGCAAATAAGGAAAGTAAAACACTAAATCGAGAACATCTCCAGAATATTGCAGCAGTGTTTTGTTAACTTAGCAACAGAAATGTATATCACAATTCAAGAGAAACAGAATGACAGCTTCTGTGTTGTTGCCATGTCTACACTCTTGGCGCCAGTACCTTTTTGTGAAAAACCAAATATTCCAGTTTGCAGCCCTTTTGGTAAGACAGAGGGCCTTGATAGGAACACACATGGCTCCCATATTGTCTTAACTCTTTTCATTAGATTGTTGGGAGTCGATAATTCTTGTTTAAGACAACGTATTAGAATTACATTTTTAAGAAAAACAGATCCAGCGGCATCATTATTGTCACTGCGACGGCACGACAGATGCCAGATGGAAGTAAAACCCACTCACCAAAAGCGAAACTGCTTATATTCACCCTAGTTTGCTTTCGGTTAGCTTTGCTTGGTGGTTGGGGCAACTCTAACAATAATATTAAAAAAAAGTCACGTTTTATAATTGAATTTATTTCTTACATACTGAGATAAACACATAAAAAAATCGCGCGTACAATTCGTACAAAGTACACAAATAAACCAATAAGTAAGGGCAACGACCGTCAAAACACACCGTTCGTCCAATCAGAGACACGAGCGATGGTACTTCCGATTGGAGGGCAACAGGCGCGGCTCTTTGTAGAAAAAAAAATTGAGGAAGAAGTGCCAAGGTTTGTTCTCCCTGAAAACTGATACAGGACTCACATAGGAAAGCAAGAAAACGTAGGCACGAGAGCAAAGTCCGACAGAGACGTAACTCTGCCAAAAACAACTTTTTTCAAAGGAAGGTAAAGCTCAGGAAAGTTAACAAATACCTCTTGCTTGACTCAATAAATTGCTAAGCGAGGTCGTATTCACTGTCAGAACTAAAGGTGAACATAACTACGAGGTACATCACTACGAGGGATGATTGCCAGTATTAGCGTTTAAGAAAAATCGCAAGACGCGGCAATCCAAGCAAGAACAACTCAAAAACAACGTAGGGGGAACAAGCAAAAGGTGTATGTATCTTAGGCAGAATAGCAAATCAAGGTACTGTACAACAAAAACCTTGAAAATTCAAGTCCAGAAGCGCTTCTCAACTCTCTGGCTAAACAATAGCCTTTATTTCAATCTTCAATTAATTCAGTAACATTACAATCTTTGCTGGGGTGATGCAACTCTGATTAAAACAGCTGATGATGTAGAGTTTATAAAGTACAGCAAACGGCAAACGAAAACATAAACTGGCGCGAATGTCTCTGATATAAGGCCTTCTGTACTGAAATTGATCGCCACGGACAGTTGTGAGAAAGACCCAATTGTATTAGTAAAATCTATTTCCAGAGAAAAGACCTGACAGCATGAAAGCAGAAAGCCTGTTTTATTTGGCAGTAAACCATATAAAGGCCTGAGAAGCACTTCGCGCAAATCGTGGTTCAAAGGTATCAAGGTCGGCGTAAACAAACTTGGCTGGCTGATGAAGAAAACTTTATTTGAGA
>OFEO01000027.1_pt1 | contig 13099 bp, 6 predicted proteins | sample 1521061 | NCBI WGS metagenome assembly OFEO01 (sample SAMN04272335, study PRJEB24112) | coral metagenome | biome: Coral reef; feature: Shallow seawater; material: Coral tissue | host: Coral | place: China: South China Sea | collected 2014 | reverse complement strand
ATAATTGTCACAACAGAGTTGGCTTAAAACTGAGAGAACCTTCATCTTACCTGGTGTTGAATTTCGACTTGGGTCTTTCGTTGGACCTTAAGACAAAAAGACCGAATAAAGTCAATAGAGCTGCCTGTATGGATTGGGCCTCTTCTGACTATCTGACTAATTACTTGTGAAGGCAGGAGGGGGGGGTGGGGGGGAATAAGAACACAGCATTCACCTACCCCCTACCCCCACCGGGAGAAACCCTAGGAAACGATGCAGAAGTACGCATGCATTATTCTGCTTACTACTGAAATTTAGCTCAATATTAAACCCTTGTAGATCCATTCACTGAACCTTGGTTTTCATATATATAAATACTGACAAGCGCGAGTTCAAAGACGTTTTAAGCTTAAGCCCATGAGCTAGAAAACGACTGACTGAGCTTTACGTTAACTCTAGCGAGAGGGAAGTGATTGGGGTTATTGAGTAAGTCAGTAAGTAAATTGTATTATTGATTTAATTGACGAGAGGACCATGTTAAATAGCTAGTTCGAAGTTTCTTCTGTATCTAATGTTAACTTACTTCCGACAACAAGCTGCACAGTGTAGGTATTTTTTCCGCAGTCATTCTCAGCTACACAAGTGTAGAATCCACTGTCGTCCTTTTGAACTTTCTTTATCTTTAAGTATTTGTTCAATTTGAGTCTCATCCGCGGATGGTCCGATGGACTAATTGTCTTGTTATTCTTTAGCCAAGAGCTGATTACGCCATTTTCTTTAACCTGGCAAATAAGTCGAACATCCTTTCCTGCGTTGACGTCAACAACATCTTTCCCGTTTTCTTTCTTGTCGCGGATATTAGGAACTGGAAGAAAAGCGGAATAATTCTCATCAACCATTCGTTCGATATTATTATTGGACGTTAAATGCGGCAATCTTTAATTTTTGCCGCATATGCAAACAGGTTCATCTTTTCTTCTTGATATATCTCTTCACTCGTGATTTGGTAAAATTGGTAAACTTCTTTCAAATTCTCTCTTTTGCTTTCGATTTCGTCTATCTATTCACAAATTTCAGGGAGTTTGCAAGTTTGCCGGCACTCATGTAAATGACTCTTTGATTCCTGAAGTAAAATCTTCCACAAAGATTATGATAATGAAGATAGGGTGAGCCCAACTACCCGTTTCTAAGTAGCCAGCGGAGTACTTTTCTGATCTTTGTTCCCAGACTCTTTTATAAAATTCAACAAAATAAAAGATCGTTCTACGAACGATAGTCGATGTCGTTTTGCAGTAATCTTTAGGTTTTACCATGCAGCTTGCAAGAGATTATCAGTTCCCTTATAAATTCATTATTTGTAAAGAAAAAATTCAGAAACCTTGGCTCTGAATTTATTGCGTGATAAATTAAGAGAATTTGGTCTTAATCACTGCCGTAAATTTGTGTTTTGACATCTTGCTGGCACGAAATGCTTGTAAGATGCTATTAAATAACTTAACCTTGACCTAAACTGATTTTTAATGAGATAAAGTCAGAGAACTCCTTCGTAAGTACGTACATGTACTACAGTATGAGAAACCCGTAATTATGCCAAAAGCACGGCACCGGCGCGTTATCGTAAATTCAAAGAAGCTTGATCTCATGATAACTCTACAACTCCTAAAATTGCTGCGACAAGAGTTAATAGTCACATCCTTTTGAACGTATCAATTACGCGTATTACCTGACGCAAACATCGAGGTCCAAAAAATAATAAAAGTCATGAAGTAGTCCGTTGTAAATCGCCAAAATACGCGATTCTTATAATACAAATTACCGATAAAGTTTTGATCCTAGCCGGCTTTCAGTTGATGTTGGACTTGCTTCTAACGTTTAATTTCAAGCAAAATACTGTATAGGGTGAAAAACTTAATCAGGCTCATTCTCTTGCTCTAGTTAAATTTGTCGCGAAATAGTAGAGGTGGCAAGGAGATACTATAAGCAGGAAATTCCGCCTTTTGAGACAACACTCCAAATGACATACCATCAATAATTTGAATAAGGGAACGGGCACAGTTTTCCGTCTAAGATATTTGATGCGAAATTTAATAGTCAGGCAATCCTTTGGAACGCAGGCGCGTTTACTGCTGAAGCAAAATTAACTTTTTCCTGTTTAGTACAAAAAAAACAGGAATTGCGGTTTCCACCACTCTGCTCGCCTGATGTCAAAATTGCTTTGAAGCACATGAAAACTTCATCTATATTTGGTCTTCATCCTCTCTCTCTCTCTCTCTCTCGTGATCGTGGGTTTATAGTCTTTATTGACCGCAATGGAAGAAAGAAGTTCCTATATAAACAAAGACGTTGAGGAATCATCTGTCGATTTTAATGCTGTAAAGAAATAACACCTAGAGCCAAAAGATTTCGGCATTTAACATTTTCATTTATGTTTTTCCTTCTAATTTTTTTACCTCTCTTTTCAAAGGAATGAAGAAACATCTCACATGATTGGATTTTTTAATTGAAAGTCAATCTACGCTCTCATGAACAATACCTCTCAGTGCGAAAAGCTAATATATTAAATATAGTTATCGTTATAATCGCATAAATATGTTGTAGGACACACAATTGTGAGTTCCGACGCATCTGATTGTAAATTGATTACGAAAGTCCTCAAACATGATTGAAATGTGTAGTTATCGTAATTTTGTCAAAGGTGGGTCAATTTTTCGGCATACTACAACTGGCAGAAGGAATCTACAAATAAGCAAAGAATTCAAATCTTCGTTACAGTAAGTCTCTAAACAGTGGGTTCCATTATCCTGCCCTCAGAGTTGTCCTTCTTATTTTGTTTAACCTAAAGGAGGCGCTAGGAATAGAAATCGTAGTGGTAACCGAACTCGATTATGACACCCACAGACTGACTGGCGATTGACCATGTGTTACGGAAAAAGAAAAATGCAAAAGCATCTGGGATTGTTTAGGCTACATTACATTTCATTTACGCGGCAAACCACGAGTTAAGCCTAAAACTGATTTTTCAAATATCCACAATCTGTAGAATCAAGATATCCGGTAAAGGATTTTATTGGTGATTGCGTAAATATGAGGTGTAGTGTACATGTAGGCAACTAGCCAATCCAATTTGGATTTTTCGATATCCATTCCTTTGCCTTTACTGAAATATTTTCCCGCGAACTTTAATAGGAAACAAGGCATCGGAGAGCTTCAAATAAGCACGACCGCCCGCTTCAGAGCGACTTTGTCGTGTTTTAATTTTGTCAATAAATTTTGATCAGCAAATTTCGAAGTTTTAATTTGAAAATTTTTCCGGCAAGGAAGCGGATGTACCTGGACGAATATATGATTTGCCAAAGGTTTGCTTTATTTTCAACATGGCAGATGTTACTACACAATATTCTATATATTATATTAACAAGTGAACAAAAATCAAAACATTTAGCGCCTCGATGCAGTTGGCACGATCAAAACCTCTGAATAAAATGATAACAAATAACTCATAGCCTAAACGGAATTTTCCTTATCCTTCTGTCTTGGCATTGCACTTTCGATAGAAGAACCATCGTCGGATACCCAGGGGCAGCTAGTCGGAACGACGCCCCTCTCCCGGTCTTGTTTTCGGCGCCGAAATATCACATCGTGCCGACTAGCTGCCCCTGGGTCTACGAGGATGCAGAAACACATGCAGTGAAGTTTACCTCACATTGTTCAGCGCTTAAAGGGAGCACTTTCGAAAAAGATGAAATGTTAAAAATCAAGGATTAACTGAACAACGATTTCAAAAGGTGTGAAATATTTTCACGTAGCACAACTTCACCTCCGTGCTGAATTGCAGTTGGGCCCAGTAAACTCTGTCTTGGCAAGTTCCAACCGATTAATATTGTTTTTGTACAAGATTATAAAAACTGAGAACTGGCTGTTTTAGTTTTATATGTCTGTTAAAATCAGCACGTTTGTCAAGATTTTGACCTTGGCTTCGTACTATTGGCCAATTGGGCGTTGAGCTCTCTATATTGGTCACTGACCAGGACATGGAAAAACACGAGAGAGTACTTGTGTAACTTTCGTGTTGTAGTTTCAAGGCCAAATGGACATCAGAAATAATTCACTGTTTGTGTATACAGGTAAAAGTTGAACAAAATCCAAAATGTTCTGGGAGTATGACTCGCGTACTCAGTGAGCGTTAATTAAATAAAGACGAGCCACGTTGCCACTTGAATGCCTGCGTAATTGTAAACTTTTTCACGTCAAGAAAGGTTTGTTTTTAAAAATATCCTATTTTCGTACAAAGAAACGATATATTGAGCAAGTAACGAGCAAATGTTTCCGGACAACGGGTATTGCGGGTTTTAAAAACGGGGATAATATTTCAAACAGGACACATAAATGACAAAATCACAAGTGCTTTTCCAGTAATTAGGATTTCATAAATTCAGAAATAAAAGGATTTCAGGTACAAACAAGACATCCCCACCTTTCAAAAAAGAAGGCAAATGCTTTATTTTTCACGGTGCAGAACTGAAGTAAACAGAAGAACCCCATATAACTAGAATTTGGATACATTTAAAATTTGGTCTTAAGCTTTTTTTCAGCTTTTATTTTTACCGCAGAGGTTTTTAAAAACGATTTAAAAAGATGGTCGGCAGCTGTTCACTTCAAAATACTACTCAGCGCCTTCTTGGCTGCAATTTATCTCTAGAGATAAAAGCTCTCTAGAACCATCAAACGTTGTTTAGAGAGAAAACAGAGCTAGAAGGGAACTGTCCATTTAACAGTGGATGCCTAACTGACGAGGAAAATCTTAAACTTATATTAAGACCCAAGATTAAATACATGCCTCTGTACGAGTGGCCAGATCTCTTTAGTAGTATCGTAAATGTTTCTCTTCGCGTTTTGAATACATGTAGTAGGCGAGCTTTTTGACATTTATTGACAAAAGAAAAAGCTGGGAAAACTCGTAACTGCAATGATCTCGCGTGGGTTGATTGCTCTGACGCCATTCTGGCATTTCCTTTGTAGAAGACAATGTGATTACCCAACGAGCATTGTTCCCGGTTTCCACACAGGCAAACAATTAAAGTTTACACGCAACCAGGTTGGCAAAGAGTACACTACAAGCACCGAACACCCAAACTCAAAACAGACTCCATTCTGCCCGCTCATGGTCCTTACTATGACTAGAACAAATCAAGGTTGGAATTATCAAATTCTGCAAGTCAAAATAAACGTGCAACAGATCAGATGGCTATGAACAATGGGTTCACTGTTCCCATCCAAAAAACCGAGTAAATATTTGTGGCATCAAATTGATCACAGTCAAAGGATTTCCTTTCATTTGAGTGACATTTGGCAATGGAAACGTAAAGCAAAACATTGCTATAAGAGAGATTTCGAATTGTAATACCAGTATTTAGATAAATTATGACTTTGTGTTGCTTGGTGTCAATTTCCACCGGTGATCTAACCTTTCCATTGTATAAATGATTGGCCCTTAAAATTAATTACGTTCCATCTGGAGAAATTTCGATTCAAAGCGAGCGCTGTCTTTCTCTGTAATTTCGAACATTGTGCAAAAGAGAAGCGATCTGAAGTCAACTGTGTTGGACTCGAATTTAGCTCGAGCTCGTTTACCAATAAATTTTGTAGATGTACTTTTCGTTTTAGATCATAATGGTGTTGAAAGCTCCAATTACAGTTTAAATGCATAGCTAGGAATATCACACGCTTTACTGCGTGTGGCTTAGGTGACTACTGCTTGGTTTTATATAGCTTAAAGAGACAGCTTATACATACAGTTATCTACTACACCAGAAGTAAAATACAGCGCCACAAAACCTGACTAACTGATAACCATCATGCGTATCAACAACAAGGAGGTGGAAAACCAAAATAGCTTGCAATTGTTCACGAACAATAACTGTGTAATACAATGAAATCAACTCTTGTTTTGAAATTGTGGTATATTTCGTGGTCAAGTTTAAGTTCGTTAAATTTTCGCTCTCAATTTCCATTATAACACCAAAATCTAGATCCTGTAGGTCACTTCTGATGACAAATACTCTTGAAAAACGTCGGCCCGGTCCAAAGAATTTCAATTAAAACGTTGCAACAAAGCTCGGTACGTGGAGACCGCGTTCACAAAAGGTAACAAATTTTAATAGTCCGTCATAAGTGGCGGAAAATATGAGAAAGGATGCCGCAAACTGTTATTATTGGAAAGCGAAAAGATTTTTGTTGCGTGAATCATGTGAATTACCGCACGAGGATGAAATAAACTTTGGCCCGCAGCAAGCTGTTATTGAAATGAACATAAATTTATTAGTGATGTCTGTTTCCACCAAATTAGCGCCGCACAATTGTCCATTTCTAAAGAAATCGGCACCGAGCAGAAATTACACAATGTGTAGTAATGAACAATGAAAATTACAGATCAATTTCGTCTCGTGGGGTAAGCGTTTTACTTGGTGTTGTTGACCGCATTCCTGTATCACGCATTTTCGAGGACCGGGTGAGTCCCGTAAAACGTGGTTAATAATAAAATGTTGACTCGACTTACCCGGGCAGGACTTCACTTCCTTTGTCAATATGATGAAGATCGCTGCAAAAACCAAGGCTTTTAACCACAGCAGCATCTTAACACAGGCGGTTTCCTCCCTTCCTTGATCCTAGCACCCTTGATTTCTTCCTCAGCGAGGTTTACTCCAACAACGAAGCCACAATCTAGTGAAATATTCAGCAGCGGCGTTCTTCAATCTGTCATGATGAATATCACAGTGTTAGAAGGATGAATGTTTCGTTCGCCGCTCCAGATAGCGAGTCATTTGTAGTGACTAGTTCGCCGCACAGTTATGAGACATGACTCGCTCACTCCTCTGAAAACCCACATGAATTATGAATGTGTATCGGTATCTTCAAAACGTCACGTTCCCAGATATTTACTCTCGAGTTATTGGGTATTAGACGTGAGCTAACTTTGTAGAGGCCGAACAATATGTGACGACGAAAATCGCAGCGCAACTGATCGTGTTGTGGACTTAAACGCGTTGTTGTGTCAAACAGACGGACAACACACAAATCGAGTTGAAGGAAGAAGAGGAAATGAAATACTTCGACTTCCTGCGAAGTCTACTGCTGATAAAACAACTCAAAATTAACATACCTGGAAAAACTCTGTTCCTGAACACAGGTTGCGCGGCGCAACAATTCGATTTCCACTATCGTTTTGCGAATTCTAGGAAGCGTCGAGGGGTAATTTAGGTCGCTTACGAAGTTGTTGATTGTCCACACTTGGACGAATTCAATAATCGACCTCTTAGGCGCAGTCAACTGAACAATGATCACGAATTACCCTCGCATTGACAGCGGTCAGATGCACTCGTGCTGAGATAACGCGGCGAGTCACTTCCGGTGACAGAAAACCTCTCTATACCACCCCTGCGGTGTTTAGTGAATGCCCTGTTCACTTTCCTTTGGCTCCCACAGGCTACAACTTTAAAGAATCCTTAAGTAGTATAGAGATCCAGCAGCGCTAAAGAACATTGTTAAGTACAAGAAATATGAGTTTTCGTGCGCGAAGAAACCGTTTTGAAGTTTACGAAGTTCCGAGGCGTGGGTACAAGCATGTCCCGAGAGAGTTGCTCGTGGTTGCCCCTTTCCAGAAGGTTCGCTCCTGATGCATGACAAACTCTTGTTTGCAGTTATTGATGCGCTTAACAACTGCTTACGAATATAGCAGCTTCAGAACAAAAGACCTCGGGCATCTTGATACAAAAAGCTTTTTCAAGAGATCAATTATCCAAAACCCATTGTTGTGCAAAAAGCCAAATAGCATATAATGCCATGGGGCTCTAAGCTATTAGCCAATGGCGCACGAGAGATTTAGATCCCTGCAAATCGGGCAGCTGCGATTGCAAGAAAATTAACTCCTGTCTTGCCTTTTACTCCAGTTTTGAGTAAAATCTTGAAAAATAAAACAAACAAGTGTACGCATTGGTGCAATAACAGTGAAATGCTGTTCAACTTGTCGACCGAAAAACAAGGTGTTTTGATCCAGTTATCCCCTGGATGGCTCAAATGATCAACGTAAATCTCTGTACAAAGTTGCTTTCAATGAAATGTGATTTCGTTAATTCCTCCTTAATATTCTTGGGTATTATCCAACATAGCAAAGCTACAGATCTTAATTTGAATTCCACTTTCTCCAACGTCTACCTCGCCGAGCTCACAGAGATCGCATTACATGTGTTTTCATGGAACTCTGAGCGGAGTTTCTTTTCCAGCAGGTCGCACCAGCTGGCCACTGCGCGCTGACAGCGGCGCAGCTACTAACTGTGATTAGTTGGAATTATTTATAAATTTATAAACGATTAAGACCTTCTTTGTTTTTTCTTTATTTGCAGCATCGGAGACAAACAGAGTCAAGACACCTGCTCTTGGCAAGAAATTCACAGCTAGACACTGACACGAGATTAAGTCTTGAGTGCACATAGTTTCGAGAAAGCTTTTAGGATATTTTAAGGAAGGTTTGCCCAAGACATTCGAGATCACATGACGCGCGCCGTTGATTAGCTGAATTCCACCTGACCCACCTCGCTTCAGCACTTGCGGAAACATGAACTTGGCTACATACCACTAGATTCTCACTCATAGCATAGATATCTGGCTTGCTTTACGCGGACATTCCTCTGCATATAGCTACACACGTAGGCCGGCGCCATTGAGATTTATTTACGCGGAAATACTGGAGACGTCGGCTAGACCGTCTGCATCTAGCTATATATAAGACCATTAGGCCAAAAAAATATATCTAAAAAACATCTTCAAATACTGAAATTTTGAAGGGCGAGGCTTTCATTCACCACTTTCTTATTTAAAAAAAGTTTGGTTGCAATGCCAAAACTTTTATGTAACTGAAGAAGTTAAAAATAAAACGATGCAAGGAAATTTAAATAAAACAATGACAAAAAAGAAAAAAGAAAAACGAAGACAAAACAATATGGTGCATGCTATCACTTTGAACTGAACTTCGTGCGCTGTTAACAAAATACTGAAAACACGACAAAATACGACGACTACGAATCAGACCATGATAAAGTCCACTGACGAGCACTGCTGCCAGTACTGAGTAGTAGCTTACATGTGTGCTGCATACTCGAGTGGGATTCGAATATCTTAAAAGCACTTTTCGACACTTCCGACTGAGCAGCAGACTGAGCAGTGTTCCTTGTTCACCGAGTGCTGTTATTCTACTGTAGTCAACAAACTGTAGACATTCTGGCCAATTTTCTTGCTTTGCTCTCTAGTCATATTGCCCCTCGAGTCACAAGGGTCTGTTTACAAACCATTTGCGCGCAAGAAAAAAAGAATACAAGATTGTTTTTTACAGACTTGTTGCTCGATTAATATGATTCAAATACGTGGGGTCTCCGTATCGTGTACCGCGTCGACGCGGCAAGCATGTTGTTTTCTGGCTTTTGTTCAATATAACACCTAGCAGTTTTGACCTCGTGCCAAGAAAGACGATATAAATATACCACAAGAAAATTTACCTGAATGATGAATTATCGCCTGAATGCTGCCTGCGAGTAAACCGGCTCCACACCGCTTACTCCAAAAGAGTGGGAGTTTGCTTGCAACATGCAGCCTAGGCGCGAATTATAAGTGTTGTGCATACTTGGTCCGCATAGTCAGCTAGTGCCCTTGTGATTATCATGGGTTCATATTGTGCTTCTGGTATCAGAACTGTGATGTGACATCACATAGGTGCATAGAGTAATCAACATTACTCCAATCATCAAACCGCAAACGCCGAATAAATCAGTAATTATCACTGAAAAGTAACTGTATGCCGATACTAGTTGAGAATATTTTAAGTGTTAAATAATCCTTAAATCTCTTGATATTTATAAAATAACATATAATGAGCATAAGTCTAAGCATCGAAAAAATAGTTAAACGTCTAACAAAAGCAGCATCGTACTGAATACACGAACAGGCTGAGACAAAACTTAGTGATGTTAATCATCGCGGTTAATGTCTCATTCAGCCATCGAATATATCAGTCGAATCTTTTTCCTGAAAAACGTTTTTCATCAGGACACGATTACGCACTCTTACTGAACAATGATGAAAAGAAAACCCAATACGATCATCACAGTCCCGCCTTCGGGATCCTCTTAAGATATCGTAAATGTTCGCTTGAAGAATTGAAGTCTTTTAATTGCCAATTCTTATCTCTGCGCCCTGAAGTATGTGACCATTAACCATTTAAAAACCAATATAATTGCTTTTAAGTACTGCACACAAAGACAGGTTTCCAATTTTAAACTATTAATGTTGTAAATATTCTCACCACTGCATCGCTTTCAGTATGGTTCGTCGTGACTAAAGCTAAGAAGTGACTTCTTAGCTTAATCCACAAGGCCTGGTATGGATTACTGTGTGTGCATGAACTCTGATGGACAAATTAAGTACTTACGTCCTTTACGCTATCGAACTGAAATTGTGATGGATTACAGAGTGTTGAAATTAACGCGTGCACAAACACCGATTGGTATTATGGGTAGTAATAGTTTAACGTTGCTTGTCACGAAGTTGCAGCAAGAGAGAAGTGGAAGGGTAAATGCACATTTTTCTGTTGTTTCCTTCTTTCAAGCTTATCAATAATAAGTCAAAATATCCTCCATTTCAATTGGCCCTTACTTAATTATGATCTATTGGAGGGCAGACGCATAGCCAGTGAAGTCATTAGTCTGCCTGAAGATTATTGCAATTAATGTAAGCGACTGCAGATGGCATTATATTAAGAAACTTTGACGTACTTTTTTCTAAAGACATTAGACAATAAGGAATTCAGAGATATGAAGATTCGCAGTTACTGCCACAATCAGTCAAGTGAGGCGTTTTGAAAAATTAATTAAGACGAAAATTTTCAAATTCGTCCTTCGCAATCTGTCTTGTTTTTCCCCTAATCATTCTCAATCATGCTTTCTTCTTTGTTATTTTTATCCCATCACATTTTTAGTGTTTTATTGTTGGAAATTCTTCAATGTTTAGAGGTGACGCTCATCTGTACATAGCCGGCGTCAGCTAGTTTGCCATTTGACAGAGCTTGTGAAAAAACATCGACTTTATTACTACATAAAACACACTTGAAACGTCCGGAATAGGTGAAACAAAAGACCTAATCAGCCGTTTAACAAGTTTATGAGCTTACTCAGTGCTAAATATACGTTGACATGATGAGCAAGGGGCGGCCACGAATGACACAATATGAAAATTTTTATATGCAACGCACGTTTACGATCAGTAATCGAGATACGTTCGAGCCTACATGTAACTGTTTGAGCTCAGGCCTTATAAGAATGGTGGTCTGTTTTTCACAATAGTATTGCTATTTAGACTGGCTGGCTCTTAAGGCTTATCGATTGTAGGCGTAGTTGAGGCAAACCAACAAACTCGTAATCCTTATATTAATCACTCGATCCGCGGTCTGTGTTTTTGATACAATGGAAATTCCAATCTTTTATTAAATAATAATGTAACTATGGTATCATAAGTGCTAGGTAGGTGATAAAAATTGCAACAGTTTAACCTATACATCTGACAAAATCAACCCTCTTTCCCGTTCAATGTTTCGCATAACTTTTTATTGGAAAATAGCGCGATATTTATAGCACATAAAGATGAAACTGAAAGTTATCGCGTAGGAAGAACCTTAATTACTTACTTCATAGTTTTGAATCCCGTTGTAGACTTGCGTTGCTACTGCTACCGATGAAGCCTTCGTCTGTGCTGTTTATTCACATGCATGAGTGATCAATCCATTTAATGCATTACCATTTCGTTCAAAACATGTCTCGCTATCTAGTCGCAATATTCGTCGTTAACTGAATTGTGATTGTAACAATTGCTTAGCAACAACTAGCCACTAATATTATAATTGATATTTCTCATGCGAGAATATCCGTAAGCCGGTCAGGATAATTAAGGACATATTTGGATAAGAACGTCAGCTAGTAATTAGCAAGCTTCATAAAACAAGCGAGGTCGAAAATAAGAGGTAATTAAAAAACGGATTTGAAAAAAATGATGAAACAGTATACAAACAAAACGATAAATTAAATGATATGAAGCAGGAAGAGCTCTTGACATCACATCAGTAACGGCTCTGTACTGCATATCGAAATGGTTGCTGGCTGTTCAGAACTCCTGTACTAACAAGCACCCAGCCGTATATAGACATTCATTTTACAGGCCGTAGCCTTCCTAACAGTGACCAGCATAACAATTATTATAACTATGGTTACTGCTTTTTATCAGCAGTCAGTTTAAGGAAGCCACTCTTTAGTGAATAAACCATAGCCTCTTTTTGGCGCGTGGTTGATTAGTAATTGAGATAGCCTGCGGGCAGGCTCACCTTAGAGTCACGCGCGCTAGCGATGAAGAGCAAAGCGATCCGGCGGGAAGGAGTCTGGTGAAGAGGCGCCAAGAAAGTGTCACTTTCTCGTCTCGCGGCTTCGCTGCTCGATTTCGCGCTCGCGGCTATATGCCCCGCGCACTTGTGCTGCACTGTGACCCTGCTCGCAGGCCAGGAATTACCTCTTGCTGCAGTCACTGCTCTATACTAGTGCTGAGTTTGTTTGGGATTAAGCTCAACCACTCAGTGAAGGAAATTGCGTGACTTTGCATTCTTTCAGTTTTTGGATGGAAAAATTGCGTGGCAGCCGAAGGGAGCGTGACTTGAAAGAACAATGGAGAAGATAATTATCTCCTCAATGACTCCTCAGGCACGCGGCTTTTTTTCTCTCGCGCGTTCTTTGGCGTTACAGTTAAAGACTAAAAGGAAAAGATATCGGCAGCTGGTAGCCTAATCCAAAATCCACTCACCAAACAACGGAAATATACTGTAGCATATGAAACACAGTTTCAGTAACATCATACTGTGATGACCTGCAAAGAGAAATTGATCGTATATGGAGATAACGCCTTCTAGTTTGAAGAGTTGCGGTAATAAGGCAATCTATTGATTTTGCAAGAAATTCGGAATCAATCAATTAATTAATTAATTAATTAATTTCACATAATTCTTATGTCGAGCGTGTGACTGGACTGAACGATT
>OFEO01000024.1_pt1 | contig 13357 bp, 7 predicted proteins | sample 1521061 | NCBI WGS metagenome assembly OFEO01 (sample SAMN04272335, study PRJEB24112) | coral metagenome | biome: Coral reef; feature: Shallow seawater; material: Coral tissue | host: Coral | place: China: South China Sea | collected 2014 | reverse complement strand
AAGTGAAGTCCCTTTACTGAAACCCCCGAACAGTACCAAAATCTGCCTCGTGACAGATATCTGGTGGAGTACAGCCCGGGCAACACGATCAACCAAGTACCTCTCGCATCAAGCAGGATTACCATTAACGAACTGTGAGTTTTCTCCGCTCCTAATAATGTTAAATACGAGATTAAGGAAAACCAAGCCAAACCCTAAGTAGCGGGACCTTTTAGGCGGATCCGTTAGTACGGAAACGCGCAGGTCGCGAGCTAGAAACAGTTCTTTGAGAACTTCGCGTTGTAGTTATCCGACCCATGTACTTTGATTGCATTGCCGGTTGATTTTCTCGGTTTAATTAGTCGGTCTTGTGAACGCGTTAGATCAGAGGATATATGGACCACGGACGTTCGACGGGTTCGTGTAATTTACACTCGCTGAAATTTCACTGTTGTTAAGAGACACGTTTAAATTCTTTCTGTATGGTCTTTCGAGATTTTTACTGTTTTGAGAAGTACATTTCACTCCTCGAGTCTCGGTTACTCCAAATTCCATTGCTGTGAAGGAACACATTGCTTTCCTTGCCGAAATAGTTATAGTGCTCTTGCATTTCTGTGAATCGTATACGACAAAATTTTTCCACCCTGTTGACTAGACGCAAAGCAAAATCAATTTTCGCGCGCAACGCTGGAAAACCAAGCCAGGACGAGGAATTTTGCGACGGCCACTGCCCAGAAAGTTTGTTTCCCGCCCAAAATTTTTTGCCCGCCCCGCCCAGCGATAATTTAGGCCCCTTGACGGACACCGATCAGTCGGAGCTCCCATCACTAGAGCCAGACCAAACTCTCGCGTTCGATTCAAATTTTGCAGCCCAAACCAAGAGCAGCGAATTGGAATTTTCCGTAACACCTCCGTTATCGCCAGCTTCTCACCTATCCGATAGCTCGGACCAGAGTTCTGTTATTTTTGACCTCTCGCAAGTTAATTCTCAGTTAGACCTTTCTACCGAAGCCACGATGAATGTAGAAGATCTTGCAAAAATTTTAACTCAGCAAAATAGGGAACTGACCGAACATTGGGCTGAACATATTTCCACGCTTTCTAAGTCCTTTCAAAAATCGCCTGTCACGCCCACGTTTCCTAGCAACAATAGCATCCCTATGCCGAAATTTTCGGGTGACGCCCATGAAGATGTTAATGAATTTTTAACAAACTTCAACCGAACTGCGGTTTTTTACCACTTAAACCCAGAAAGGATGGCCGAGGCCCTACCACTGTTCCTCACTGGTAGCGCTAGTATATGGTTCAACACTACACCCGAACTAAAAGGTAGAGGTTTTGATATTCTCTCGGAGGCGCTTAAAAAACAGTTTCACTCCGACTCAGATGTTTGGCTACTTCGGCAACAATTAAATGACACCAAGCAATTACAGACCGAAACTGTTAGTGCGTTCGCAGCTAAAATTCGTCGCCTCTGCCAACGAATAAATTTACCGCGCTCGGAGTGTGTGAATTATTTTATTCAGGGTTTGCAACCCCACATCAAAAATTATGTTCTCCTCCAAAGGCCCGGCACCTTCGAAGACGCTGAGATGCATGCTAGGCTAAAAGAATCGCTGCCTGAACAGGCACCTGCTGATCGAACTGACGAAATTTTGCGTGCGCTGGCGCAATTACAAAAAACCACTGCTGATAAGGTAACACCACCGCTCGCAGCTTACGGTAATTACCCAGCCAATCCAACTCAGACCAGAGACTCGAGCGACTCCAAATTGCCAGACAAATCAGAGCTCGAACGCCTGATTACACAGTGTCTCCGTCAGGAACTCCGTAGGTCTCGCGACTCGCGCTCCACGGGTCACATCCAACGCGGCAGGCGATCCTTCGATGGTAGGCCCATTTGCGATTTTTGCAACAAACCAGGACACGTGATGGCAGTTTGCAGACAACGACAAAATCGTGGTCGCGACCCCAGAATTCCATTTCCTAATAGGCAGTCAGGACCAAATCATACCTTTAGGAGGGATCAGGAATTTCAGCGTTCCACATCGCGCCAGGCTTTAAACTAGATCCGATCTCTCCCGCACGGGAACGAGGAGAGATCGCTAGTTTTGAAAAACCCATTGTTGAAACCGCACGAAATTACACATTGCAGTTGTTTGACTCCGCACCTAAAACCAGTGATAGAGACTCGGCTGCGACCACAAATTCTAAAATTACTTCACGAGCGGAGTATGAAAGTGTGCTTCCATTACTTGATTTAAAAACGGTTGACGCTTCTGTCCCAAAAGATGCTTTAGCTGCTACCGCGCTAGTTAGTAATTATTCTACGTGTACACGGGGTGGTGATACCCTCAATCAAATGTCATCGTTACCTCCTTCTGATGCAGTCGAATCACCTTCGCCTACGTTCCCGGGTAGGCCAATGGTGCGTTCTTTCATAGATGATAATCCATCAAAACCAAAATTTTATGCTGTCCGTTCCAAACAGTTGGCTCAGCGGAAGCTCCAAACAAAACCCGAAACAGAGGAAAATTCATCATTACCGCAATCTAGTGCGCTTCCAAATTTATGCGCTCAGTCAGTTAGTTTTTGTGCGGAACCTGTTTCCTGTTTATCAAATAATCCTACCGAAGCGGTAGCAGAAATAAATACAATGAGCAGCTGTGCGCACGAATTTGATTGGCGAGATCTTGACACTGAAGTCTTTAAAGAGGAAGTTACAATTGATGAAGAAATTACTGGGTTTTTGCAGAAAGAGAACCAATTTGTAATAAATCTCAAAGAGGTTGAACGGAATGCGAAAGTTAAACGGCAAGTCCCGAGTATTTCCCAAAAGAGAAAATATTCCCAAATAGAGCCCCAAACAGTTGTTACGCGATCATTTACTAAGGGAGATTTTTCACCGCATTATTGCGGTTCAGATACAACTACGCGTGTCGATGATATAGTTTTCCCGGGACCAAAACCTCCCCTGCAAAATATTAATGAAGTTTCTCCGGTTGTGTCCGAATTAACACGCTCCTTCACCTTAGAAACGAGTTTCGAGATTATAGCGCCAATAGTTACTGTTGATGTCCCCAATAAGGCTTTCAGCGTATTTGACAAATCCGACGTTGCTGTATCGCAAGTCACTTCACACACTGCTGTAGGAGTTTTCGTTCAAAATACATCGAAGGGGGTTCCGGCTCAACATCGGTCGCCGTGGTATATCACATTTGCTAGTTGCGTGGTCCCGTTTTTATCATTGCTTTTCACAACCCTCACTTTTCTGCTCCAAGTAACTTGCAGTAGGTTTTACGATTTGGACTTGTACGATTCTCCCACAGAAGGAAATTTTAGACAAGGAAGTATATATTCAACGCAAAGTTTTCTTCACAAAGCAGTTCCTGCTGACAGCGGAGCTAGCGAAACGCTATGTCAATCAGAGATACAAGGCTTGTTTACAGAACGCGCTCATATCATAGCTACCTTGACAAAGAACAAAATTCCACTCCAGGCACTCCCAAACAGTACTTCGGTGCAGGGGAATATTTGTGGTAGCAACTTAACATTTCTAATTGACACGGGGGCTTCTGTAACCGCTATTAAAGCTAGTATTTTTCAACAAATTCCAGAAGACTTCCGTTTAGATCTCACCCAGGCCCCCATCGATTGTCTCCGTGCAGTAAGTGGTGCCGCTATGCCTGTCATTGGATCTACACACATCCCTTTTGAAATCGCTGGCGAGAAATATCCATTTCAAGCATTGGTTATAGAGTCACTGACCTATGATGTAATTCTAGGGCGCGATTTCCTAGAGTTTTATAAGGCGAAAATCGATTTGGAGGACCATAAGCTTTTCCTTCACAACGACCCTTTAGCTCCAAATAGCTCTGTTGAGGCAGCTGAGGCCACGGAGGAAACTGTTTGTGGTATTCATGCACAGAGTAGCTTCATTGTGCCACCAAATTCTGAAGTTCTAGTTCCAGGAGATCTCGCGCTACCACACTCAGAACACGACGTAGGTATTGTAGTACCACGCGTAGAATTGACTGAGCGCTACCAAATTGCAGGAGCTTGTGAATTAGTCAGAGTTTCCGCTACCAATTCGGTTCCAATTCGACTTCTCAACCCCACGACACAGCCTGTCCGAATTTACCGTAGAACACGATTAGGCCAATTCTCCTTAGTTCCATCGGACATCGCAACCTTTCAATTACTCCAGGCGGAGCAGGAGGCTGAAAAGGAAAGGGAGGTTCCCACGGCTGTTGATACCGACCCATCATCACCTCTTGATATTAATACTGAGGGTTTGACAGATGACCAACAAGGGCGCCTACGTGCCCTGTTGACGGAATATGACGACATCTTTGCCTATAGCCCAGACCAATTAGGACGTAGCTCCGTGGTAAAACATACAATTGACACAGGGGTTAATCCGCCTATTCGCCTTAGGTCCTATCGCACAACACCAGCCAATAAGGAAGAAATAGAGAAGCAAGTAAATGAGATGCTAGCGAATGACGTCATTGCGCCCTCGGTATCTGCTTGGGCAGCCCCAGTAGTTCTTGTAAAGAAATCGGACGGTACGATGCGCTTTTGTGTCGATTACAGACGCTTAAATGCCGTTACAAAGAAAGATAGCCATCCTCTCCCACGAATTTCGGAAGCCTTAGACGCATTGGGGGGTGCCCGCTGGTTTTCAACCTTAGATTTACGATCAGGGTACTGGCAGATAGAAATGGCTGCTGACTCAAAGGAAAAGACAGCTTTCATTACACACAACGGCTTGTACGAATTCAATGTTCTGCCTTTCGGGCTCTGTAATAGCCCAGCTACCTTCCAAAGGCTTATGACGCACGTTCTTCGAGGCCTAGAATGGGACATTTGCTTAGTATATATCGATGACTTGATCATTTTTTCCCGCAATTTCGAGGACCATTTAAAACATTTGGAGGAGGTATTCAAACGCCTCCGTGAGGCAAATGTGCGCTTGAAACCTAGCAAGTGTCACTTTGTCAAACCTCAAGTAGAGTACTTGGGTCATGTGGTATCAGCAGAGGGCTTGAAACCTAACCCAGACAAAATCCGCGCGGTAAAAGAGTTCCCGATTCCTACAAACACCACCGGCGTTAAAGCATTTTTGGGATTATGTAACTATTACCGACGTTTTATCAAGGGCTTTGCTCAAATTGCCTCACCACTGAACAAGCTGACAAGCAAGCACGTAAAGTTTAAATGGGATGCAGATTGCCAAACTGCTTTTGACACCCTTAAAAGTGCACTTGTTTCGGCCCCGATCCTCGCTTATCCTGATTTCAATCTCCCTTTTCACTTGTATGTCGACGCAAGCCAAACTGGCATAGGAATAGCCTTGGGACAAATTATAGAAGGAAAAGAAGTAGCAATTGCATTTGCCGGGAGAGACCTTAATAGAGCAGAGAGAAATTATAGTGCGACGGAGCGCGAGGCTTTGGCTGTAATCGATGGAATAAAACGGTTTCAACCGTACTTGCGTGCAAAGAAATTTGTAATTCACACAGATCACAATGCACTTAAATGGCTTATGTCAATTCAGGATCCGAGCAATCGTATCGCCCGATGGACACTTTTGATTCAGCAGTTTGATTTTGATATTGTCCATAGACCGGGAACAAGCAATGGCAATGCCGATGCATTGTCACGACGCCTTTATGGCACGTGTAGCCTCAACGCCCTCGAGCATGTGGGTGTCAAGACAAAAGAGATTTACGATTTTCAACGTCGGGACAGCGATCTCGCTGACATAATAGACTATTTGGAAAATGATCAGTTACCGCACGATAACGTAAGAGCGAAACGGGTATTACTATCCCAGGACATTTACTTTCTCGATGAAAATAGTCTTTTGTACCACCTCGATGTAACTCAGAAACGCGCTCGTAAAGGGTGCCATGCTCAATTGGTACTTCCCCCTCCGTTACGTTACGAAGTTTTAGTGCATGCGCATGACGATTTGTCCGGTGGACACTTAGGTACTTTCAAAACCTACGAGAAGTTAAGAGACCGATTTTATTGGAAGGGGATGTACAAGGATGTAGAGCATTGGGTTCGGTCATGTCAAGACTGTGCAACCCGTAAGAACCCCCGAAATAAGTATCATGCACCACTTTTACCAATTCCAGTAGATGCTGCTTTCTCGCGCCTAGCGGTCGATGTACTGGGGCCATTACCAATTACTTGGTCTGGTAATCGCTACATTGTCGTATTCACAGAATACTTAACTAAGTGGCCTGAAATCTTTGCTGTAAAAAACGCAGATGCAGTGACCATTGCGCGCCTTCTCACTAGTGAAATAATTCCCAGACACGGGGCGCCTAGGACGCTGCTTTCAGATCGCGGGAAGAATTTTCTCTCCACCCTAGTGTTGGAGGTATGTAAACTGTATAGCATCAAAAAGCTGAACACTTCGTCATATCACCCACAAACGGACGGACTTGTGGAGCGTATGAACTCCACTCTATGCCAAACCCTTTCCATGTTTGTTAGTAAACATCAAAAAGATTGGGACGTTTTCATTCCAGCTGCTCTTACAGCTTTCCGGACTTCTCCATCGGAATCAACTGGCGAGAGCCCCTTTTATTTGCTGTATGGGAGAGAACCGACGCTCGCAATGGACACGAGTCTGTTGCCGCCTACCGACCCCGCTAGTTCAATTGCTGAACATCGCCGTAGGATTGTAACGCAAATCGAGCTAGCACAACGAATCGCGAAGGAAAACATCATGCGAGCGCAACAAAAAATGAAAGCGTTCTACGATAGACAGGCTCGCGATCCCACTTTTATCGAGGGACAGAAGGTTTGGGTCTTTACCCCTAAAACTTACAAAGGGTTATCCAAAAAGCTCCTCCATAATTATCACGGCCCGTACAGGGTTGTTGAGAAACTTAGCCTGGTACACTATCGTCTACGCACCTGCGGAAATAAGCCAGTTAGCACGATTGTGCATGCGAACCGGATGAAACACTTCGTAGACCCTAATGATAGGCCAATCACTCCCCCAGAGGACATTGTGGAAAGCGAGCCATTTTTGCACCCCGATGACTTACCTGCAGATAGTTTTGCACCTCCAGAGGTGCCTTTCCCGGGGGAAAATCCTACACAGGGAGAAGAAACGCTTCACCAAAACCAGTCGCAACCACAATTGACGGACCCTGATACTAATTCTGCCAATTTGATTGATGGTGAAACAATTTTTAATGCAGAACAGATACTTGAATCTCGAACAAGGGAAGGTCAAACTCAATACCTCGTTAAGTGGGCAAACTACCCCATTTCAGAGGCAACCTGGGAACCAGAAGCCAATATTCTAGATAATCGGCTTATAAAGGAATTCCAATCTCGCCAGCGCGATCGTTAATTTTCATGTTTTCTTTGTCATAGACTGTCTGGACTATCAAATGGAAACACCACCTTCTCCCCGCATTATGGTCTTGGGACATTCCTTCGTATGGCGAATCGCTAAATTTTTGGCCGAAACTCCGTTACCTTGTGTCTCTGTTAACTTTCATTTAACAATGGAACCGACGGTTCAATTCCACGGCATCGGGGGAAGAACAGTTACGAAACTACGGCAATTTGATCTGTCGGCTGTCACTGCATTTAATCCCAATGTACTGATCCTCGAGATCGGTTCCAATGATTTGTGCAATGCTAAGACTAATGTCGCAGACCTCACTGTTAACATTTTCCAACTAGTTCAGTTGTTTCACTTTAGGTTCTCCGTAGACCATATTATCGTGAGCCAAATTCTACCGAGAAGGCACCCGCCTCGATTATTTCCATCCTATAATGCCAGGGTGTTCAAATTAAACCGCTCACTGTCGCATCTCTGTAGGAGCGTACCTTTCGCAACGTTTTGGTTTCATCGCTCTATTTTTAAGTCTAAACAGTCAGTTTTCCTCCTTGATGGGGTTCATTTAAACTCAAAAGGTAATCACTTGTTATATCATAGCTACCAAAAAGCCTTATTGCGTTATTTTGGTCAAATTTTCCGAACTAGGGTTAACAGGAGCGTTTCTCTTTTCTGTAGGCCACCATGCCACCTCCGACGACCTCGCAGCCTTGCCAAGTCATACGCCAGGTTTCATCGTCGATGATTGCATCTCTCGTTCTTTTATGTTTTTCGAGTAACCTATCGCTACTATGCTCTGCTGAGCTAGACTCGGCGGGCAAATCCATAACGTTTTATCCCTCATCTTTAATGATGAGCCATAATGTTCATCCGCTTATTTTTTACTCCGAAACCAAATTGATGCACCTAGTCACCAAATTGAAAGCGATGCCTCCGGGGCCACCACTAGAGATGACTAATAATTGTTCGGTATCACATTCCGCCTTTTTCGGCCGTCTCTTGGATACTATGCACAATACCCAAAAGATTATGAATCGTTTGTTATCGCTTTCTAGTTTTTCCAACCTATTGGAATGTGATTCTTACTTACGCCGGTACTACACATATGCCACAGGTTTATCTAGTAGGATGGTTTGTCCACGTTACTATCAGCCCTCGCTGGCTGCTTGTAAAACCTGGGCACTTCAAAATTGTCGTGATTTCTCTCCGCACGAACGCATGTTCCTATCACAACATTCTCGAACCAGACGTAGTAGTTACTGGTGTCACGCCGGGGTTTTTGGCCTGTTCCGAAAAATTTACACTGCTTTAGGTCACTCGTGCGAATCAGATCACGTTAGTAATCTTAAGGACACTCTCCGTAAGTTAGTCTCGACAGTCCGTCTCTCGCAAGCTATGGTTCACGTTTTGAATGGCAAAACAGTCTATATCTTGCGGGCAACGGATGCGCTTACAACCAAACTAAACAGACTGTCGCAGGATATGAGAGTTATCGACAAGACGTTCTCCTCTTGGCAGGATAAATTGAACAAATTTGCGGCAGAAAACCAATGTCACGAGTCTCTCTTATTAGAGTTTCTCTCTAAGCACGCTAATTCCGTGAACCGAGCATTTGCGTCACTTTTACGGCTAACAGAAATGCAAGACGTTTTACATCAATTTTCCACAGTAGAAACAAAAACTCTTTTTGGTTTTCCCCACTTACCACCGTTCCTCCATCCTCAAATTACATCACGTTTGGAAACCGAACCGTCTATGAAATTTACTTCTCAAGCACTTAAAGAAGGTTTTCCACTCTTTGTCAACCCAATGGTTGACATTGAGCATGTAGGACATCAAATAGAAGCAAGCATTCTTTTGACAATTCCAGTTGTTCCCGATTTAAACGGTTTTTGTACACTCGAATACCTGACCCCAGTTAAAATCCAATCATCGGATGTTTGTTATTCGGGCCCGGTTACGACGTCAAATCTCGTGCTCATAACTTGTCCAAATTCACAACAAATTGTAACAACGGAAGCGCTGAACAAATGTTACCATGACACCGCAGCTTTTATCTGCCCAACTAATGTATTAACAGTAGCTAGCAATATTTCTTGGCTTGGTTTCCCTTTCAACTTTGATGTGAAACTCACCTTCCCGCGGCACCATGTGATCGCTAAGGACTGTACTAATCTGCATCCGCTCCTACACCTTGGAGGACGTACGTACCTTGCAACAACAACCACGGCTCTACCTCTGTCTTCCGGAACATTAATGACCTCCCCGCTGTCGGTATACAAGATTCCCTGCAACGTCTCGCTAATTGGCATGGCAACAGGAGTTGGTCGCTGTCCGGACCGCCTGAGTGTTTCTGTTCCTCTCGTTACGGCATCTTCCGTACAATTTGTACCATGGGCAGCTGCAGTCAACAATCTCAGTGACCCTACTTTTGATCACTCACGTTTTGTGATACCGGAACCTGAACAGCTGAATAAAACAGTGCTGGCGGACCTTGATACCACCTTTACGGCCCTTGATGGTCAGTTCTCCACCGCTCTCGCTGAAGATATTCGCAGTGTCAATAATATCCATGATAGTTCTTCAATGGGTCTTCCGGGCTATCTTTCTGGTTTTGCCTTAGCGTTCAGTATAATAAGCTGCCTTGGCGTTATTTCACTAACGGTTCTTTATCGCCGCAGCAATGGAAACGGATTGGACGGCCCCACAGTCAGAGCACGTTGTAGATGTGGCCGCCTTACCACCAGAAATCGAACGCCTGGCACTGACAGTTCATCAACCAGGGATGAGCGTGACAATCTACACGAGCAAGACTCTCAAAGAGCTACAGACGCATAGCGTCTTCCTGAAGACGTGGACACGGTACAAGGAAGATTGCCACCACTGTCAGCAACCACACGAAACGCCAGAACTCTGCTTTCCGGAAACTGTAATGTCCCGTGACCAACAAGACACACTCCAGCTCCTTTTGGATGATACACTCTTCTTCACCTGGACCCTCAACCACCGACAGCACGAAATCTTTGCATTATGCCGCTACTTTCTCCTGAACCAGGACTACATCTTTCCAACGTTCTACAGGTCGCTACACCCGGATTATACAAGGGACAAAGCGTATGGATATCTAGAATTAGGTTTTGAAATGGTAGAGGCCGAATACGATGTTCTTGCGTCACGCCTCCTAGATTATTACAACAAATTTTCGAAGGAAGCGTTTGTTCCCCATTCGGTATTGTTCCGTTCCCCTACGTTGTCTAGTTTCTTAGATCGTGCGCGTTCCCCCTCCGAGTCCCTGTCTAAAAAACGCCGTTTCCATGCCTCTACCATTTGGCATTCGCCTTGCGTAATGTTTTCTATGTACTTATGGTAGATTTTCTCTCATTGCTGGTTAGAGAACGACCCACCGTTGGAATAGGACTCTTCGGAGTTCCCAAATCATTGCTTTATTTGTTTTCGATATATTTCTTTTACGTCGCGTGGGTCTTTCTCTACCTGATGATCGTTTTCTTGCTAATATAGTTTTCCATTTTCCAGCACATCTGCTTTTGATGTGTTTTGCGTGTTTAGTGTGTTATCAAAATAAAAAAATTTAAAAGTCCAAAAATCAAAAAAAGAAGAAACTTTTAGCCTTTTTCGCACACTTCATATTTTTCCTCCTCTTGAGTCGCCGGAGGCGACTCTGCTGAAAGGGGGGGATAATATGTTGGCAAACAATTTTCTATATTCTACATTCGTTTTATTATTACAAATTCTAGTTGATTTGATATTCCCAAATTTTAGTTGATTGAACGATTTTAGTGTGATTGAAAAGGAATTACTCCTTGCAAATTATTTGGCGTGATTTTGCCGTTTGAAACGTGATCTGTGTTGTTTCACATTAAGGCCAGATTGTTACCAAGCAACGAACACGTGCCAGGAAAGTACAGTTCAGTAAAGTACACGTGCTCTTAGTAAATTACCATATGTCGTGCAAGTTGGAAAAGTTCATCGTGGGAACTTTTCCACATGCTAATCCCTTGATCCGTTTGTTTATATTGCGAAGTTATTCATTCCAGATCGACTTAAGGGTTTTTAGTCGAAATTGTAAAGAACTATTGTTCTGTGCAATCCTGGTAAACTAATTAGTTCACGTTCTCATTTTTACTCGGTGCTTGAGTAATGGTCTGGTCACTCTTTTAGGTTGTTAACACCAGTAAGTGTAAACTGTTACTTCAAGTGTAAGCGATAGCTGAACTCTTCTGGTCTTTTGACCAGCACGAACTGTGGAGCATTTGGTTCCATTCAGCTTTACGAACAATGGAACACTTTAATTAATTTACTTATTACCGTAATATATTTACTGAGTTAATCCTACCGCCTTTGTTTTATTGAAACGATATCATGAAAACAGATCACGTTTATAAAATATAACTCGTCCAGGTTCTGCAATGTTCATGATTGGTATGGAAAGGAACATATATTTAAGTTCATTTTTGGTAACCTTTCAAATGAACCGTCCAGTTTGAAGGTTACATAGGTTTTCCTAGCCAAACGAGCAACATGGTTAGGGCGGATTAAAAGAACGCCGCCACCGATAAGCTCCATTGCATTTCCAAAGCAGCGTAGTTTAACCAATCGCAAAACGACGTGTAGTTCATCTTAACCAATCACAGAGCGTTGCAGGACAGGAAGATGCTTTATGATAGCGTCGTTCGAGCTGTAAAGTGAGATTAGTAACTTGAAGCCAGCCGAGCAACATCTATTAAACTGAGCTGAGACGAGAAAACAGAAGTGAAGTCCCTTTACTGAAACCCCCGAACAGTACCAAAATCTGCCTCGTGACATTAGTAATGTTAGAAGTTGTAATTTCTACTTATTCTTACGCAAGAATCTTTTACACTATACGACGTCAACAAACACAATTACAAGATAATCTTGCAAATCAGAGAGGAAGTATGATTTCTCCAAATATGGCGCGATATAAAAAGACAGTAATCAATGCATTGTGGGTTCACCTCAACCTAGCAACATGTTATCTTCCTTTCGCCGTAGTAATGACTGTATCTGCTGTTCAGGGATTGAGCCCGTCTCTTTTTCTGGCCGAGTTTGTGGCAGTAAATTTCATTTATCTCAATTCCTCACTGAATCCTGTTCTTTATTGCTGGAAGATCAAAGAGGTTCGACAAGCAGTAAAAGAGACATTAAGACAGTTTTGGGCTTGTCTTTCAACTTAATTTAGAAAAACCCGGCGAAAAAAGTAGTGTAGCAGAAACGTAGGCTAAATATTTTGGCTAATTACCACTTGGGGCTTTGTAAATTATGCTCAATTTTTTCATTATTATGCTAATGCTCGAAAGGCATCATCTTACTAGATCATGCCCTAAAACAAGTTAATATTCACTCTTAATGCTTGTTATACAAATTGACGAATGAACAACGCTTTAATGTAATCGTCCACTTTTTTTTTCCCCTGTTGATTTACACGAAATGATGTTTTCTAGTAATGACAATAATTCGCTCTGATACATCACAAGAGGGTTTTATTAGCAAAACCTGTCAGCATGTGTGTACTGTGTATTCAGGGGACTGGAACGACACTTAATTACATGTACTTACGGATGTAGAATTTATTACGTAGTTATTGTGAATAGGCCATTACCCAGTTTCCTAGTGCCTCTGTTTCAAAACGAGTCCTCGTGCAAAAATCTTCTCATCAAAATATGTTAAATTTGCATGAAAAAAAACCTGTAGGGGGATCTCATTTTCATATGAATGGTTTTGCACAAAGACTCGTTTTGATACAGAGGCAAAAGGCAACTCAGAAATGGTCCATTAGGGATGTAGAACGACATCCTGTTTACATTTTGGATAAATGATTGATTGATTTCTTACCGTAAAAATAACAAACAAACTGCGGTTATAAACATAACGAGACAACGCATATTGTAAAAACTTTCGTTTAAGAACTCGACGTTTCGTATGCTCCAACATACATCTTCAGAAGTAACGGTTACCTAAACTACA
>OFEO01000022.1_pt1 | contig 13553 bp, 11 predicted proteins | sample 1521061 | NCBI WGS metagenome assembly OFEO01 (sample SAMN04272335, study PRJEB24112) | coral metagenome | biome: Coral reef; feature: Shallow seawater; material: Coral tissue | host: Coral | place: China: South China Sea | collected 2014 | reverse complement strand
GTATGCGCCTTGTGCCATTTAGAGATGTAGGTGTAAATACAGTGGGAACCCCACCTTACAACACCAAGTTATTATCATTAAGGCCACTTAATTCTGGTCCAAACAAAACCTCAGTCAGTTGTCAGAACCCCTTTGATATGGCCACTCTGGTAATACAGCAAGATTTTTTGTGGCCAGTTGGTGACCAGGTTAACAGAGTTTCAGACTATAGCAAGGCAAAACGTGTAAGCAGGTTATATCTGTGCTTAGCACAAAGTGACCCCCTGCGCCAGAGGTTATGCTGATTTCTGCAACATGGGTGGTTAGTTCATGTGCAGATTTCTCTACCAACTCTTTTATGCCTCTGAGTAGTGAGATGGTAAGACAACAATGAGTCCAGGGTAAGAACACAACACAGTGCTTGAATCTAGACCATTCAATCTGAAGTTTTGCACAATAGGTAGTAGATCAATGAAAATTGTCACAGTTGTAATTAAGACTTCCAAAACCCAGGATAACTAAAGGTTTATGTGAACTTAATTCCAAAAATTGGCAAAGCTTCACCAAAGATTCTGAAAATTACCAATGACCACCAGATGACAATGAAAGATTAAAACAAAGGACTACATGAGAGGACATCACCTGGTTATTCTAAACTATAATGTAAATGAGCAATAAACAAATTGTGGCATGTTTAGAGTTGATACAATTTATTTCATGTTTTAATACCACTTACTCACTAAACTGAAGGCTTTCTCGTTTGCAACATGGCATAAAAACTCATGAACAAAGCAGTATCAAGATCTTGCCATGTAACCATCTGTATAAAATTACAGTCAAACCTCCAGTTACGACCACCTCTCGTAAGCCAAAAACCTCTCTTCAGCGACCAGTTTTCCAAAATACCAAAAGTTTTCAAGTCAAATCACTATATTTGGAACCTCTTGTACGCGACCACCTCTCGTAGGCGACCGCGAGGTCACTTTTAGAGCTAAAAGTTTGAAAGTTTCTTTTGTTTTTAACCTCCGGTAAGCGGTATTTCTGGATAGTACAAGAGGCTTAAATTTCTCGATGGGAAGTGCTACATTTTACTCGACCATGATTTCTTACATGAAAAATCATTTAAAGCATAGATAAGGCTCTGTAGTTACCATATGCTAATGAGGCAACCTTTTGATGCACAATCTCTCGTAAGCGCCCAGCTCTCGTGAGCGAACACCTGGGGTTGACATTTTAAGTGGTCGCTGATGGGGGGCTCGACTGTATTGACTTCCTTGTTGTTGGTCTTTTAGCGTTGTTGTTTCTGTTGCTGCTAATGTTAAAATGTTTGTTGTTGTTGTTGTTGTTACTATGGTTTATAGTGGCACTACCTTACATTTATTTAGAAGACTCTTACATTGACCTTCCAAAAATTGTAAAAAAACAAATTTGCCTCCAATCTTTCGCGCCTTGTAGTTGTAGTTGAATATTTCATTATATGTGTCTGTTATACTTGACGGTGTATCATTATGGTTTACGGTATATCACTATTCTTTGTTAAATCATGACTCGTCTAGATAACACTTTGCTAAAAATGCCCAAAATTGTAGATTAATCTCTCTCTTGAGTAAATAAAAATATAATATAGTGCTTATTGTATAAGTAATGGTAATTTTCCCACAAGGAATTCCGTCATGAAATTTTGCGTTCTGTACATCAGGTGTGTACTATTTCAGTTTGGGACAGATGATCAATTCAACATTACTTCTCAAACTCATAGATAGTTCATCAAGTTAAAACACAAGAAATGACAGCCGTGAAGGAGGTTTGGATACCCGGGCTTAATTAACATAGATTTTGACGATTTTAGTTCTCCGTTTACTCCTTAGTTTTTGTTTCTATTGAGAAGATATATCAAAAACTCCAGACAGTGTTTCATCGGCTATCCAAACACCTCGAATTTCGTCAAATATACTCCGCTGCGCGTCGTATTTTCAACTCTCTTCTCGGTGTTTGGATATCCCGATGAAACACGGTCTCTCGTATTTGATATATTACATCCAATTCTGTACGAAATTTTATAGAACCTTGTTTCCTAGTATGGGGCCCAAACAGGTTCTCCGCTATCGCTGAACCTAAAATCCCAAGGAATGCATTTTATGAACATTAACATCAGCAGGTATAAGCTGTTACCTTCAAATCATCGCATGATCCATCGTTAAGTCTCCTGCAATAGTTATTACTGACTTCCTCCACAGTAGTGTTATCACATACAACACCAGCATCCTCCCTGTGCAAAGGGTCACAGTTACCCAGTCCCCAACCAACTTGTCGGCACTGTGTTAGAGAGGTCTCGTAACCAAAACAGTTCACATTATCCATCCAAATAATGCCACTTCCTACAATAAAAGCAAAATACTCTTAGGTTCGTCCATAGGCTTTTGTACATTATGCTTTTATTTCCCCACTAAAATGCTCCACCTTAGTGCTCCATTTTTCCACTAAAATGCTCGGTCTCCCCGCAAAAAGTCACTAAAATGCTCGGCTACTGCTCATACATAAGAGTTTTTAAAATTTCATAATTTTAACGTTTCAAGACAAAACAGTTCAGCGTGCAAATAAATTGTGTACTTAATAAGTTACAACAGCAGCGTATGTAAAAGTTTTAATACACCAGAAGACAATTTTCAAAATGATATGTTGTTCTGTTAATCCTTTGCCCCCTTTCAGTGTTACTTAAGTGAAGAGGTTAAGTTCTTCATTTACTCGTAAAAAATAATTTTTATTCCTATATTCTGTTGAAAAAATATTAATTTTCCGGCAAAACGCCACTAAAATGCTCAAATAATGCTCGATGCTTTTGCCTCACCAAAATGCTCCAAAAAATTCTAGCCTATGTACAAAAGCCTATTCGTCCACGCCAATGCGCTTACATTGAGGGTTTTTTTCGCGTATGTTCTACACTGATAAGTCAAGATATGATCGGAAACATGTTGGGGGTGGTACGGGGGAAGGGAAAACGGGATAGCGACGGACAAAGGAACTTCATGTTCACTCCTCTCGCCCATGATTGTAGAAAAGATATGAAGAAAACAGAAGGCCGTAAACACTACACACATACAGTTGAAAACGCTTGGCAGGGTTGAGAAATGCGAAAGAGAAGAGCGATCATTCTTGCGCGGAAAATAAGCGAAAGCGTATTCGGACCAAAATGCATAAATGAAAATGGTATTAGGGAATACTAGGCTTTAAAAGACGTTAAAAAATAATTGATATTAATATAATGAATACAGTAGAAACATCAACAGACACCTCGTTTGTTGTGTCAGGAAAGCTGAAATAACCTCTTATCTCTACAATTTACTTTTTTCGAGGTCACAGAATGAATGTCTTTTCAATCCTCTTATTTTTGTTATTCTGCGATAGCTAATGACGTATCTGCACACGCATTTGATAAGCGATGTCAAGAGGTGAAGCCTGCCTGGTTTTGATAAATTCCTTACTCACATTCCCTGACAAGACATACAGCAGATGTCGAGAAGATTTTAAAGTTAGAGGACGGATCACTACAAAGGTCACTAGAAGGAGAAAATTCTCAGGCAGCATGACTTTTGCTATGTAGAATGTTTTAAGAGTACAAGTCATCTCATTTAAAATTCTTCTTCTATTTTTTTACTTTTTCGACACTTTTTTGGAATTCAATTAACATGGCCTAACAAATTAGACCGTCAAACAATGGTTATTCTAAAACCAAGTAATCCGGTATTAAAAAGCTCCCATTTAGACCATCGCCATCATCGTCATCGTCATCGTCATCTCCGTCGCCACCGCCGTTGTCGCCGCGCCGTCGTCATCGCGTCGTTGTCATCATTGTCGTTGTGATCGTCATAGTCGTCATCGCCGTCGTCGTCATCATCGTCACCATCACTGTCGTCGTCGTCATCATCATCATCATCATCATCAATTGTCTTTGCGACATAGACTAAACCCTCGCGTAACGATAATTACAAGAGCAAAATAGCAGTATTTATTCAGAAAGACTCACCTGTTCCAAATTTCGAGTGTTTGGGGGCCTCTAAAGCTCTTCCAAAGCCAAGTTCCTTGCAAACAATGGACGCTTCCTTCAGGTCCCAGTCGTCGTCACAAACAGTTCCCCACTGGCCAGCGTAAAATACTTCAACTCGCCCTTCCTGTTTACTTTTTCCATCCACAAGACGAACCAACGGTTTGGTTGGCTTGGGCGGAAACAGCGAGGACACGGGCTTCATGTCAACCCCACAATCCTTCACGCATTTTAGTCCCTCTGAAAGCAAAAGAAAATTGCGTGACGAGCTTGTTAGCGTGACGAGTTTGCGTGACTTAACAACCAGGCCAAAACTGTTTGTTGTCACCACTTAGAGAACTTTGTTCTATATAGAGAGAAAGAGTTTTAGTGTTTCGAAATTCCCGTTTCTCTTTTTCAAGATAAATTTAGCCTTCCCGGAAAAAAAAATTCATGGCTTGTTTCGGCACGTGCATTAACCATTACGATAGTAAAACGTATGCTTAGAGGTTATGAAACATGCAGGCCTGGTCCTACTTACTCAAGAAGAGTCCTTCACGACAAGACTTGCACAGATTATTCTTTTCACCGTTGAAGCACGTTTGGCACTCACTATCACAACGCTCGCACTTCCTGTTGTTGGTGTTGCCAAATTTACCGAGCGGACATTCTTGTACGCAACTTGCAAACTCTAAGAAGTAAGGCGGATTGCAGCTCGCGCATCGATCTGGCTTCCAAAAGCAAGTCTTGCAAGTGTCATGACAGCGCTTGCACGTTTTCTTGTCTTCATAGAAACCGTCTCCACAATCGGCGACGCACCTCGTAGAAAGATCGGGACCCGAGCACTTGACTCCAGCATCTTCACTGTGACCGCAGTTGTTGTTTCCGAATCCCCCTGAAAACAGTTAGCAAAACTGAGGTTAGTTACTAATAGTTTAGAGAATGCAAGGAATCATAAAGAAAAGTGTTGGTAGTGTCAGGGACCCATGGGGCTCCTGGTAGTGTCCAACAGAGGTAATTATTGGCTTGCGAGACATTTATTTTCGGGGACCACTTCTTCACACTTTAAACTTGCGTGACAATTATTGTGAACTATGGTGCGATTCACCTTTACTTTGAGTCACGCGCCTAAACTACCTACTGTCACGCCTAAAAAGCAAACGAATGTTTGCCGTTCGTGGGAAAACTAGCGTGAATTCGGCATCGAATGAAAAATTGCTAACATGGCAGATTTTGCTTTCCAGTTGTTTGCTCCCACAAAACAATTACACCAAGTAAAAAACTTACAGCCGAGTGTATGGAGGAGTAGCAGGCGCCAGGAAAAATGTTGTCAATGCAAATGCTTTTCAGCATGACCTTTCCTTTTCTCTGGGTACACGCCCAAGGCCTCGCAAAACAGTGCAGCTCAATCTCGCCCAGAGAACGAGGTTGGGTTCAGCTATTTGGCACCCTACAGGTTTCTTTCGCGCCTGAACAAAATTCATGCATGTTTTTGGTTAGTTCACCCTACCGTGATGAAATCGACAGTCTTGAAGTTTTCGCTCGTTCCCAGTGCACTGGGTATCGTCCATCCAAATCTTTCCAGTCCCCTGGCCATATCTCGCGGACGAGTACGCGGCCACAGCTTTTCCCAGCTTCAGCTGCCGACAAATAACCGTCGCTTCGTTCATATCGAAGCTGTCATCGCAGATGGTCCCCTACTCGCCATTGTACAGGAGTTCCACGCGTCCCTCGGTTGTGGAATTGAACCCCACGAGTTTGATGTCAGAGACACCGCTGACAATCTTGTTCGCCTCCCGAGAGCAGTTAACGACGCAAGAATTCTTGAGAAGATGTTTGCCTTTGGGACATTCCGTGCAGTAGTTGGGCTTCTCGACGCAGTCGTTGCAGTCCTTCGAGCAATCTAGGCATCGAGTCGTTTTAGGATCTCCGAACTGACCCTTTTTGCAATCAGTCACACAAGAGCTCATATTCCCGGTTTTGTTCAAAAACTTGCCCTTGTCACAGACCGTGCAGTTTTCTGGTGATCCGTAGCACTGCTTGCAGTTTGGACTACACTTTCCACAGCTTCCGTCGACAGAGCTATTGAAGTAGCCAACTGAACAGTTGGCCAAGCAGTCACGTGACCTGTCAGGGCCCTTGCAGACCACGCCCGCGTCTTCGGTATGGTCACAATTTTCTCGGCCCCAGCCGATATGCCGACAAGCAATCAACGATGTTTCATTCCCTAAAAGAAGAAATAATCAAAGCACCTCATAATGCGTTCACACCACGTCAAAAAACATGTACCTTTAGTCTGAACTCGAATGAAACATTTCTCACTGCCAAAATTGTTTTTTATAAAGGCACGAATCTATTGTAGGAATTGAGATGGAGATTTGTTTATTTTTGTATGAATTAAACTACCCCACGAGGTAATTTCGATATGCAAGGCCTCGTCCACTGTATGCAGCTTCGTTTCTAACGTTTGGCCTTCCATCCACACGAATCCGTCACGAAAAGGGAGCTTAATTAAATTAGTAAAAACGTGACGCCTTGGAGCCATGACTGGCTTATCCTGCCTGAGCTCATCCCGGTTTCTCTAGAATGAAGCGGCTTGGAGTATTTCTACCCCGCCTAGATCATCCCAGGTCACTCCCCCGCAAATTGTTAGGTTTGCCTTTCAATTCGTCGCTACCCATTGATACTCCTGGGCGGAGAGGCACTGGGAGAGTTAGGTATCTTGCCCAGGAACACAACACAATGTTTCCGGCCGGGGGCCCGAACCCGGCGCGCTCGCTCCGGAGTCGAGGGCACTAGCCATGAGCCCACCGCGGCTTCCAAAAACGACAGAAGAAAAACGTTAACCGCACATCAACAAGAATTGTTCAAACTAATTAGGTGTTACGACCATCACGTTATACATTTAACTAATATGGAAAGGGTCTGAAACCAAATTACTAAAACACACATCTTGCAGGTTTGGAATATACCAATTAACGTAAATCAAGATTGAAGTTAGCGAAATACCGCATGAATAAAAATTGTCCAATATCACAAAAACGAATAACCTAATGTTCCCCTCCTGACGTCAGATGGATTAGAGACCAATCCAGGGGGGAGTAGCAATACTCCTAACCCTTTCAAGAACGGAAACCCGAAAGAGCTCTGTCCAACAGTTTGCGACCAAGACATTCAGTCTACAACTTACCGAAGCATTGGACTTCATCCAGCCAAATCTTATTCGCTCCTGATCCAAATCCTGCTCTAATGACTGCGCGCGATGCATTTCCCAAGTTCAACATGTTGCAGACGACGTTGGCATCAAGGAGATCCCAGCCATCGTCACAGACCGTACCATATTCTCCGTTATGAAGAACCTGCAACCGAAACACTGATTTGTAATGGAAAATTCTTTTGAATGGTGTAGTGGTAAAGTAAGACAAGCAGATTTTGAAATGAGGCATGTCCTACTCCATCCCCGTAATGGAGGGCCATCCTATTGTTTCTACCACAGACGTCAAAGCGAAAACTTGCCCTACCCTCGCAAATTTACGGTGTTACAAAGCGTCCATATTTTATAGAGATTTTTAACGACAGGCTCACTAATTGAACAATTGAGGATCGCGCCCTTGCAAAATAACCTTCAAGAGGGGATAGGGGCCTTTTTATTATAAGGCCTTTTGATCTGATAGTTTAGGAAATAAACGAAAGCGCACTCGTAACTTTTCCGAAATGTTTTCTATGAAAATTACGTCGTTAGTCGCAAATACTCCCAGACGGCTCGATTTATTGGTGTTAACGATACTGAGGGGAGCGCTATATGGAATCTTTACCGTGACTAAGAATCAAATTCCCTTACCTCAACTCTGCCCTCGAGTGGTGTATTTCCATTAACAAGCCTGACCAGTGGTCTCGAGGAGGGTTTAAAACCGCCGGTACAATTTTCGACACAATCCTTCCCTTTCCTGAATAATGGCGGAGCACACGATGTACAGTTGTCGGCCCTGACTTCGCAATCGGCACAGCGCGAGTCGCAAGGTTTGCAAACCGTGTCGAGGTAATACCCAATGCCACAGGTTTTGACGCAGGTGTCATTTTTCTTGACAAATCCTGGGGCGCACGTGAGACACTTATTAACACTATCGCGACACGTGCGACACGTGAAATTGCACTGTTGGCACGTGTTACCTTTCTCAAAGAAGCCATCGGGGCACTTGGCTTTGCAGGTGCGTACTCCCGGCCCGGTACATCGAAGGACAGTGTCTTCGCTATGTCGGCAGTTTGACTGACCCCACGGACGATGGCGACAGTCCAGCAAGGATTTCTCGTTGCCGACGCAGAAGATGTCATCTAGCCACATTTTGCCAGTTCCCTTGGGAATATGACCTAATGAAGCGCTGGTGTCTGCTTTACCAAGATGCAGCTCCCTACAAACAACGTTCGTCTCGGCAAAATCCCATCCATCATCACATACGGTCCCCCAAATACCATCGTGATACACCTCAAGCAGCCCTTCCAAGTAATCAACACCGCTAGACAGTCTCAGATATGGCGATGTACTTAATGTGAAGTTGATGTAAGGTACTGCATATTTTCCAGCAGAGCAATTCACCACACATGTCCCGCTAGCCTCGTCTTGCACAAGAGGAGGATTACAAATTGTGCACACAGGTTTCCCTGACTTGTACTCGCAAGCGATACATTCCTTAGGGCAAGGTAAGCAAGAGAAGTTACCCGGAAACTTGTACAACGAAATCCCACAATCTTCAACGCACCGACCATTTTTCTTAAACATCTTCGGTCCACAGTTATCCGCACACTTGCCGTTCATAAGTGCCTTGGGTTCCTTACATGAGGTACAGTTACTGTTGTCAGAGCCATCACTACAAGTGACACATATGTCCGTGTTGCACTTCCGACACTCACGCGCGGGGATGTACCCATATTCGTCTGCCGCGCACTTGTCAACACAAGCATTATTCTTTAGGAATTTGGGCGCCATGCATTTTGTGCAACGAGTACTTGTTCCCATGCACTCATAGCATTGTGAGGCACAGGTCTCGCAGATGTCCATGTCATTTTTAAACCATCCTGAATTACATTGTTTCACACACTGATTGGTTATCTGTTTGATCATGGGTCCCGCGCACACCACACCGACGTCGTTACCATGGTAGCAAAGCGAGCTAAAGCTTCGTTTTACCAAGGGGCAGTCGTGAATTGAGCTTTCTCGACCGGTGCAGTTAAGAATATCCATCCAAACGCGCCCGTAACCACGACCGTAAGCTGCTCTTTTGACAGCCTTGACAGCAGCGCCTAAGCCGAGCTCCCGACAGACCACTGTAGCCTCGCGGAAATCAAATGTCTGGTCACATACTGTAACCCAGGCCCCAGAACGATACACTTCGACGCGGCCTTCAAGGTGGGTTGGCCGGTTTCCCGCCAAACGCAGGTGTCGTTTTTGAGCCACGTGGAGCGGAGCGCAGCTGACAACGCACCGAGTTCCATTTAGGTACTGGTCGTCATGGCAACTCGTGCAAGCGGAAGAAGACGTCCCATCAGCGCACGTGCGACATGCTGATCCGGGATCACAAGGTTTGCACTTCCGGTCAGTGGTATCTCCATATAAACCGTCTCCACAGTACGTTTGACAAGTATTTCCTTCAAAAGAAATGGAAAGCGGTTTCTAAGCACTAAAATTCTCACTATTACTATTTATCTTAATGTCCTGTGATTTTCTCTCATTCAGATTAACAGTTAGTCTTCGAGAGCGAGCTTTTTAACTGTTACGTTTCTTTAATTTTTTTCTTTACTCTGTTTCAGTGTCATTCCTGTAAACTAGCTAAGCTTAGTGCTTGTATGGCAAAGTGCATAACCATTATCAATAAGATTTAAATTTTACATTTGTTACACGCTACGGGAACCGGAAATAGGCACCAAAGGGTTACTGGTGATAGGTTAGTTACTGAGGTCGAGTACAGACTTGACCTCACTGCACCATTTGATAACGTAAATATTGACCGTGTGATAACTTCAGAGGCATCACACACCACTCTGAAATTCACGAGCATTACCTTTTAAGAAGCGGGGTCTATCACATGATGTACAATTGCTCGCGGAGTTGGCACACGTTAAACACGAAGCCATGCACACTCCGCATTCCATCTTCCCCTTGACTTTAAAATAGCCGTCTCCACACTCGTCAACACATTCTCGTGTTGTGTCCGGACCCAAGCATCGAACACCAGCGTCTTCAAAATGACCACAGGAGTGTTTCCCCCACGGAGGATGGCCACAGGTTTCCAACCGCGTCTCGTTGCCCGTGCAGTTGACCTGTAAATAAAAAAGGCATGCGAGATAGGGCCGAATGACACTACACCAGATAAAAATTAGAAAACGGAGTTTTCACTCTGAAAACGTATCAAATGTTTTCCGTTTACACTACGCCGAAGAAATTTTAAAACCCAACATTCACCGGTCATTTTGCATTTGTATTTGAATAAAGCCCCTTCAGAAAAATCACATGGTTATCGTGAGACTCAGTGACGTCACCGTTTTCAAGATGATTTCGGTCCACACGAAAACGAAACAGCCGGCGTTTTCAGATTCCACCGGTTTGAAGAGCGTTTCCGAAGAGCTCCGTTTTCGCCACGGGTTGGTGTGAACGGTAGGCCTAACTGTAGAAATAAAGCTGCGTTTTCTAATTTTTTATGCCTAGAGAGGACTCTGCCCATGTTGTTTTTTTTTATTAACCAGGGGGGAGGGGGTATGTAATCGTTTTGGTGATAACTATCTACATAACGTAAAACGATCATTTTGCTATTCACAACAAAAATCGAATTCGTGAAAGTCTTCTCTCTGAGGGGGCCACATTGGCCGGAAATATTCCCGCTAGAATTACGGGAAGTAAAAGGCATGAATCTTCAAATAATAACAATAACATATTTGACAACTTACATGTTTTACTTGAATGTTTAATTTATCCTAATCAAATGGGCTTTTTAGAAACCGTGTGAGTTGCGCGACGCGCAAGGAGGGATTAGATACTGAGAATCTTTTTGAATGAACCTGTTGTATATTTGTAACCAAGCCGAGTGCAGTTAAGTTCAATTTCTATTGTGTTTCTCCAGCTTTTTTGTCTAAACATTTGAATCTCGACTGGTAGGAAGATGATTCACGAAGACTACATTAAACGTGAATCATCTTCCTGCCAGAATCATCTTCCTGCCAGTCGACAAAATAGCTGGAGAAACACAACAAAAATTGAACTTCCGAAAAAAAAGGTAGAACTCTTCATGGCTTTGTTGGTAGGAAAATAATCTTGTCGTGAATTTAAACGCTTTTTGCTCAGTTTCTTTGAAGTTAATTATGACGATTAGTATTTTTGAACCTTGGTTTTGAAGTCCCGAACTGCTCCTTACAACAAAAATCATGATGCTGGCTATTCTTATTTTCACTAAACACACTTATAATTTGTTTTTGTACTTCGTTGTGCGGGGTGAAAAAGGCGGAAGCTCTGGCATTAATCACTGTCAAAGCCATGACATTATTCAGTGAATATACTCGACACTCTTTCGGTGCCTGCCATTCCAGTTGATGGGTAGAATTATGAGCTCTAAACTTAAACATAGGAAACAGAGGATTCGCTTGTACTATTTACAACTGATATACTGAAAGTAGATTTCCAGTTTCCAACCTGTGACAGCCAAATAGGTTGTTCGGTCTCCCCTGTCCCCAGCCTCCCAAATGTCACAGCCTCGCGAGCGTCTCCTAGCAACAACTCTCTGCAGACAACCCTGGCATCGTTGATATCCCAAGAGTCATCGCAAATCGTGCCCCACTTGTTGTCATGGAATATTTCTACACGGCCTTCAAAATGGGTTTCACCGTCCATAAGCCTGATTTGGCGATAAGGGGGCCCTTTTGATCGTTGTTTACCACACGACTTCACGCATGAATTCCCTGAAGAAGAGCAAATCACAAAGTTATATTGAAAACAATGCGTAGTACCTGACATTAACTTCATATCTTACAGAATGCACTGCGGACTAGCGAAGAAACAGAGCAAACTCCTTACTTCAAAATGGTCAAGCTGGAAGCCTGGAATCCGTTTTGTGAAGGTCCCGAAAGGTTTCCGCAACTAAAAAGGCATAGCAAAATCCCAACTCTGTTTTATTCACATATTCTTAATTTCAACAGAGGTTCTTAGGACGTTTCAGGCGCATTCACCTTTCTATTTTTAGATGCAGATGACCTTAAAATGGCTTTGTGGACCCGAAAAGTTTCCGAGAAACGGGCGCCAAGACACTATTTATAAGTCACAGTGTCTCAACGCACCCGGGCCGTATTGATCCTTGATATACCCAAACAAGAGTTGGTGGAGGTTTTTTTAAAGTGTTTTTCACCGCTAGTTTTTTGTAGAGTTTGCGATAAGTTAATGTCATAACTAAAAGACTAAAACTAAATTCCAAAAACTCAACAGACGTTTCTACAGTTAGCCTCATGCTAATTCCTAATGTACCTCTATTAAGCAGCAACCTCCCCACTTGCCCGAGCTAGGGTTGCCATTTAATAGAGGTCTGCATAACTGTACCTTGATTTTGTTAACGACACTCAATTAAAAACCCCTCGTATACCACTTTTTAGTTTAACTACAATACCTTGAATATAAAGCGGTGAATTACAACTGGAACATTTCGTAGCCACTTCTCCATCCAGGCATGTTCTGCAACTTGATGAACATTTTTCACATTTTCCCGTGAGGCTGTTACCACAGAAACCAGGACCACACTCAGCCACACAGTAAAAATTCTTCAAGAATTTTCCAGACGGACACAAAGCTGGGAAGATGAAACAAAAAGATAAAAAAAAACAATGAAAATTGACAGCTGAGAAATTGCCGAAAACTGAGATTCCAGCAACCCCTATCAAGACCCTTTTAAATTCATGTGAGAGCACTCCCTCCACAGCTGGGTTAAAACTGATGGTACAAGGAATGCTTTAATTCTCTCTGGCATAGAAGAGATGCTAGTTCGATGAAGGTCAATCCCAGGAGTTTCCCAGGTCGCTCTGCAGCAGTCTCCTTGTGCCGATTTTAACTCCTAAATGGAGAGAAGCACTATTGGTATGTTGCTCCAGAATACAACAGTGATCCCACCTGTGGTCGAATTAAGGCAAACAACCCAGTTGCGTATGACTTAAGACTGTCTCTAATGGTACAAACCCATTAGTGATACAGTGTTAGGCTCTACGCAGTTAAAAAAATAGTGGGATATTATCATTTCGGCAAAAAGTGAACAGGAACAGAATAAAAGATACTAGCTTTTTGGTTCAGTAACATCTCTTCTGGTAATGCTTGATGTTTTCCCGCAGTATTGTTCATTGACTTCTTTCCAATGAAGGTAATACAATGTTCTAAGAGTCTACGTACATGAAACGGGTACCTTTTCTCGATAAAAGGTACACAAAAGGGGCACCTTTTCATTCGAAGTGATATACAAAAGGATAATGCCAGACCTGCCAACTCTCACGGTTCTGTCGTGAGTCTCACGATTTTTTGTCATTTCTCACG
>OFEO01000021.1_pt1 | contig 13637 bp, 8 predicted proteins | sample 1521061 | NCBI WGS metagenome assembly OFEO01 (sample SAMN04272335, study PRJEB24112) | coral metagenome | biome: Coral reef; feature: Shallow seawater; material: Coral tissue | host: Coral | place: China: South China Sea | collected 2014 | reverse complement strand
AAGTGCAGTTTTTAAGGACGGACCCGACAGGCCTGGTGGTATAAATTCTCGTCTACACGAGCAATTTTTACGTGACGATTTTTATATGACAAGTATGTTACGTAGATCGATCGAGTGGATGGCACAGCAAACATTTGCCAGCATTTCAGAGTTTACTGTGCTAGTAATGACTTTGGATTGTAGAAATACGCAGAAAAAAGTCGGGGCTGCTTGGTCGACTCCGAAAATCTTGGTGCTTGCGAACATATTTGCCACTTTTTACGTGCATGACGAATCGTCTACACGAGCAATTTTTCGTGTTTGGCAACTTTTTTATATAAACGCTGGCATGCACGTTTTAGCTTTTCAGTAAACATACTTGTCACACATAAAAATTGGCCAATTTTCCTCATCTACACGAGTTCCGCTATATGCGGAACACACAATCCGGAATCCTCCACTTTGTTCTGACGAAAGGTGATGGTCAGCTCCACAAAATTGTCTGGGCGGTTAATTTATCTCAGTCAACTTTAAGTTGATGAATACCTGGTATACGTAACTTGCGGTTTTGATAGGTTGTCTAAGTTACATTTTAATTATGCCAAGTTAGCACTTTAAATTAAACACTTCGAATTTGCCATATACTTCAACTTGTATATTCGGTCGCAATGGTGGAGGCAGGTGACGTCGTCACTTGGCTAAACAAAAACTATAACAGCTGGCTTCACCTATTTGTCTGATGAATTCGAATATCCAAATGATTGCATCAAATAAGGCTTACTTGGTTCGACGAGGGAATCGAAAGCTAAAAAATTAGACTCACCGTTATAATAGCGATAAATCCCGCAGGTGAAATCAGAAGGTAAGAGGAGAAGCAAAGATCTGTTATCTGAAATGTCAAAATAACAATAAAATATATTTAAGAGAATCCAACGCCCTTAGCTTGTAAGTGGACAAAGTCATTAGAGAAGAAATAAAAAGCATCTGACACGGCCTGCGTTGTGTTTTTATTTGATCTATGAGGAACCGCTTTAAATTAAAGTTTCAGAACATTTAGAATCAATTCAACGTCTAAAGTGAAATTCATTTCAAGGTAGTCCATCTTGGATATAAGGTCTAGTAGATGAATTGAGCTATTAACAAATCTCAGCGGAGGTTCTAAAAGTTTCCATCATGATCGAGGCGGGAGGCCGAAGAAATATTTTATTATCCACTCAGTCTCACTATAAAATTTAGGAGGAAATGCCTTCAAAACGCCATTGATAAAACATTTTTGGGATGCGGGCTTTTCACGCTCTTCAAATGATTCAACTTAAAACGTCACTTCCTACGCACCTTTCCATAAACGCTTTCGTAATTTATCCATTTCAGCTCGCTTGAATAAAACTTTACACTGTCCCACACACTCCTCACAGCCTGCAAAATTAATAAAAAGAACAATCCTGGAAGGGAGGATTAAGACATGTTTGTGACGTGATGTCGTAAGGTTGCTAGTGAGGCCTCGTGGTTTCAAATGTCCGTATCGCGTTTGGAAACCTGATGGAACCCTCGTACTCGTTTTTGAAATAGTGCTTCAAGTTTTAATTCAATTTTCAAATTTCACATGACTGATTAACCCATTCAACAGCAACGTGACTTCAATAAGCAACTCTTTTTTCCACAAGGTTGTTTCCCCGAGACCCTCAATGTTTCCCGAGGCGAAGCCGAGGGGAACATTGAGGTCGAGTGGCAACAAAACTCACTGTTTCCCGCGGGACCAGTCGTTTAGTTTTTTTTGTTATACCTTTTAACTAAAAAAAACAACTGCGAATAAACCGTTGGCTTTACGCCGGCTGGCTCACAAATTTGCCACGGTTTCAAGGAGCACGATCTGATCACGTGTGAGTCGAAAGTTTATGTCGTTATTTCCGTAGGGAGTTAGTGAGTTTTGACCCACGACACGTGACACGCTCGCCTGCAATCGGAAAACGTATTTGATTTGGGAGGTATAACAAAATTATTTGTCGGTTTTAGGATCGGTCTTTTGTACCACTTGACTTGACGTTTTTTCTTTTGTTTGTTTTTTTTAACCCAAACTGGTCTTGCGTTTGTTTTACCTACGTTTGGGCCCTATGTACATAATATACAAATGTCAGAGCTCCAATGCACAAGTCATGGATTTAGTAGAAAATAAAGACAAAAGTGAAGCAGATTATGCTTGTAAGGGTTACAGCTGTCTAAGTAGGCGTTGGCCAGGGGTCTTAAAGTCTTAGTCAAAATGCTTAATTCAGTTCTTTTCTGCTGAACACTTTCTATTTACCTCACAGGCATACGATTCGTCACGTGCTAAATGGCAAGACGAAAGGGCTCGATTAGTGGAAGAGCATAAGACCCAACTCCAACACATGCGCAGTGAATACGACTCTAAATTGGCAGATCAACGTGCCCAGATTGAGAGGGATCTGGGTATAAGGATGAATGCTGAGCTAGAGAAAGCCAGGCTTGGTTGGGAGAAAGAACATCAGGATGCAAAGTACGCTATTAATAAAGTAATTCGTGTACTGTTTTGGTTTTCTTTGACAAGCGTTGATGTGTATCCATTTCTTGCAGGATTCATTTACAGAAGCAATGCGAGCAGAAAACAAGGCAAGCGGTTGAAAATGCCCGACGACTGTGGGAAAAACAACAGCGACAAGAAATAAGCAGAAGCTGTGATGACGCGGTGAAGCGACAGCAGGAGATATGGGCTACTGAGAGAGGAGACAATTTGACAGCATTGGAGAAAGTAAAACACGAACTAGCCGCAGTAAAGAAGGAATACGCCATGACTGTAGATAAACTGAAGAGAGAATTGACAGAAGAGAAAAGGAAAACAAAAAACAAACGGCGAGATTCGAGGGATTATGCTACTCAGGTATCTTGTGTTACTTCGCCACAGAAGGTCTGGTTTGGCACAATTTAAATTAGCGGATTGAATTTTATAAGATTGCGTAACTGGAGCTTGAGTAAGAAATGGCGCCCACCAGTCCTGACGTTGTGCCGACTTATTAGTTCATCCAATACCCTAAAATCGCTCCGAAAGAATTTTGTTTGCATTTCGTGTTTAGGTGCAACTGAGACAAAAACGAATCACTATATTTCAGTCTGCAGAGGGGATCATTCCGAGCTGTTACCCATTTATTCAGACAAGTAATCAGGTCGCCATCTTGGATTCCGTAGCGAGGGGGGAAAAGGAAGAAGAAAAAACGTCTGTGATACTTGTGTTCCCTGACCCTTATCGCTAAATCCTAGATGGTGAATGATGTCCAGTTGTTGTAGTAATCAAACACTAAATGTTCAACTCCAGATCGACACATTTAATTGATTCGTAACTTATAAACATTCATTACACTGTGTAGTACACTTCATGTTTAAGGCCTAGTTTTTTAACAAATATATTATTTTGGGGCGAGTTTTAGTTTCCTGCGACAGCCAAAACTCAATGTCTTTTTCCAAATCTGGGCACATAGGTTTCTCTTAATGTTCTCACTTTTTCGTTTAGACCGTGCTACAAGTAGACAGCGGTAGTGATACAAGTTTCAGCAGTGTGGATCACGTGTCAGCCTCGCGAGGACTACACGAACTACGTCAGCACTACCTGGACACCATAGCTAAGATACGCGATGACGTGTTGGATCACGTGAATCAAACCAAGGCTAATGCAGCGAAAAAGATTAGGTAATTAAATATGTTGTTGAATTGTTGTTCAGAGAATCGACATACATGGATTCTATTCTGGCTTCACAAATGTCTCTCAGTGGCGGTTAAGATGTTCCTTGCGCGCAAAACTTTGACAGCGCCGGAACAACTAAAGTTATTCAACGGCTCTCTGCACGGCTTCTCCATCAGTATTGATTTGAACGCACAAGTTTTGATTGATGCGCTGAGCTAAACTGGTAAAAAAAAAAAGATTAAAACAGTGCTTAAAATTCTCTCGTGTTTTTACTTCGTTGCAGGGGAGAAGTGTTGAAAGAGCGTCACTCCACAGCCAAGAAACTTCGTAAGTATTACCTGCAGTGTCTAAAACAACTCCTTGAAGAAGATCGTGTGGCAATGGAGGGTAACAGTTCACCCGCCAGTGCTGAGGAGAAGATAAACAGGATGGCTGAAGCTTTGAGGACAGTGAGCCCAGATAGGGAATCCCATGGTAAGCTATAGTCTTGATATTTCTAGGACTGGTGACGAGTGCGCGGATAGTCAAGCGAAACATTCTGGTGGCATGTTCGAAGCGTGCTCGAATTAAGTCGAGCCTTTGGATTTTACACCTTGTCCAGCGTTTTTACACCCATGAAATTATATATAGCTATTATTGAAATCGACAAGTAGTAACAAATTGTTTTGTATAATTCGAACCAATGCCATGCGACATACTAATTCAATTTTCTCTACCCTTTGGGCTATGAAGTCTTTCACTTGAGACATCGCTTTGATATACAATTACTGTAACTTCGCTGATTCTTTCTCTTTCTGTGCAGTAGACCAATACACAAGAAATCTTTAAAAGGCTCCTTGTCTTTTTTAGGACGGCCTTCCCGGCAATCGGAAATTGAGGTTGGTCCACAGTCACCTCGTTCAGGCGTGTTCCAAATCCTGCGGGCTTCAAGCGAACCTGACATCCGGGACGTCCAGTCACCATGTGGTGCCCGGCTTCAGGGAAGACCACGAGATGGGGGCCCTGATGGAGCTAGTGATACAGCTCCAATAGCGGGAAAGGAAAGAGAATTTACTCCAGTTCTAGTAAAGGTAACGGCAACGGATAGCTTAGAGAGCCACTCGCCAAGAAAACATTTCACTCCAGAGCGAGACTTTGGAGTGTTGCCCGGTCAAAGGACAAAAGATCGTGCAGTGAAGGCTTATAATATGGCCGGTTCTGTATTCAAACGTGCTGATAATTCTGAGCAAGATACTTCAGTAGCCTTATCCGAGAAGGAAAGGCTACGGAACTGTGGCATGCACGAGCGTGCTCTTAAGCAAAAAGCGCTGGCCTCGTACAAGAGGAGCGCGCCGTCGCCTGCTTTCTCTGTCAAGTCCTACGAGTCTGATCAGTACAGTGAACTTCCTACGGTAATTCATGTCTCTAGAAGAGAGTCGAGTGGCTCTAAAGACAGTAGTAATAGCAGTGCTCCAAGTCACACTTCCGGGGCTAAGGAGTTGACGATTTCACCCGTCACGCCATCTGTATCTGACTTGCGCAGTAGACCATCTGCACAGAACAGAATGACTAAATTTGCGTCGCGGGATAAGGAGAGGAGCAGCTCACCGAGTTTGCCTTCTAAGCCGCGAATTGATGTCAGAAGTAAGAGAGCGCAGAACTCTTCATGACACAAGAACTGGCTGTGGAAACTCCTAGCGACAATCTCTTTTTCAGTGTGAGACAGATGTGCGCAACTCCTTCCCTGTTACCATGACGCCAGCCTGTGCGCTGCCTGTTGCGACTGTCATGCTGTTGCTAGGTAACGGCATTATATTTCACCTTTGACTTGAAGCTTCTGCTGACTTTGTGGAACGTAAACATTCAAACAGAAAGGAACGGATTGTTTATAATCAATTTGAAAGCAGAGCGGTGTGATCTTACCTCACAATAATGTGTTGTTCTTAATAAGCCATTGGAGGCTTCCACTGTACACCCACACAGTTGCCACTTGGCTTGGACGGGTCAATCATCACCGTTAGCCACTCTTATTTAAAGAAAAATGTCTTCATTTTGTTTTACTTCTAAACGCTATGAAGCAGACAAAAGTTTGACAAATTCATAATCTCCTGAAGTCAGCTTAACCTTTAATCTTTCATATCGAGTGATAATTGTCTTACAAGTTCAAAAAAGGTTAGAATAAAGTACTCGATCGTCGCTGTCAGAATGTTCTCGTGAATTTGAAAGTTAGTGGAATTTTCGTTTCGAGAATGGTCGCTTCAAGGAACGCTGGTGCTCAAGACAAAGGGTGTGGGTAATGTTTTGACTGCATGAAAAACGGAGCTTATAATATGAATAGAAGAATCTATTAATTAGTAGAATTATCTTGAATGGAAAATGGCTCAGAATGTACGCGCTCTATAGATTATGAGCTCGAAATTTCTATGCGCGTGATAGATGACGAGGGGGCAGCTCGAGTCAGCTATGTTAATCATCTTCGAAGACGCCAAGAAGCGGCCGTTATTTTGTTAACAAAGCGTAGCCAATCAGAGAACAGCATTTATGATAGAACACTAGTAGATATATACTAAAAAATTATATCCAGCGTCGATAACCTCGCAGAAAATTTTAAAATCCTTGCTCAAGTTGTCTGTTGTTTTTCTTGCTCTCAACGCTCTGCTGATTTTTCACTCCAGCAATGAGCCCATTAAAATTGCACTTTACCAAACTTCTATTGTGTTTCCCTCCAAGTATCCCTCGAGCCGATATCCAACTTTCAGTACTATTTGCTTTGCAGGAAGGAAACCCTCAACATAACTTCCGCTCACAGGAAGGAATTGCATGTTGACATACTTTGTAAACTTTCTAGGATTTTGAGTGATTTGTTTATTCAAGGTCTAAACTAATTGCAAATCGATATTAAGATGTGATAGATTGTCGAGATAAACAAAGCACATGCTACTGGTGTGATACTGCTAAATACAACGTTGTTCAAACATGTCATTATCTTCGTTTAATTTATCGTGTGAAAAGGCAGCGTTTAGTCTTTCGGTTATTTTATATAAAAGACTTTTTTGTACGCGAAAACTTTAATTTATTCACCTTATGTAAATAGTATATCCAACAACTTGCAATTTATAATAAATGTTTCCCAAATACAATATGAGCTGTTTCATTGAAGGTTCGGTAACGGGTGAAATGTACTGGGGGTCGACAGTTAGTCAGAGACGTGCAGAACGTCGAAAATCGTCGATATTTTGCCGTTGGTCATGGTTGAAGTAAAACTTGAGGCTCGATCAAACCTCAGCCTAACTTGTTCAAACAAAGACCATCACTTTTCATGCCTAATGCGATGAGAGTTAAGGTTCGACGATTTTGTTGATAACAAGCCAAACACTCCCTTTGTTCATTTGCATGGATGAAAACATCTGCTTTCATCATGGGTAAAATGAGGCGAAATATGCCACCAGGCTTGTTTGCTTCCAAAAGAGGAACGTTGTGTACTAAAAAGTTATGTCAACATGTCAATTGTAACTATGTGAGTGTGTCACTCGTGATCGTGGGAAAGATGCCACTGTGTAGATTTTGTCTCCTCGGTAGCCATGCCTGTAGCACAGAGTTAAACTGGATTTACCACATTTAGTTTAGCCCGTTCATTAAGATCCAGCTATCCCTCATGAGTGGCTCTTCATTCAAGTAAAGAAATCATTTGGCAAATGTACGCGCTGACAAGCCACTGGACTCTCACGACCGGCGATCCCTAGGGACGCACAAAGTACGATACAAGCATTGTCTCGCTCTTGTGACGTCACATTCAGCAAGACCCGCGAATCCCTAGGGACGCACAAAGTACGAAACAAGCATTGTCTCGCTCTTGTGACGTCACATTCAGGGTTATAAACGGTATGTTGAAATATTACCACAGTACAGTGACTCGATTGCACTAGCGGGTTCTTTTATCAGCGTCATAGACACCGGCGATTTTGTCACAGCAAATTAAAGGGTGAGATAAGCAAAATCGGCACAAGATGAGATTCTGCATAGCAGCTGAGTTGTTTGCGGCATTTTTCGCAACGATGTACATTTCCAGCGAAGGTAAGACTTAAATTCAATAATTTGAAGTTTGTAATTGAGACTTGGCGGGTTTCTTTCGAGATCGAGTGAGAAACACGAGATGGTGCGGAACCCAGGGCGCGCTACAAATACTCGCTGCAAAACAACCAAGTAAAATCCATGCTGTTTTCGAGGTACGGTTGGAAGATATGTATAGGGAAATAGAGGTAGAATAGTCTCTAATTGTTTTAACGTATACGTTAAATAATTAAAGAAACGTCTTCTCGACGTCTAATATAATCAAACCAGCCGAAGGCAGCGTTTGAACAGAAAGTTCTAGCAAAAAACTAATCAGCTTGGCTAAATTAGTAAGTTTCTTGTTTTGTTAGGATGAGTGTATTTTAATTGAGAAATCTGTTTGATTTGGATATCGGGTTCGTTTGTAATAATTCAATATCATTTCGTCAATTTTGCGGGTATGGAATGAATTTTAGTACATCAGTGTCCGTATTTACAGGCTTACAATTGTTGAATATTTGATCAGTTAGAGCGCAAGATAATCTGTGGAGTAGATCTATTTTTTTTTTCAGAAAAACAGGCATTACACAATCGAGAAAAATCGCCACAATAGCCGAACATTAACGACGTTACAAAAGCGGAGGGAATCTTGTTTACAGTTATTACCGTGGACATGTTATTCATATTTAACATGCTTTCCCGCGACCTCAGTACTGCAGCATGTTAACACTGGCACTTGCGAGACTTTTCCCTTGTTTTAAGTAAGGAAGAACGTTCATTTCAACTCTGGATATCTGATCAAAGTTATTGTAAATAGAGGCAGAAAAAAGTCCTCTCATATCTCTTTTACATTCAACGTCCTATATATCATAAAAAATAACGATGGTTTTAATTGAACTTTGCGGTCGTAGAACTAAGATCCATCATAGCTGTTACAATATGCGTTTATAATTACTTCAGTGTTCCAACTTATTTGTATATTTTCTCCGTAAACAAAAACTGTTATGTAAACCGTTATATTTTCTTCGCGGATTTTGCTTTAAAAGAAACCTAAAGCGAAATCAAATACCGACGAAATATGACCAATTTTAACCTTTATCGTGTTACAGTTTATCAGTTTTCTTCGAAACCACCGTGCACTATAATTATACAGTTTCAAAAGTATCGGCGATTCTGTTTCAAGAGATAGATGTTCGAGCTGTCAACAGGTCCTAAGTTTTGGTTCCGAAGCTTAACTGAGCTTTCGAATCTTCCTACGTTACAGCCAGAGCGATAACGGTTTTTTCACTTTTTTTCATAGGAAACTCGATCAATACTTTTGACCGCGTTTTAAGTAGGGTCAGCGTATTTTGTCAGTGATAAGTTTTATTGTGGAAAAGAAAAATACTTGAAAATCCATGCGACATTACTGCAGCTGTTTATATTTTTCAAGCCTCCTCGAGCAAAACGAAGACTAATAGTAAAATGGTCTCCCGTTGGGGGCCTTTTGTCTCAGATGGAAAGTTATGGAAATTTCTGATCACAACCTCGGCAGACTTGGTCTTTGTGACTGCGCCCATTTCAAAACAAAGCTACGTAATGCCCTTCGTGAAGGATCTATAACTTTGTGGAGAGATCTTTGAAAATGATTGCGCAAACCGAAAGGGATAAATATTCTACTTCAAGATATCAGTTAACAAACAATTCTTCCAACAAGATAACAGCAATTAAATTTTCCCTAGCTTTAATTTATTAGTGACGTGTGTGTCAGTTGTTTTGACTGGCGCTCATGCATAAAATAGAATAAAAAGAGATTTTAATTTCTTGGACCGCCAAGATGTATTTTTTTTTCAAAGAGACTTGGGAGAATTTAGGCATACGACAAACACAAATTCGTGACTGGTGTCAAAATAAACACTTGCAATGGAGGAAACATATGCCCCGAGGCAGATGATTTGCACTTGAACACGTCAGAACTGAACACAACAAAACAAACGAAGATAAAAACAAAAAGCATAGCTCAACCGTAAAGATTCTTATCCAATGTATGCCGAAAAGACAAGTCAGATGATACGATTTAATACCGGCTTCAGTGCGAGTCTCGAACTCTTTTTTGCCGCCAGTTATGTTTCCGAGAAATGCGCCCAGCAACTCGCTTATAATGCAACCTGGGTTACCCTACTGTACCGCTGCGAAATTATAAATGCAGGTCATGTTATGAGCCGGCATGGAACAACTTGATAAAAGCTATAAAAAGAAACCAACCCATATCATTAATAGCATATTCTAAAATTAAAAAGGAGTTTGATAGTTTCTATACTAAATTGTCCCTTCACTGTAGTTTTTTGTGTGCAAAAAAGCTGCCCCCAATTTTGTTTCCAGGCACTAGAGAATATGTTTAGACTAATCTGAACTATTAGTAGGCCATTAGCTTTGCAGTGGCCGAGTCGAGCGAATGATTATTTAATTCTTGTTAAATGTCCCAAAATGACGACCTTATTAAAGTAGATTGAGGCAAAAGCTGTGTACCACAACAATAGTCACTGTTTCACGATCCTTTCATTATCACTCTTTGAGCAAGTAAAATATTTTAATTTCCCATATGGTCGGCTCACCACCGTGAAGTAGTGACCTGAAGGCCTCAGGGAGAAAAGGAGAAAGGAGATAAGGTTGCAAAATTCACTCTACAGAAAGTGGGTTTCTTCCGTATTCATATTTTTATTGCGGTTTCATGATCTAAACATGCACGAAACACAAAGTTTTATCCAGTATTTTACACAGGAGTATTTAGACATTTGTCTCAAAATTTATAATTTTAATTCAATAGGCTTTCGTTCGTGGTGAATGAGTTTACATGAGATTTTTTTCTTCGGGCCCGTTTTTCATTCAAAAGCTAAAAGCTTTTCGGGTTCGGTTTAAGAAGCTAATTATAGGTGTACGGTGCTCATTAAGCCTAACCCATAATGGATGAGTTACCACCTCTCCCTCTCCATATATCTCAAGGATATACCTCTATACAAGGTGTTTCTTGATCAGCCCCGTTTTCAGAAATCTCAGAAAAATAGCCAAAAAATAGGGCTCATCCTCGGTGTAAAAACCTGTGACACTTAACAGTGACGTAAAACAAAAAAAGCAAAGAAGTCGACCGTCGACTTCTTTGCTTCTTTGCTAACAATAACTACAAAACAAAGTAAAATCTTCACATGTTTTTTTACACCAAGGTTAACCCAAAAATAGCGAATCCTTTAGCACCGACTTTCATCCTCCACAAAAACATCTAAGCAACGCGTACGCGCGTGGTAGCATTCCAGAGAGGAATTGGGTACCATGCCTAAAAAGACTAGTAAATAAACTATGTCATTTAGACAGCGTGACACATGGCAGTAGACACTGATAAACCAGTGGCAATCTATCTGGGAAATCACAAGATAAATTGATTACCTTAGGAATAAGGCCTATAACTTCAATGAACTGTATGGTTTTTCGAGGTTTGCTTCGATTTGACTTTCCTGTATCGCTGTAATATCAAACTTCATGTAAAGCATGTAATGTGTGGATCTTGTAGCTTCTCGCCTCACTCACCTCAGTTCCTCTTGTTATTTTCGCCGTAATGTTCTCTCGTTTCTCGAGACCCTCAAGATCCAATAGCTATACAACCCAGCTAGCATTACACTAGCAGGCAAGAAAAGATCAACGTAAGTTCCTTGAAAATCTCTTGTAGTAAGATACGGGGGCTGTTTGGGGCGTTATCACTAGTGCTTCCAGCCACCGGTACAAAGTTCAGTATTTCTCTTGCAGTATTCGCTTCAGACCTGTACTGTTTTTCCTGTTTTGGATATGATGAAGATGGCCGCACCAAGTGCCGCAGTCGAGAGAGCGGTGAGCTGTATGTCAGAAAATGCACAACAAATTCCTCGGGAACAAATCCAGTCTGTATTAGTTACGAGGCGTCCTATCACATTCCGCAGTCGATAAGGGGGACGGTTAAAAGAGTTTCCACTGAAATACACGCAGTACATTGCGGAACGCGTCAGGGATGTGAGAGAAAGGAGTGTCCAAACTTCTGGCCAAAAGATATCGTCGCCGAGAATTGCAAAATCACTTGCTGCGAGAGGAAAGACAGAGACGATTGCTCATTCCCTTTACCAAGTGATGAGGAAATTGCTAATTATAAGGAGGGAAATAATGGTGGGGCAAACAATGGCAACGTTCAGGCTGGAGCTCGAGGAAGTGGTGTGGCCAGAATCTTCCTGTCCACGTGGCTACAAGCCTCGTGCTTTGCCATATTAGGATGGCTTAAGTTATAAAGCATGCATGGGACCGTACCAAACACCTCTCTTCATGAAGTTGATAAAATTAAGGGTTGGCAAGTATCAATGATTGAGCATTTGAGTGCCTTGGCCTAGCTGAAAGAGTTTCCATTGAATCTGCCAAGTATAGGGAATGAGGATGTCACTAGCGGTTTCGGAGCTAGTCAGAAATAGTGCTGAATGTACATGTTTGTTGAAGCCTTTAGAAAGACTGTCAGTATTAGAAATCAGTCATAGCTATAACTTTACTCCGCTATCGAGGGAAACTAGAAGAGGTCGGCTTATTGTACAATTATAGATATTATTATACATTGAACTCTCTAACTCTTATCTCATTGGCCGAAAGCATACAGTGAATTTTCGAAATCAGCGCCCGTGGCGTCATAACTGTAGATTATACAATAATCATGTCAAGGCAAGAGAAAATGGTCTCTTAGTCAAGGACAGTCAAGGTCACGGGTAATCATGTCAAGTTCGCTCGCTTTGTGTTGCTTCCCGTCAGCGAAGAAGCAAAAACATGACTTCCATTTTTGTCGTTCAATGCAAAATAAAACAACCTTTAGATTCGTTTTTTGTGATATCCAGAATAATCAAGGTCTCGGTAAGTGTTATTAGCCCTCGGCTGAGGCTGATAACACTTACCGAGACACTACAATAATTGTTTATCATTATCATTATCCTTATCGTTATCCTTATCGTTATCCTTATCGTTATCATTATCAGTGCGACCGGTCGCGCAACACCAACTTTAAGGCGTTTAGGAATTACCCACATCAGTATAATTGCAAACGATCATTTTGAAGATGTTGCCATGTTTATCACGTCATTTTTAACTGATAACCAGTGGCTATGTTTAAAAATGAGTTAGATTCGAGTCCTCTTTTTTAAAAAAACATAAAGAAGAGAAAAGGCTAAACTAGGCAATAATTACAGCTCCGCTTTGGACGTTAAGTCTTCCCGCCTCACTCTCACTGTAATAACTGGGATATATGTGGCGCATCGGTCGTTTTTGGAATTATTTTCGATCCGGTCAAGTTCAACAGATTACATTTGTTGGACAGCACATAAACACAGTCTAAACCTAGCAGTAACTATATATATATTTTTTGTAGCTGAAGTTGTCTTTGAAAAGCTTCTAGTGTGTCGCATTTCTTGACAAGTTCTGCTGGTCAGGAGCTATTCAACTATACTCGACAATCACGGAGTGCAATCTGTTTTTTCATGCTTGGTAGCGGGACATGTGCAATCAAGAAATTGGTCACATAAAAGCCGCGATGAAAGTGTAGCAGACTTCCCTAGGTCATTTACCTTTCACACTGTGTATTTATCATGAAAATGCTGCGCATGAAAATATTACTGCACAACAATCGAACAATCAAATTGATTCAGGCTTACAACATAAGCGTACTGGTACCATATGCCTTAAATTATGGAAAGGCTGGACTAGTTTAAGTGAAAACTCCTAGGTTTGGGCGTAATTCAGTTCTTCGCATAAACGTGACATCTGTGATAACTATCAACCAAGTAGCACATTACATAGATTTCTTTGTTCACACAAATAATGACTTCAGATTTAAGGGTTGTATATCAGATTTTGCCTGCGTAGCAAGCGTTCCCGTACGAGCCGAACGAAATAATAGGGCCGCGAG
>OFEO01000020.1_pt1 | contig 13657 bp, 15 predicted proteins | sample 1521061 | NCBI WGS metagenome assembly OFEO01 (sample SAMN04272335, study PRJEB24112) | coral metagenome | biome: Coral reef; feature: Shallow seawater; material: Coral tissue | host: Coral | place: China: South China Sea | collected 2014 | reverse complement strand
GATCCCCTTGCACCAGCCCTGAAGTTGTTGGGGCACATGAGAGAATTAGCCCAGTGACCTTTAGTTTTGCAGGCTTTGCAAATAGAATCCTTCACAGGGCATAGTTCCTTTCGGAAGACATAGACCCTCCTACAGAATTTGCACTTCCTTGGGTTGTCTACTTGTGAATCAGAGAGAGATTCACTGTTCTTATTATGGTTGTGATCTGACTCGTTTCGTTGGCAGGCAGTTTTGTTTATTTGAGAAGAAAATTGATTTGCTTGGAAGGAAGTAGCTTCATCGACTAGAACATGCTGCACAGCCTTCTCAAGAGTTAGATCTTTGATACACAAAAGACTCTTACGAACCTCATTAGACCGTATGCCAGCCACTAATCTTGCAAGGAGAATGCGTTCTTTACATGTCTTCCAAGTTTCTGTCTTGCAACAATCTTCGTAGTGCTATTTATTCAACTTGAGCATTCTGTTCTATGAAGGCATTGATTTCCTTAAGTACGCATGGCCTGGTACATCATTTTGCTTAGATTCTGCTGTTGATGCAAACTACTTTTGAAAAAAATTGGTCTTCCCTTCGAGGTGTGATGAAGGAGTGCATAAAGTCTCCAGCTGGACCCAGCTCCCCTTGTATTTATTCAGTCATATCTTTTCCAACACACCATGCATTTCATTCCATTGCATTTTGTTCAAGTTTGTTCAATTCAGCAATGGAAAGGTTCTTCACATCTTTATTCACCAGGCCATCCAGAGCTTCATTGTACTTCTACTTTAAAGCCCCTCCATCAACAATAGCCTCTCCAATACAGGCATTTGAATTCTCTGCTTCATTCTGTCCACTGTCATCACGTGCTCTGTGAATGCAGTTTAAGCGATCAAAATTGAGGATTCATGCAACTTCTGCATCTCTGAATCTGAATGTGATATTGCTGCAGCCAACACCAGGTCCAGCATCGGTGGCAAACTGTACATCTCTCTTTCCTGTAGGTAAATTAAGTTCTGCAATGTACTGCTGAATCTTTTTTTACTTTGTCTAGGAAGTTAAAATAAATCTCCCACAAATTTTCCTTGGTTAGTAGTGGTATGGGCTAGATCAGGGCTGATTTTATCGATTTTTTATGCAAATGAGTAAATATCGATTATCGATTTTTTTATGGAAATAAACCCTAGCCCTCAAACCTTGATGGAGTTTTTAACCCTAAGCCCTAATGACGTCATCCTGATGACGTGACGTAACCTTAATTAACATATCCAAGATGGCGGCCTAAGAAAGTGGTATCAAACCCTATTCGTTAATGGACGGAATGATTCTTATATATTGAACCCTGGAGCAATTTGCTCACCCATGTGGGAGGTGTTACTCTTTCCCCTATGTCCGAAACGCATGCGCAGTGACACAAACACACCGTTTTACTGTTAAACAGTTTTATTGAGAAAAAAAAAAATACGAAGAAAATTATTTACAACATTATGAAAACTATTTCGACCGAGATTGTCGTATATTACAAGAAAAACCTATTTACATTTCGTACTCTAAGTTGAAATAACGGGGTGCTGAATATTCAGTACTATAACTTAAGTTTTCAATAAAGATCTCATTGCGAGGAATAGCTGTTGTACCCATAAAAAAGAAACGAAACCTTATGCGAGAAATTAAAAAATACAATTCAGGTGGCGTGTTAAATAAAAACATTTTGTAAATACAAAAACGGTACACGGCATTTAACTGAACGTTGAGTGGACTATAGACATTTGCACGTAAATACAGTATTGGCGAGTTATCTGGAATAGTTCTATAAAACATATCATGTGAAAAACTCCGCAACATTACGTAATAAGTGAACCAATGTACCGGGTTTACAGGATAAGGCAATATGTTCCAGGAGGTTGTTAATGAATTGTGTGTTTCAAAAGCACGTCCCTGGTCCCGAAATTCTAGCAATCCGTTTTCCAACATGATGACTCTTGGCTCAAGAGGTGTTCCTAAAAAATTACACATAATATACATCTGTGGGATACCACGCAGGTTCACCGTAAGGAAGTACATATCTTGTAGTTACATTAAAACTAGGTTGATGTTCGTCATGATAAAATAAAAAACGAAAACGAATACCGTTTACAAAATCTTGCACTTGTTCGGGTATGTTCAATATAAACAAAAGGTAAAAAGCTTGTCTCACTTCAGCTGTTACAGGAACAGGTAACACAACAAAACCGTGTATAAACATAGTTTCTCCTGATTCTTCGTGGATAAAATCATCAATAAGGGCTAGGTATTCGAACAAAATATCATCAGGAATATCAAATGGCAATAGTGGCCATAATCGGGAGTCTCGACGGTGCGGGTTTGGTAAACCAAACTGTCTATATTCGTTAAGAAGATAAGTACCTGGCCAAAAGAAATGATTTCCAGCCTGCATCTCCTCCAGATCGCTGTCTTCATTCAGGGGTAGAGTTCTGGTATTTCCAGGCGTTCTATCTCGACGACAATTTCCGCAAATGGAGGTTCGGGCAAACATTTCGGCTAAACAATGGCGGTGAAGCAGCACTCGGCAGCAGTCTGTTTTTTGAAGGCGCGACAACTGTTCTATCCGGAACTCGTCTTGACATATGAAGCAGGCGCCCAGACTGTCTTCCTCAGGAGCTAAGTTTTGCAGACGGCGGCTACGACGAGGCACGTTTGAAGTCATGATAAATTTTAGCAGCGAGCAAGGACAGCACGTAAAATTACTTTCAACAAGTGACAGCAAAAGAAACTTTGCCCGCTTTATACCCCCACGCACACGTGGATATGCGCACCGCTGAGGAAACAAGCATTTCTGCATCAACATTTTTGCGTGCCAACAACCCCCATCTGTGTTTCTTTCGTGAAATCAATTGGATTTTTCGCACGCGTGCGTTTGGTTTTTAAACTTTAAAACCCACTTCTAACCTAAAACGTAACATGAACTAAAGGTCTTTAGGTTTAGATTTCTCAAATAACGTTTAGACCCGAATGAAAAAACGTGAAAACTAGCTAAAATTTCTCTTCGGATCAAATTAGTATGCAATCGAACAATACCCTGAGAACTTGGGAGGGAGAGCATGTTGAATCATTGACTTTTATGCATGTGGTGGCTCCTAGAGGAGCCGTTTTGTTTTGTAGGATAACCTACGAGAGATATCCGTATTTTCGCGCCTTCAAAAAATAATGATAGCTTGAAGAATACGGATACGATGAGATGATGTGAAATCTTCCATCCATCCATGGTCGCCAAGCATAATAAATGAGTATTTTCTTGGTGGGCAACCCCCACGGATCAGTCCCGATGACTTTACGAAGAGTAAATACGTACATGTAATAGTGGCCGTGTCCTCGTCTGAAACCCTCTTCTATGATTTCGTACTCGTCGCTGTCTTGCCATGTCCTTTTAGTTAACCGCGCTAAACAGCTGACTAGATGGAAGTTTTTTCTAAACTTGGACTTTTGCGGGTGAAGGTCTTGTCGTACGTGTCTTTCATGGATGTGATCGAGTTGTCTTTTGGAAATCACAACATCGCTGTTTTCAAACGCCATTTTTTGTCAGTTTTACCCACACCGCGGGTTTTATTGAAGCACGCTTTTACTTTAGGATCAATTAGTATGCATTTTTCAAACAAAAGTGAGCATATCGGCGCATAGTTATTTTGTGTTTTCTCGCACGAAACTATGTACTAATTGCACGTTTTAAAGTGAGTTTTTAAACTTTAAAACCCGCTCCGGTCATAAAACGTAACATAAACTAAAGGTCTTTAGGTTTAGATTTCTCAAATAACGTTGAGAATCGAACGAAAAACGTAAAAAACGACCAAAAATTTTCACGGTACATCACAGTTTTAATAAGGCTGTTGTCTATGAGGTCCGCGTCAGAGCTTTAAGAAACAAAGGAACACCGCTTTTCAGTCACAATCGCTTTACCGCTCGTGACTTAGTGTGCTTTTTGAGAACATCATGGATACCAAACGTCCTCGTCAAGAGAACCCGGTAAGTATTTTAAAACCAAACTTTCAGTCGATTTAGTTGTATTTATGATCGCTTCTATCGAAGCGCTTTATTCCATGAAGCATTTAACGAAGCAATCGATTTACTTGTAGCGGTGCTCGCTTCTATCGAAGCTCTTTATCGGGGTGTTCGTTTAAACATCACTACTTTTTTTTTCTTTGTTATTCCTTTTCTAGCTTACGATAGATGACCAAACGTTGCTAAAAGCTGTGGATCAAATCGAAGATGACCTGGCCTTAGCAGAGACCTCCAACGCTTTGGAACGTCTGTTTGGAACCGACAAAGCGGCACCTGAAGCAAGCGAGGAGATTTATGTGAGTTTATGGGACAAATTACCGATCGAACTTCAAGAAGTTATAGTCACGTTTGTTAGAAAACAGCGCGCTCGCAAGCGTCAATAATTGAACCAAGAAGTGAAACATTATGTGTATCTATACAATAGTTGGAACGGAACGTTGTTTCGCGTCCTATTAAGAGTCAAACCGCCAAATCTTAACTTAGTAACAAGACACGTACTCATTTTTTTACGCTTGTTATCAAACCATGTGCGGAAGAACGAAACGATTTTACTTAGGTAGGAACCTCGGCGAGGCAGAAAAATCTCTCTAGTGCGTAAGATTTTTGCAATCGGTTTCCTTTAGTCATTGATTTCGTTTTACCGCAAACGCGTTGAATTTTAATGCATGTTTGAAAGGACAGACCAATGATGGATGGTTTTTATTTGTAGACTTACTGGGATGTATTACCTAAAGAGATTCAAGAGTATATCCTTTCTCTAGCCGTGTGGCAGCAAATTCGAGAGAGACGAAAACTTTTTGGACCGCTTCATAAAGAACTGTTTGATTATGTAACATTGAAAAACATATGGGGGCGCAGTGGTATTAGAATGGTCGCACCGCCTGTTTATGAATGGAATTTAGTCCACGGGAATTATACTCTTAAGGAAATGATTGGAGTGTCTAAAGAAGATCTTTTTATTTACGGTTATTTTTGGAGTCGCACTAAAAAGGATAGAGTACTTTTAGGTTTTAAGTATCAAGAAGTCATAGAACGTGTCCTGAGAGATTATTCTTAATTTTTATGTTTAGAGTTACTGGGACATGTTGCCTGAAGAGATCAAGCATTACATACTCACCTTGAAACATAGTCAAGAAATGCATGAGGTTATTCATCATCCATTGAAACGAACCTTAAATCGTGAAATTAAACTTTATGGTATTGTGCTCAACGAAATTCAAACGGAACGAGGTTCACCGCGTATCAAAAACATATCGTTTAAATTTGGTTTCAATAAAAGAGAGCATGAACTGAAATATCGTCAGCCAGATTTTGCCTGTCCTTTCTATTCAAAGCGACCTTATTGGTACTATTATACATACATCTCTGTCGTGTATTTAAATCGACCTTGTTCGTGTAATTATGGTTTGGGTAAAAGTTTTGAAGAAGCCGTAGCAAAATTAAATTCTGTTTGGAATCCTTTTTTACGAAACTTTTTTAACTACACAGACATGGAATCCTGATGCCCATTTAATGCGGTGCAAGCAAAAACGACTGGTGTGCAAGTTGACAGAAAAACGTGATCTAGCTCGTGTGTTACCTTTTGCGGAATATTTTGTGTCGCCCCTATGGCCATATGGACGCGTTATTAAGAATTCGTCAGGATTTCATGGCGAGTGCCACCTGTTACTAGTGTATTTAGGAAAAGATGTAAAAGAAGCAAATCAAACCATGCAATCTTTACGAGACCAATATATGTATTGTTTTTAATATTGTAATAAACGAAACGTTGAAAGGCTTGTTCATTGTTTCCTTGTTTCCACCCTTTTATAAAAGCTTCGGTATAGTTCCCTACATTTGCCAAATGGGATAAAGCCCCATCGTCCAAAGCTAACATATTGTCTACCACATAGTCTCGATAAGGGACCTGGTCAAAACAACTATACTCGAACAGGGCCCATCTTTAGGGTAGGAGGGGGGTTCTCAAACACACCACCTATCTTCGAACATTACCAACAACATTTTATTGGCTTTTAAATTTGAGTTGACACAGGAATATTCATCTAGCAAGAGTTGGCATTAAATGACAAACAAGAAAAGTGAGGTTTGAATCTCACTGTAATTTTCTACTGCTGGTTAGAGGGGTGACTATGCAATAAAGACACCATCTTTTGACGTTAAGCAAGGGGTACAGGCAGACACGATCAACTATTCTGTGGTTTGGTGGGTCCTGTTCGAGTTAGTAGTTTTGACCGCTTCCCTAATTGTACAACTTCTCCGTCAATAACATACTGCAGTCTCGAACACCACTGTATTCGTAGGTTGAATTAATGCGTTAAACCTTGGAACCTTGCTCCTCTCTGATTAAAAAAAAAAAATGTTACGTTGCAAAAATTTATAAAGGGTGAAGAGACGCTTGAACTAAGTGATGATTGGTTAAGAAAACCAGACATGTTTAGACATACTTATTTCTCGGCGATTTAAAAGAATGACCCAAGCCTAAACTGAGCGCTGATTGGTTTGTTGATGTTATAAAACAACACTGAATGTACCTCATTGATCATAGATCATGATGGACGATCAGAGCTTACTAGAAGCCGTGAATGAATTTGAAGATGACCTTGCCCTGGCGGAAACCGCTGATAGTTTACAACGGCAGTTAGCTTTCCAGGAACAAATGGGTGGAAATGTCGCCGCTCAGGAACCTGGGCGCTTTGAATTTACACTTAACCCGTATGTGGATCGCGTCAGTGAAAGCATGGGTGTTCGAGAGCGTCATTTTACTGCCAATTTACGCCAGCAAGGACAATTTATCGAAGACCAGCGATTAAGTCAAGCCTTGAGCGATGCCATTTACCGCACGCTACAAAATTTGATCCTTCGTGAACGCATTCCCGGAGGCGATTATCTCTATTTTAATTTGGCTAGTAACCGACTGAATCACGCCTATGGTTACCGACGGTTAACCGCCGAGGAATGGATGACCGGTAGCGATCGCGTGGATGGTATTCTACAGCAAATGGCTCGTGTGCTCAATTCTAATGAGAACTTTGAAATGGATGACTCCTTTCAATTGTCGTTTACTCAAGTGCGCGCCCCACCCCGGGGAAGTGGACAGAAAAGAAAAATGAAACCAGGGCACAGTCACCCAGAAACCTTTAAACGAATGAAAGGAAGTGTGATTACCATCAACAACAAAGATGATCTGTGCTGCGCCAGAGCCATCGTAACAGCCAAAGCCAAAGTCGACCAACACCCGAATTGGCTTGGGTTTATAAAAGGGCGCGGAATTCAAAAGTCTCAAGCCATCGACCTTCATTTTGAATCTAACGTTCCTCTAGGTCCTTGCGGCTATCCAGAGCTTGAAAAATTCTCAAAGACTCCGTCGTTGTATGATTATCAATTAGTTTTGGTCGACGAAACGCGAGGTTACAAAGTCTCCAGGTTTGGTCCGTCCCAAGACAAACAGCTGGTCCTTCTGTACAGCGGCCAGCATTATGACGTCATCACGACTCTCCCAGGATTCTTTGCGACAAGTTATTTCTGTGATCGCTGTTTAAAACCCTATAATAATAACGGAAAACACAGTTGTAGCAATAATCCAGAGCATTGTCCAGCGTGTATGCAAGACGAATGTGTCGATTACAAACAACGCGTAAAAGGTTCTACATTCTGCAGTAGCTGTAGACGTTTCTTTTACGGTGACACATGTTTGGAGCAGCATTTGTCAAAGTCCTACAAGGGAACCGCCGCCAATGCCAAGAATGTGAGCGTCTGCACGCAACGTCGCAAGTGTTCCATTTGTAACAAATTACTAGTTGGCTTCAAGGAACAGAAAGAACACTTGTGCGGCTACGTGGAATGTATTTCATGTAAAGCGTACGTGGAAGCTGCTACACACAAATGTTTCATTCAAGTGGCTAAATCCCCCCAAGAACAGAAAGAAGAAAAGCAAAAGAAAAATAATAAGAAGAGAAAGCGTGGGGCGGCTGCTGGTCTAGCAACATTAGAAGCTAATGGCGAAGGTATGGGCGTGGACAACGACGAAGACAAATCCCCGCTACACGTGTTTTTTGATATTGAAGCCATGCAAGATACAAACCGTCACGTAGCAAACCTACTAATTGCAGAAACAGAACATAACGACCAACCCGAACATTTTAGAGGCGAAAACTGTGTAAAACACTTTCTTGAGTGGCTCGACACTTTGACAGAGAATGACACACGCCCCCTCACTGTCATCGCTCACAATTTTCAAGGCTATGACGGCTATTTCGTGGTGGATGAGTACCATAGACAACATCGGATCATTGAACAAGTCCGTAATGGCAGCAAGCTAATGCAAGTGACTCATGACAGGATTCGATTCATTGACTCGCTTTCCTTCTTCCAAATGCCTTTGTCGGCGTTTCCTAAAACCTTTGGTATCAAAGAGCTCAAGAAAGGTTATTTCCCACATCTCTTCAATACCCTCGACAATCAAGATTATCAAGGACCTATCCCAGACAAGCAGTACTACATGCCGGAAACCATGTCGGTCAGCGGCCGCAAGGACTTTGACAAATGGCATGCTCAACAAGTCAGCGATCAAGTTCATTTTGATTTCAGCAAGGAGCTGGTCGAATATTGCGAATCTGATGTCAAGCTCCTGAAAACCGGCTGTCTCAAGTTCAAAGCGCTCTTTGAGGAAAAATCAAAGTCTAACCCGTTCGATAGAATGACCATCGCTTCCGCTTGTAATCAGGATCTTCGCCAAAACAGAATGCTACCCAATACTATTGCTTCCGAACCCTTGTATGGATGGAGAATGAGCTCCAATCATTCTAAAGTGGCTTTAGAGTGGCTCCTCTGGCAAGATTCCAAGTTCCCAGAGCCACGTATTCGGCACGCAAGGCACGCTGGGGAATACCGCATACCAAACAGTCGGTACACGGTGGACGGCTATGACGAAGAAACAAACACCGTCTACGAATTCCAGGGCTGTTTCTGGCACGGTTGCCGTACCTGTTATCCTAACCGTACTGAGCCACGCTCGCGGCTCGAAAACCGCTGTGCTGATGATGTGTACCGCTGTACTCAGAAAAAATTACAGGTCCTGAGAGACAAACGTTACAACATAGTAGAGATCTGGGAATGTGAGTGGGAGCAAATGAAGAAAGACCGAGCTGAAGTCAAAGCGTTTGTCGACCAGCTAGCTATCGTGACACCTCTCAACCCTCGTGACGCGTTCTGTGGTGGTCGAACCAACGCAGTGAAGCTGTATCATCATGTGGAAGAACGCGAAGAAATTGATTATTACGATTACACCTCCCTCTATCCGTACGTGAACAAGAACGGCGAGTACCCGCTGGGACATCCCGAAATCATCTTTCAGCCAGGTCATACTGACATCTCACGCTACTTTGGCATTGCTCAATGTACTGTGCTACCGCCCTACGAGCTCTATCATCCAGTGCTGCCTCTCAGACAGAATGACAAGCTGACGTTTCCTCTCTGCCGAAGCTGTGTCGAAGAGGAATTGACAAAACCGATGCTTGATCGTAGCTATGTGTGCAACCACAATGACAAACAACGACAGATCCTGGGAACGTGGTGTACGCCAGAGCTAGAAAAAGCAGTGGAAAAAGGTTATCAGATAATCCACATCCATGAAGTTTGGCACTTTCCTGGAGCGCAGACGGGTTTGTTTGCCAATTATGTCAACACTTGGTTGAAGATTAAAGAAGAAGCCAGCGGCTGGCCGGAGTACGCGGGCGAGGATCCAGCAAAGCAGCAGCAACATATCGCAGATTATTACGCAAAAGAGAAGATAATGTTAGAGCAAGCCAATATCCAGAAAAATCCTGGCCTTCGCACTCTGGCTAAAATGATGTTGAATTCTATGTGGGGCAAGTTCGGACAGAAACCGAACAAAACTCAAGTTAGAGAGTTTACAGATCCCGTGGCATTCAGCAAATTCCATGAAAGCGACAAATACGATGTCTGCTACGTCAGCGTTCTTACAGAGAAACGAGTCGAGATCCACTATAAACATCAGCTCGAAGACGATCCAGTCTCGCCCAATCTCAACATATTTGTGGCTTGTTTTACGACCTGCTGGGCACGCCTACGTCTCTACGAAGCCCTGGACCTCCTTCAAGAGAGGGTGTTGTATTTCGACACAGACAGCGTCATCTTTAAAAGCTTACCTGGTCAGCCCAAACCGCAGCGTGGTAACTACTTGGGAGATTTCAAGAACGAACTGAGTGAAGATGATTACATTGTGGAGTTCGCTTCTGGTGGTCCAAAGAATTATGGCTACCTAACAAATAAAGGAAAGCAGGAATGCAAAGTCCGCGGTATTTCCCTCAACAGCGAAGGAAGCAAGCAATTGAATTTTCCTATCTTGCGCCAGAACGTCCTGGATGACATTCAAGAACCGTTGGAGACTGGGGCCAGACAAACCGCTGTACGTAAGCCCTATCATATAGTCCGTCAAGCCAAGGATTACAGTATTAAAACGGAGGAGCAGATCAAACAATATCAACTGGTCTACAGCAAGAGGGTAATCGATCCTGAAACCTTCATGACCTATCCGTACGGATACAAAGCTGCTTTCGATCCAGAAGACTTGGACAATATTGACACTTTATTAGCTTTGTAAATAATCTCAAATTTAAGAATGTCGTAGCTTTTTTCTACTTACAATATATATGTATTGAATACACATTGTAATGGGCTATCCTCACTAGGAGTGATAATACGTCCCGCTTGTAATAAGAAAGGAATAAATTTTATTGGTAGGAAAAATGATTTTGTTTTTAATTGAAGCGTAAAAAATCTTAGTGAGATCAGTGGTCAAATATCCATTTGATATTGTCATCAAAGTTCAAACATTTTCTTATAAATCGGTCTTTCTTTGTTTATCATCTTTTCCCTCTATTTTCTTATAAAATCGGACTTTTTTGTTTAATATTCATCTTTTTCCTCTGTTTTCTTGTAAAATCGGTCTGAGTTGTATAATTTTATACGTAGGATTAGGTTTAGGTTATTTTATGTCCACGACATTTAAGGTTTTCTACCGAGTTTTCAGCCCCATGTATTTTTATCTAAGTTTAAAACAAAGACACATATATAATTTTCAACCTTTATTAATAAAATACAGTTTGAACTACAACTGGTGTCTTATAAGTAATCTTGTGCCATTAGTAATTTAAAGGCGAGTCCTGTGGGGAGTTCATTGATCCACTGAAAAAGTTTACAACTCCGTCTGGGACACTTTAAATACAACCGACCGGGATTTTTCTCTGACTTTGACATCAGTAAGATCATGGACAGATCACAGGCACACTTGAATTTCTCTGGGGCAATCTGCGCATAGACTGGGTGTGTCTGTTCCTCCACGGCTTTTAGATACGCTGCCAAATTCTCCTTACTACTGGTGACATAACATTTTGTGTTGAAACGTTTCATAGGGCAGCGGTAATAGTCAAACACAGTTCCATCTTCATGTCGAATAACCCCAAATGTCATGTCCACCAAACAGCGCGGGCACTGGGGTCCTTGCTTGGTCGGGGGTCTGGGTATGGAATCCAGAAAGGCGTCGACATCAAATTCTATTTGCTCTGATGTTTCCACAGGCTCCTCTTTAATGACTATAAAACAAAAACAGAGTTTACTTTGATTAACGTGTCACGCACATGTTGCTGTATTTTAAGTCGACGAGGCGTTAAGTTTCTTTGTAAATGTCTCTGATGCATCGCTTGTTTCTGTTGTTGTCGTTTTTGACGAAACTCGTTGCTTGGATACCCTTTGAGCAAAAGTATTCTTTGCTTTTTTCCCAGTTTCATTAAAACAATATTGTCAAAGCGGACGGTACCTTTGGGTAATTCCAATGTTAAGTTCTTTCTTGCTTTCTTCTTGGCTGCTTCGGGCACTTTTTTTGGCGCCTTACGTTTTCTTTTCTTGTCCTGTTTCAATTCTGCATTGGTCTCCGGAAGAGGTGTAGTTTGTTCTTCTTCTGCATTTGCCACTGGGAGAGAGGTAGTTTGTTCTTCTTCTGCCAACATTTGAAAAATTTTTACGGCTGAGACTAGACTAGACATCTGAACTGATAAACTTTGCAAAGAACCGGCCTTTAAGTAGCTCTTACTCTACGCTCAAACTGAACACTGATTGGTTTATAAAACTAGAAAATGATGTCATAAGACGCTCAAACTGAACACTGATTGGTTTTCTGAAAAAGTAACGCTCAAATTGAACACTGATTGGTTTATAAAACGCTGCAAGCTTGGACAAGATCGCTCAAAGTTGTTGTTGCCTGGTTTATACAAATAAACAATGATGTCATAAGACGCTTACACTGAACTTTGATTGGTTCATAAGCTAGGCATGTTTAGACAAGGTTGCCTACACTGATCACTGATTGGCTGTTTAAGAGTATATTACAAACGCCATCCAACTAAAATTTCAGTTGGACCATGAAAGCTTGGGAGTTAACCATCCACGCAGTACCCTACATGAGAAAAGTATTAGATGCTGTGAGCAGAACACAACTCGACAGTTACGGCATTGAACGTAATTTTCAAGAAATCGAAGAGGCTTTGCAGGCATTCTTGCTGTATATTCGACTAGCCAAGCAGCAATATGAATGTTTACACCAACTCGAATCAGGTGAGGGAGCTGATTGCCAGCCAGACCAACATTGAGGTGGAGCCCTTTGACAATCACGTGCCTGAAGACAAGCATGTCGACGTATTTCTATTGGATGATCACCTCCTCCAACTACAACAACTCGTGAGCAGTTACAGCGAGAAACAATGTTTACACGAAACCATGTTGCTGCGACGTAGACCTGATTGGGGAGGAATGATACTGGAAATGGTCAAATATAACGAGCACGTGTACCTGTTTGACCAGCAGTGGTACCGCGTCCTCTACAATCCTGAAACCTATTACTTCAAGTTCAAACCCTGTGACACGCCCAACCTAGTAGCCAGACACAGCTGTATTCTAACCAACTGCTCACTCCTGCTGAAAGAAGAAAAGCAAGCTATCCAAACGTTGTTGAAACCGGTGACCTTTGGAGAACAGCTCGCTGAACGCATGTTAGAAGTCAATGTCATAACAAACCCAAAGTTGCTGACCTAAGCGAGAGGCGATTATGAAAAACTGTGTTTAAACTTAGAACAGGTCACGCTTGGTCTAGTTCATGAACGCAATTGTTGGAGGAGTCAGTTTTTCTCTCATAATTATGTAAACTAACTTATATGTCTGCAAACTATTTACAAACAGGAATGTTGTAATGTCCATCTTCTAAGATATATCTCTTGTCGTCATAAGGACTCAGGGTTGTTTTGGGTTCCATTATAAAGCTATACATTTTAGCTCTTAAACCAATAAACTCCCACCATCTCATTGGGAGAGTGGTTTCTTTTCATGACTCTGTTCATCAGGAATTTCCGTTTTTAAAACTGCTGACTCGACCGCCTCGTCAAAATCCATGTCATCTTCCTCAATAAAGCATTGGAAAGTATGAGACAATGTAACCATGTAATTAGTGTGAGCAAATAAAATGTTGAAACTTTCTAAAAGTGTGTTATTTGATTACGATGGTTTGTGTTGAATGGACTTGGGAAGGGCTCTTGAGCACCTGTAAACATCTTCA
>OFEO01000019.1_pt1 | contig 13773 bp, 9 predicted proteins | sample 1521061 | NCBI WGS metagenome assembly OFEO01 (sample SAMN04272335, study PRJEB24112) | coral metagenome | biome: Coral reef; feature: Shallow seawater; material: Coral tissue | host: Coral | place: China: South China Sea | collected 2014 | reverse complement strand
TTTATATTTATCTCTTTAGTGTATTATTTTCAGGTTTTCTTTAATGTAAAGATAACTGATTTTGTACTTGGCCAAAAAACCCCTCAAAATACCACGACTAAACTCTTTAAATACAAACTTAATATATCGCTACAGAACGTAAAAAATCCGGAAGTTCGTAGTGCCCAGGGTAACGATATTTCTGATTTTACAGCTTTTATCTCCAAGACTATGAGGACAATTTAGAGCATGCATGGCTAAGTTATTTTAGGTCAATTTTTTGTGTCTCTGAGGAGAGAGCTTTTATTTGAAAGAAGCATAATATTTGAACGGCATCACACCTGCAGTATGATTCAACTTACCACAAAAGAAACCTCGATTTAACAAACGGCCAGAGAACTAGCGAACTATTTTCGCTATCTGGTGTATATAACGAACTTTCATTATATCGAGGTTCGTTTCCATATTTTTTATCAGGCTATTATCGGAGAGAAGAATATCGTTTATTATCATACCTGAAACTTCATCATATGTACAAGTTTGTCAGATTCCTGTTCCATTGTACGTTGACCAATCATAGCGCAGCTATATTTGTGATCGAAAAAATATAAATGTCCATGAAAAACCACTGAACTTATATCTATCGAATTTTATCTTCTTGTATCTCTGTAGGAATGTCGCTCAGTCCTTGTCAGCTACATTTAAATTCTAAATCTTTATAGCTAAATCCTTAAGTTATTTTTTATTGTTTGTATAGATTGACCGTCTGTGGTGCCGAGAAACCACTGGCCAGGTTAAGCTAGAAGGACAGAATGTCTGTGCTGACACGTATCCGGTGCAATCTCTTAGCGAGTTATTTCACTCGAACATGCAGCTACACTTGTTTTGCTCATGTCGTCGTTAACCTTTCCTCAGCATCTCAGATCTTTGAGATGTTTGACTTGTTCCTTTTTCTTTTAAACAACGCTTGATTTCTCAGACGGCCCGAGTTTTATCCATCAGCAGCCACTTTCGAAACCCTTGTGGAATGGGTCTAGCAGATATCAGCGATCAGCGTACTTCTTTCCCAACCAACTTTGTACGCAATTTACTTGTGCAAACGACCAAGAGTCGATATACAGACTCGGCGACCAAAAAACGTCTTGTCTCAACGCAGTCCAATAGCCCTTTACTCTAATGCACCTTTAGTAGTTAAGGCTGCCACAGGTTTAGAGATAACAGTAATTCAAGCAGTAAACGAGCAAAATGTCTCACCACAAAAGAAACAGTGATTGTACATACATTTTCTCGCTATCAATCTCCTGTCCACACCCGAGTATCGAACAGCGGTGTATAGCCATGCAACACCAGGACGCACCCCACCCCAATGTCCTTTCTCATTCATTCAATCGCAGCATTAATTTTAAAATATCAAACTTTATCCACAAAATTGGCCACTTGCGGTCAGCGAAAGATGATAAACTGATAGTAATGTTTACTTGGTTCAGTAACCATTAGCTATAGACCCAACTCTGATGAGTTAAGGATCTCTCTTATCTTGAGTCAATGCTTGCAAAGGTCACTGCGTTATCTATCTTCTGATATCTGCTTTCTTCTCACGACAAGGGGCAAGAAATGAAACTAGGAGTCAATTACCATTATACTGAAAAGAGAAGATGAGCTTATGCCTTTAGCTTTCGGATAGCGTCACAGTACTCCTTTTCTGTTGAAGTCTTAGTTAGGCCGTCCACGTCTTGTAAAACAGCACAATACGCGTCGGGCATAGCCGGCGGCCGTTCGTAATCTGTTTCTCTATTTATGCTGACCGACCTCTGAGCTGGAAGAGCTAAATTAAAACGTTCGACACTCGAAAAAAAAAATGATACTGAAACGATAATTTACGTACCTCGTAAACATTTCTAAAAAACTTTTAATTACAATGTCCTGATTTTGCTTTCTGTGCAAACATGAACTAATCAAACTGTCCGCTTGTTTGGTACCAAATGCACTTTTTGCATGGGTGGTTTCCTGCTCTGAAAAGTGGACAGTTTAATAATTGCACGGAGTAATTTGTTGTATCCGTCTTGTTTTATTAGCTATTACTAAAATACTATGCTGTTGAAATCTGCCTGCCCGGTCACATCCCTCTCACGGACCTCCTACGCAGAAACTTGGACACACTTCATTTCGTTCCCTCACCGGAAGCTATAAATGAGACAAATGAAAGGTGGACTCTGAACTAGTACATCTTTTGTCAAACAAAGCGGAAAAGCGCATATCTTTGAAGGATTAACAGTGCTAATACCTTGTACAAAACGGAAAAATAGGTGTAACAAACGAAGAAAGAATCCCATGTGAAATTAAAGACCCGGCTCACGTTTGTCAAGCGATATTTTCGCCCAAAAAACTTACCCTTTTCGTGCAAATTTTCTAGGAGTTTCCCGGCATGTTTAAAAACATAGTATCTGGATTTTCTCACGGACCTAAACGTATTTTACTATACTGAGAAGGTGGACACGCATAGAGTTGGTTGAACAGGACGGTGTACCGCCATCTGGTTGAGAAGAGGTGTCTCGTTCGCTAGCGATATCAAGATCGAAGCAACGGGTGTGTGAAGGTCAGAGGGTCACTTCTAATAAAACGCGAGTGTCTAAGTGACAGAAAGCTTTTTTTTGTTAGCCATCTTAAGAAAGTGAAACGCCTGATTAGTGTTGGCTCAGACAAGAACATGCCCACCCGAAAAACTTAGCCTATTAAAGCAGGAGCTCCTGGCCTAAGATAAATATTGCAGAGGTACCATATTTAGATCTACGGCTGAATAGTAAATGCAGTACACTATTTAAAATGACTGTTAGGTTAAAAATGTTTACTCGATCTGTTGTCTGTTCTCTGATAAGTTTCCATGTGTAAGTGTAATATCGGCAAGGGCTTTCCTCCAGATATGAATTGAACATCTCTTGCTAATTGCGTTATATAATTATTTTGAAATTTGAATTTTCAGAACTTTCCTTTTTGACGGTAATAAAGCGGATGATATTGAGGATTTTGTCACAAAAGAAGGCAGTCTATATATTTTTTTTTTTTTTTTTAACCCACCCACACCTTTATGACATCATGGCCAATTCATCCTTTTCCAGGCTGTACAAGCCGTATTTACCCTGTATAATACACATATTTGCACGTTTCCACCAAATGGATGTAAATTGATCATTTAACAGGCTGGTGGCTTGGCGGAAATATTGATTACGAATTAACGCAACAGCTCCATTGCGCTGAAACTTCTGAGGCTCAGTAGGGCTTTGATCAAAGCACTGAAATTCTGCTCGCCTGACTGTTGCGATCTCGGGTTGCGTTCACATTGACATTTTGCGCGCTGGTGTGTTATTCGTGTTCAACAGCAAAATCAGATGGAAATTTTGTCTGTCTAGACGCTTTCGTACAATAATCACCTGAGCTAAGATCCGAAGGTGAACGATCGCACGTGATCAATTAGCTTTTTCACCGATTCATATGCAAAACCGCTCAAGTCGTGCTGTTTCTCGAATCGCTTTCGCCCGGAGGAGCCGGGGTTCTGTTGTCGAACTGATCAACCACAAACATCATCCTTGTTGTTGTTAATAAAATACTTTATTATGAACGGTTTCGCCGGGAAACACTTCAGTAAGAACATTACGAAATGTAGCTGTTTTGATTTTGTAAAAAAATAATGATACTTTGTTCATCGATTTCCAAGGGGTTTCCATGCTTAGATCTACCGGCAATAAGTGACTATGGCGGCATACAACGTCAAAAGTAAACAATATCTCTGGCTAAGGCGAGCCGCTAGCGTTTTTAATCCTCAACTTCACTAGTTTAAGACGGAAAAGTGTATGGCTTACAGCCAAAAAGGAAGTGAAAACAAAAACACTATTATAACTTCTTTGTGGTTTAAACTTAGCCAGTATATCCTTGGCGCCTTTATGCGTTTCATCCGCCCTGGCCAGCAAATTAAGCCTTGTGTGAATCTCAACATGAACACCCCTATCGGTTCGTTTTTGATATGTAAAAATAGAATGCTAAACTATCAAAATGGACAATGTTATTTACATTAAGGTAAAGCATCGATGTGTTGCTAAGTTTATGAATTTTATGTCACTAGAAAACTATGAACCACCGTTTCTATTCGCGTCAAACTATATAAATTTCGGTCATGCAATGAACCCGCATAAATGTCCTCAATTGAATGAATGGAAATGACGCTTTTTTTTACAGAAATAATCAACTTTTTGAAGTACAAACACGGCCAGCAAAACAAGAGATCTACCCTAATTATCACAATTATTCTGTATACAGCTTAATGAACCATTAAAATTCGCCCAACAAAAAGCCTGTCTTGTTTGTGGCCGCAATCGAGAAAGCGCGTTTGCGGAAGGATTCAACGCCAGCTAACAAAGTCAGCATGCTATGATCCGCGCTTTTGCTGACGGATGATTTTTATATGCGTAAAATGGCAGAGTCATTCTGCTAGTCTCACGTTTGATGTTTTGTAATTAGCCAAGAACAAAAGATTTGCTTGTGGGTGGAATTAGAAAAGGATCTTATTTTTAACACCGCATTCGATTACTGAAACGAATGATGAAAAAAAAAAATCGGAGGAATAAGGCAAATTGGTTGGCGCGGAGACATTGGGGTTGATAAACTCTTTCATTAAACGCGTAAGTGCCTTGATTCCTATTTACCTGCACTTTTTATTGAAAAAAACTATGATAATCTTGTGGCTAAAAAATTAATATGTTCCCTACTAATTATCCTTCCATCTAGAACAATAACCTAAGCTCTTATATGATTTCGGCTCAAGAGCCGAACTTTAAGTTTCGCTGCGAAACAAGTTTTTTGTTATCGTAGTAATCTTACGCGTATGTAAAAAAGTAAAAAAACTTACGGTTTGGTCGCTAAATAACGCTACTATATACTCACTTTTACACTCTGTTAAGAATGTCACTTGTAAAATCCTTAAAAACTATGAACTATAAATGATCTGGGTACACTCAGAGCCAAGTTAAAAAGTTGTCGGCGATCTTGCTTGGAGAAATTAACACCGATTCCACCGCGTCGTTAAACTCCGAGTTGAACTCCAATCCTACTCCGAGGTCGTCGGTTTCCATGTTTGATGAGTTATCTGTACCCTCCAAAACGCCCAAATCAACATTTGTGCCAGGCAAGCTGTCGAGAATCTCGGGCAGTCTGCGACCCGGCTCAGCGCGGAACGAACTCTCTTTAGAGTTGTAATTCGCGTCGAACATGGGTTGCGAATCGTTCATGTCCACATCGTGAAACTGGTAATTCCCACCTCCCATTCCGAGGCCAGAATCGAACGATTCATCCCTGATATGTCCTCCGCTTGTCACAGGGGGATCCTGAGCCGACAACAGCGACACCTCCCGCGTCAAATTTCCGAGAAGAGAAGACTTCGTTCCACCTTCTTCTAGAATATCACGTTTCAGTCTTATCTCTTGCTTCAGGAGCTCTTGCTGTCGCTTTAAAAGATGTTCCCGTTCTCTTTGGAGACGTTGAAGTTGCATTGTTCGATGGCGGCTCATCTCGGGAGGCAGTTGCGGCCCGCGCATGTTGTCTTGATTTCTGCAGTGCATTGCGATTCGCGGATCAACCCAACTTGTTGTTCTTTCAATGTGGTTGATATAGTAAATATCACCTTCTGGCGTAATTGCCTGCTCCCAACCATCAGGTAAATTGCCTGCTGGTTGAATGCTGTTCAGGTTAGAAGTTGACTGAGTCTTTCTTGGATCCTGCCATGTCGTTACTTGATCAAAGTGGCTGCGGGAAAGAACACAACGGTTTTAGTTTTTGAGGTCGCGAGAGCATCGTATTTACTCTAGTAAGATACAAATTTGGCTACCCGCCATATTGACTAGTGAAGACACGTATATAAGGAAACTGGTTTCGGTGATCCGGATTGTCGAAAACAATAAGGCACCAAATCACTAACAAGGTACGCAAAGGTTTTAAATACAAAAACTATTATGCTCTAATGGGACGCCTTGCACATCGAGCCTTCCTAATGCGAAGAAATTAACTCTTAACGATTTCTATCGGCGTGCGTGCACTTTAATATTTAAAGCGGTAATTTAACTAAAGTTGAGTTAAGATATTCACAATACAACTAGGTTTGGGACGCTAACGCAGTGAAGGTCTTACTTCATGAAGTATCGTTGGCCATTTGGCGTTGTTCGCATTTCCCAGCCAGGCGGCATCTGGGCTGGTTCCTCAAGTAAAGCTGTGTTGTCGAAGGAAGTTGATCGCTGGTGAACAACAGGGCTCAAGGAGTGGTTTGGTGGACCTTTTAGACTTGTAGGAACTGTTAGCGATGCTGGCGACGAGTGCGCTCTAGAGTGAGAGATCAACCCTGGTGGAGTGTCCTGGTCTGGCGACAAAGAACCATCGAGCGGCGGTTGCTTAAAAAACGACGGAGGTAGTTTCCGTAAGCGCATCGGTAGAGAGTTGGCCGACGAGGTCGGATCGGGATGCGTTTTGGCCACTGCGTTCTTGTTGACGACATGAAAGAGCGCCTCAAGGTCGTTATCGGAATCTTGTCGTACATGGACAACACAGTTACCATTCTTTCTCTCCATTGTCAGTGAATCGCGGTTGTGTTATGTCGTGTGTCTTCTGTGGCACGGTACTGACGCATCAAAAACTGAAGCGCTCGCGCCGTAATTAGTCAAAACTGATATGAAGCTTGCCAAGGGCAGTATCGGGAATATTATATACATACATTACACACGCTATTATTTCTCGCGTCGCGGGGGACCTGGTTTTCGGGTGGGACGTGACGTAATGATTAGTCGCTACATTTAGTTGCTATGCCAACTGTAACCTTGAGCCAATCAGCGCGCGCGTCTAGTCAAACGATCGCTTAGCGATGAAAGGCCTAATTGTGTTAGTCTATTTCTGAGATCTACGTAAGAAGTTGTAGTGGAGAGATTTCAAAGCGTGGGCTTTTTCAAAGTTTGCTGCAGAGCCTTCTCTGGGTTTTTCCAGAACTTATACTCGGGAAGTACTGCTCAGCAACTTGCTTTATTGACGACAGTTTCTGACGCGCTCAGCGGCGTTGGTGATATTTCTGACAGAACCTCTGATACTCCACAGGGACTAGAATACACGATACAATGCCAATTACATGAAAACAAGCCTTACCTGATATGCTGCTGTGCGATAAATATCGAATCTAGTGTTTGTGTGAGTCTGTTTTGCAATGTGACGGGGATAGAATGCAGTGAGAACACGGGAAAGAAACTACGCCCGCTTGAGCAGCAAATGGCTTTTGTGGCAAATTTCTTATTGCGTGGTATTCCGACCTACTTTACAAACTGTTTCTCCGGGTCGTTTATGTGTTCAAATGGCGACAAGGGAGATCACGTAGTGCCAACAATTTATCAGGGGGTTGAACAAAGATCTCTTCCTCGGTCATTGCATTTACATGGTCCCAAAATATTTTCCACTACACATTTATTGCGTGCTATGTTTACCAAAGAAAGACGTTCTGAAATGTTTTGTTTTGACAGTTTGATCTGAACATCTTATATAAATGATTTTTACGCATTTTAAAATCTTTTCTCCCGAACTGTTCAAGCAATTCTTGCTAATGATTCCTCCCCCTTTGTTCCAAGTGTCGCCAGTCGTCTCAGGTTTGTAATGAGTAACACTTGACTTTATTACTGACAGGTCAGTGCGCCGGAAGTTACATTGTTCCCAAGAAAAATAAGATGGACATCCACGTCTGTGATTACACAGCTCCAAGCTTCGCATATGTGTTTTTTTGTTTCACTTTTTGATTAATTTAAATTTCCCATAACGCGGATGGCAGGGAAGCGAAGTGTGATTTCTGGAGTTTGTCAGGATCTTATAATACAGAAGGTTTACTCTTTTGAAATCGTTTTCCCCTCGGGCTAGAACTTTTTCTACAAAAACAACGGTTTTGAGACTTCCAACTGACAAATCAGCAGCGCGATTGCTTATTCGGCGCTGACACGTCTTATGAATCAGTCGAAGATTTAATCAGCTAACTGGAAACGACCAGATTACATTCACTGAGAAAGTTCTGAAAAATCAGTTTCTCAGTTTATGCCAACAACAGAGGTGGGTGGCCATCATATCATGTCAGCTCACTGAAGAACAATGTACCATTGACATGACAGAGCACGCAAAATTACGCGCGAAAAGCGTGCGGTATAAGATCGCAATCACGCGATCAGAAGAGCGAACTTGACAGGCCAGTTGGCATAATCACTCGTGATTCTCCTGGCGAGATTTCGTTTTTACAAAACTGCAATTATCGTCTTTTTCAACCACTTTAGCGAGTCAAAATGCTTGATCTGTTTCCAGAGGATGTGAAAAAAAAATCTATACAAAACCCCTACTGTTTTATAGAAATCTATTTGCATGAAGCTAGCGAATAAAAAGCACAGCTTTCAAAGCTGTGTTTGTGGGCATCTGACACCATGATTGATATCATTTCCTGAGGGCAAAGTTGTAAGCCAGAAATCGAAACTCAAGAGAACGCTGCCAAGAAAGGATTTTAAGCTTTATTTTAACGCCATATAAAACAGTATATTTGACTAGGTTTTTGGTGTTTCCCAGTGTCATCATGATACAGGAATAACTGCATCACTATTTCCGGCTACTATGAAAGAGGGAATTTTTGCAAAACACACAATACAGTTCAATTCGGAAAACGAAATCAATCCAATTAATCATCCGCACTGTTTTACTCTTTGTCCTCTTGTTGTATATATCCTGCTGTTCTTGTTAAACTACAACACGTGAACGACTGAAAATGAGGGCTAATGATCGATCAGGTCGGCCATAGAAACAAGGTGGAGAGGGAATGATTTGTTCTCGACGCCTTACGGAGCTAAGCGCTTTGATTTCGAATTTTAGAACAAGCTTTATGTGTTTGGGATTTTTTTTTGTTTTATATCAAACCGGCTGCATGGTGCTAGGAGTTTCGGGAGATATGATGATAAGTCGTTATGGCAACCGTTTTTCCCACGATACCGGGAAAACCTTTGAACAATGAACAATACATACGAGCTTGGTAATGACAGTTGTCAAACAGTCGATCGAGTCACGAACAGGCGTAAACCGCAATCTGCAAAGAGAAAGCACTCTGCACTTCCCCCAGTTTACTTTTAGTTTCGTTACTTCTGTGAAAACGGAAAAGAATTGTACTCAAGAGTTCAGAGATGGTAAAGAATGATTCAGCGTTGCACCAGCAATGTTTACAACTTTCATAAAATTAACACAGTCTGATAACATAGCTATCTTTGTCTTGCCCAGTTCACGAACTTGTTTTCTTTTCACTTTCGGGGTTCTTTTTTTGTTTTTCCCATCAAAGCATGTTTGTTTGGATTCAAATTGATTAGATCTCAGAAGCATATCAAAGGTGGTCCATCACAGAAAGCGGGTCGGCTTTCTTTTAGTGATTTGTTCGCCAGTTTATCAAACTTGGAATCTGGCCATAGTAATTGGTGTAAATATTGTGCTTTGAGAATTTAATATGGTAAAGGTAAAAGTCTGTCAATACACACTGTCAGAACACAAAAGTGAGATCCATTATTAGCTTCGAGCTTCCTGCACGCACGGATTGTTGACTTGAAAAGAGACGACAGAGGGATCACAGAAAGGAAAGGAGAAAATGGCCGCGCGCGTTTAAGATCTGCCACTCGCGCGAATGCCACACACGCGCGCGTTTGTTATCTATTATTTTGTTAATTATCTATTCAAGCAAGCGCGCAGCTTTTATCGCAAATAACGAATGCGACGACACAGAAACGACATTAGATAAAAGTATAAAGCAAAGATATTGCCTGCTTGTTTAGACAAGGCTGCGATAGCTCTTGGGGGAAATATCGGGACAAACTCGTTCTGCAATTTAACAAGTTTTTCAACCAAACTTGCCTCTTGTGATATTCACGCGATTGGAGACACTACAGAAAATGAACTATTTTTGGAAAAAAATATTGACTCAAGGCCGTAAATAACGTGAAGACTTGGCGAAGTATCGTGACCTTGGTAAATGTGTTCTACGCGCGCCGGTGAAACGTAGCTCGATCTATTTGAAATCAATGATGAAAACAACTGCATTTGCGTTCGTTTATTCTTGCCTCGTCCACATTACGCCGGAGGAATTTGAAAATGCAACACTCCCGGTCATTTTGCATTCATTGTGTTTGAGTAGGCAGCTCGGACAGCTAGCGGAATATCGTGTCATCGTTTACGAAAAGCTTTGTTTTCTTAATGTTTGAAGTCCCTAATCTAACTCAGTTTCTTCGGATGTAAACTGAGATTGTTTTCGAGCTGCGTTTTCGTCGCGGATTAGTGTGGACGGAAGGCCAAAGCGGGGAAATAACCTGTGTTTTCAAATTACTCCTGCACGCGTACAGCATTGCAGTTTGTCGAAAAATATCACAAGATCTAGATAAGCCACCTGAAGTAATAGTGGTGATATTGATTTAAAATCATCTGACTGTGTGCTGCATAAATTTCAACGCAAGAAACTTGTTTATTAAAATTGATTTACAGACGTCAAGTGGGAAAGGCAAGGTACATATCAAAACAGAACTTTGCGAAGGCCATTTTCGGCTGTCAAGAAAAGATTTTGCGGTCATTAATGACAGTGTTTTATTTCTCACTGTTCCGCGGTAAAATCATTTATTCTACAGATTTTTTTTCATGCAAACCGACCCTAAACCAAACACCGTGTGATCTATTTTAACTCATTTTGCGTAGGTTACATCGTTGCAAAGAATGGAATATCTCGAAGACTAATTGAACAATTAACAACGGTGAAGTGTATCTTGTGAACGCTTTGAAGAAACGGATTGCGCGCGGCCGCTCGCGCTTCGTTGGAGTTCCCGCGAAAACCTTTTATCTTCGCGCCAAACTGAAGTACAGATCTCTTGACTTGCGCCATCGCGGTCTGTTATCTCAGTTATCTTTTAGGCCAGGTGAAAATACGGTTATTTATCTTGACCAACGATCAATACCAAGGCATGATTACATGATCTGGGTTATAAGTCAGATAGTTCAGTCGGTGTTTTAACTTTCAAAAGCAGATTTGTACTGGGTGAGTATTTGATCCGGTTCTAAAGGATTTGATTTTCACCGGCGGATAAAACCGCCATAACGGAAGACGAACGCTTTTATTTCAAAACACGTCTTTGACGGGATCTTTTGATAGAAAACAAAGACTATTATTTGTTGTCTGCCTGACACAAGCTGGAGAAAGGTAGTTTATCAGTTTATCTTGAATATGAACTGGACTATCTCCAGAACTCGGAGTGATTATATAGAGCCTAGTTTCCAGTTCTTTTTATGGCCTGTCATCGTGAAAAAGAGTGAAATCCGGCGTGGAAATCTCGAAGCGTTAAGTCATGTCTTTCAGGGTAGCAGGGCATGAAAATGATCACACTCAGGTGATTGATCAATATCAGTGGTTCATCTGTTACTGAATTTCGTAAAAGGTCGAAAATAAAATAATCCGCTGGTTTGAGAACTCACTGAACTATACAGTAACTTCAAACACGAAGACTGTTCTGCAGAAAGCGGTATTCGAATACTTAAGGTTTTGATGACAATTTACTGCTTCCAAAGTAAAACAGCCAATAAGTTTTATGCAATTTATACACTTAAGGCAGTAACAGTAGAAAGCGCTGTTGACCTTTTCACTTGAATTGGTCAACCGAAACATGAACGTTCGCCAGAATTAAAAAGCTCTTCCTTTTCCCATGAGAAAATTCAGTTAAAGTTGTTTTCAGTTTCTATGCTATTTTTACACCGTAGCGGTGTTGAAAGAAAGATGCATTGTCGCTGTTCGCTTTTATGTTCACTACCTGTCAGTACACTGATTTTCAAAACGAGGAATTGCAAATTTACATTTTGATGAAGGAAAACACTTATAAAATTGTTGATTAAGCCTTAACAGCCCTGAGGGGATAGACGTTTTTCGAAATCAGCATGTATCGTATACAACATGAATGATGAGGCTGGTGACGGAATAGTTATGTTACTACAATCGTATCGTGAAATACGGCAGGTATTTTACAGCACTGCGTCATTGGAACTTGTTTTGGTCACGCGTGGAGGTCTGCACGTAGTATCCACCGCACTGCTACTGCATAACAAACCAATTAAACCCTTGAAACGGATACGTGCCAATTACTAAAATGCACATTCATACACCATGACGTAATATGACGTAATAGAAGTGGAACTGAGGACGCATAACTCCTTATTTGGATGTTGCATGTGCGAATCATTTCAGATATCTGAACTACGCGAAAAATCCGGATAAAGCCGTGATGAAGTCATTCAGAAAACATCCTAGCGAAACAAATTAGATACATACATGGATAAGTAAACTAACTTGAATGGAATTTTTAAGTTCCATTTCTAAAGATAAACTCGGTAGTCAAATACGTAATCAGTAATTGTACACGAACAGGGCAGGTCTCTAGTCAATTTATTGCCCATTCTGCAATTTTGCGCGAGCTGAATCCAGTGTTGACAAACTAATAACCCGTTCTCAATCTACCGATGGGGCGTCCCACCCTGTGAGACACACAAAAAAGCGGCTATGCCGCATTTTATTTGTTGTACCTTCTAAACTCTTTTTGAGTTACCAAAACTAGTACTAATATATGAAATCTTCGTTAAAAGCAAGGATACCTGACTCGCTAGAGCATAAGATGAAAACTATTGCGGTAATTCATCTTTTTGGCGACTATAGTGATAACATGGAAGCGAGGCTTCCGCTTGATTTCAGACTTTGCCTTTTCAAGGCATCATATGCATCACGTGACTGGAACCAAACTTGTAAGAAACTGTTGCAGGTGACAAACGAGAGAATCAAAATAGGAGCAAAACTTCCCAATTCAAAGAACAGGTTTGACAGAGACACGTGGTTTACATGTATTTTGAGAGAGTTTCTTCAGGATTGCTAAATTACAACATGAAAATGAGTAAAATCAGGAGCCCATGGTAAAATGCAGCAGCCCTAACAATGTAAAACTAACTATGGAAAACAACAGGAAAGCCTTTACCTTTTTTTTCATTTAGAAGTTTACTGAGAATTAGAAATGGCCCCGAAAGGTCCGCCATCAGCACCGTTCCCATCTTAACTTTTCAGGCGCCTTCGACCGATGACCGAGATCAAGTATTGACTGTCCACTTGACGCCAGAAAAATCTGAAAGCGCAATGAGGAAATTTCAAGAATATGTTACAGAACGAGATGAAAGTGAATGTCCATATCTTTTCAACAGGAATATATATTTTTCTTTTTGTGCGTTCGCGTGTGTGTTTTTTTAGAATACATCCTTCAGGTATCGATATTTCGAAAAGTGGTTAAAGGCTGAAAGCTAAGCCACGTTCCATTGCCTAGAAACATGAAACTACGATTCAAAAATTCTTTCTCTGGTGTGCGTTCTACAAGAAGTCCCACCCTTGCCTTCTGAACTGATTGTTGTTTTTCAGCACTGGCACTCGATATACATCACAGCTCGCCGGCAAAAAAGCCCGATTATTTTTAATTTAAAGTGTACTTGCTGGAGGACCTAAATAGGTCGACCTATTTATTATAAGCCTCCTGAAAATATCGGAGAAATTAGAAGCTGGCCAGCTGTAAAAATTTGAAAAAGTTAAGTGAACAGGTGTTTTACGATAAATGCAGAAATTCTCGCGCGCTCATAGGCTAATTTATATTATTATTTATACAATAACAAAATTAAATCAATGCGCGCGCTCTGATTGGTCAATCA
>OFEO01000017.1_pt1:0-2500 | contig 13935 bp, 4 predicted proteins | sample 1521061 | NCBI WGS metagenome assembly OFEO01 (sample SAMN04272335, study PRJEB24112) | coral metagenome | biome: Coral reef; feature: Shallow seawater; material: Coral tissue | host: Coral | place: China: South China Sea | collected 2014 | reverse complement strand
TTATCTTATGGACTCTGCTGCTGAAAACGCAAATGGATTTCTTTTGGACTCCAAAGATGCTAAGTGCATAGTGTGCGGAGATATTGCACCTGTTCTAAAGCCTGGTAAGAGCTGGTCAAACTTTGAAACACCGGATCACTCCTTTGATCAGTCACGTGTGAATGCGGTGACACCTATGACTCACCTCTTCATGGATATGCCCAATGCTGATCTAATTATTCCAGGCAGCGAGACTGTAGTGAACGTTACCAGATCTGGCAAAGCAGTGACTCTCATCAATTTATCCTTAACTGAGCCCGAAACTGTTTTTCGTGTGTTTAACGAAATAATGTACTTAATGACAATCCCTTCACTCGATAAGTTCTTTCGGAATCCAGAGACCGGAAGACTGAAGGAAATCATGGGCTTTATAGTTGACAACGGACCTTCAGAAGCCCCAGCCAGTTTTCTTGTCCAGATGCTTCTCGTTCGCCTTTTGAAATTCCTGGATCTAGATAAGGTCACACAAAGATCGTTCGCTGAGTATTTAAGCAAAAGGAACCCTGTAGAGCGAGTCCATGCAGCTGAAAACAATGCGCTTTCAAGTCATGGGCCTTTCTCTTCAAAGATGATCCACAAGAATGCTTCACCTGGAAGCAAGCAACACAAAGAGAACATGGAAAGCATGGCACAAGAAGTCATCCAGTGTATTGGTAAAGGAATGTACAATAAAGAAACAATCAAGTGCTTCAGAGGAATTGGTTCGGAAGAAAAGTTCATCTTCACAGATGTGGAGGGTTTAAAGTCGTTTGGTTTGTTGTCTGACGAGAGGAAGGAAGAGGATGAATCGAAGTATCGGCCCGTTAACAATGAAATATTAGCATATCTTGAAAATGTTTGGGCTGTGAAAAAGAACTTTATTGGAAGCTACAGCGACGACTACCGCACCTTGAAATGTATCAAAACAGCCTGCACAGACAAATACAGTACGTCAGTATTTCGCGAAAATGAGTCATGGAGAGGACAGGTGCTAGAGCGGTTTGATAGACAACCCTTACCGGATTACAAACGATGGGAAGACTCTGGTGAGCTTCATTACCAGAGCTATGAGACCAGACGCGATTTTTCAAGTGGACCATGGGATGAGTGCCCTGGGCTCTTTTTACCAGACAAAGTGCTTGATACTTGTTTTCGGGCAAATCCTGTTCCATCATCGGAAAATCTGAAAGCTATTGCTTTTATTGCCTGGGTTTCCGTGGAGGAAACAGCACAATACTTTGAAAACGCCAGAAAACAACTAACGGAGCAAAGAGTGGATGATTTGAAAAGGGAAACCTGGAAGTTACACCCTCTTTATAAGGAGAGCAGGGCAGCCTTATTGAACAAGTGTACAGAGGCCAATTTGATTTCTTCTGGAAAAAAGTATGATCTGGTTCAGCGAATCGTAGAAAACCAAGGCAAAGCTGATGAGAGAAAACTGCTGACTGAGGCTGACCTCTATGATGGCAAGATATCGACAATCCCCAATTCTACGGCAGGTCTCCTGAAGTTATCTGTGGCGCATTTAAGAGCTATACTGAGACGACACAATATCCTGGAAGTCGGCACGAAGGATGAACTGATAGCTAGAGTTGGGCTTCTTAAAGCCGGTCATCCGGAGGCAGCATTTTCGAGAGAACGCTTGTGCATTCTGCATTACATTACAGTGGCCAAACAGATTTACAGAAATCAGGCGGAGATGTCCTCTATCCGTCGTTCGAGGACATTCGCGCATGGAAAAGAGGAAACTCTAACCACCAGAAATTCTTGTCTACGAGATATGATGAAAAGCAAGACACCAACCATAGAAATCAGCAATTCAGAACGAAATTTGTACAGTATCCTTCTACCGTTGGAAAATGAAGTTGCACAACAGGAACAAAAAGTAAGAGCAAATATTGATGAGTTGGAAAAGAAGGCGGCGAAGAAGCCAGAGAGTGTAAAAGCGAAAGTACAAACAAGCAAAGGGAACGAGACTGAAAGCACTAGGCGTTCCGATAGAAAGAGGAAACAACCAGCTAAACTACTGGAGTCTGCAAATTCACCGAATCATTTAGCACATGTTGGAACTGTGGTGGACGTCCTGTGGACGGAGGAAGAATTAGACGGGACAAACTGGAAACCAGGATGGTATCGCGGAGAGGTCCAGCAATATGACGAAGATGACGATTTGTTGTACATTTTATATTTTAAAGATCGCGCTGTTTTTAGCTTGAACGCAACTGGTGCTTTTTCAGATGGCATTATTCGTGCAGTCAGTTGATTTACAATCATTATTAGTGCTTTTACTCATATGAGTTATTCCTGTAAATTTCAAAGCTTCAATAACTAGATTATCACATAGTTTCATCGTTATCCGTGTAGTTATGAGTTTGGAAATGTTAGCAAAGTCGATACGATGCCATTTGTCTTGACGTATAATTTTTTGTAACCGTGAACGGCCACGAGATACAGCGAAGATTTCATTTGGTTGTTTAGTTAC
>OFEO01000016.1_pt1 | contig 13997 bp, 7 predicted proteins | sample 1521061 | NCBI WGS metagenome assembly OFEO01 (sample SAMN04272335, study PRJEB24112) | coral metagenome | biome: Coral reef; feature: Shallow seawater; material: Coral tissue | host: Coral | place: China: South China Sea | collected 2014 | reverse complement strand
GCTATGGTAACCTATTGTGTCACGAAAATAATACCAACGTGTTCACCAATGATTGAGCAGTGTTTTGATACCATGATTGTAGCATCAATTGATAAGGTGTTTATAATGACACATCAAAATCTAAGTGTTGAAATGTGTTGGAAACTGCTTCGAGCCACCTTAAGTTTGAGGGACAGATTCGTAAAATCTGTCGTAAAGTTAGTCAACAGATTGCTGTTCTTAATCGTTTGAAGAAAATGTTGCCCTTTGAACTCAGGTTAGAAATATATTGAGCTTTCATTGCACCGCATTTCAATTACTGCCAGAGTCGTGGTATCACTGTGGTAAAAGAGGTTGCGCCAAACTTGAAAAAATCAATGAACGAGCCCTTCGCTTTGTGACCCGCGACAAGTCCCTAGAGGAATAGGAGACCTATTGCATGAACGATCAACTAATTATAATCTTAGAGGAAAACACATCCTCGAGCTAACCAAAGTGAATACAACCAGACCCCAACCACCTATGAACTTAAATCGTGGCGTTACACTGCAGCTAAGATTTAGAACGCTCTTTCGGATCAGTTCCGTGCAGCTAATTATATCGGAATAATATCGGATGGATTTCTCAAATTTTACATTTTAATTGCACAAATACATGTAAATACATTTTGCTTTATTAGTTGTAATATCACTATGTAGTAATCTTGTGATCTACTCTTAGTTTTGATATATTTTTAACTGTACATATATTTTTATACAGGTTTTTATGAGCGATCTTCTCTTTTTATTATTATTTTTAGTTTATTTATTTACTTATTTTTCATGGCATGTCTGTGAAGTAGCTAATAAGCTAACTGTACACGAGAAAACATGCATTTTCGCGTTTACTCGTTTCTATGACGACACGCTACTGTACTGGAAAATAATGCACGCTTAATTTGTTTCTTAGAGCAGGAGCACCTGTCACAACTAATTTATGCGGTCCTTCTAACTCATGCCGTGGTCTTCCGAAATACATTTACTATGAACGCCGACGTTACCAATCTTTTATGTCATAAAAGATTTTGCCAGTCCATCTAAATTAGTACTGATTCAGCTAACGGACACGGGGAAAATTGAATAGATGCTGTGTAGCACTTGGAATTACTGAGAAATTAAACGTTTTGTCCAAAAAGTGTTTATGTTCCTAATATAAAAGGAAAATTGCTTAACTGCAAATCCTCAAGGTGCTGTTTGCATTTAATGCAAAGATGCTCGAGTGCACTTCACGAGCGCAGTTCGCAAACGCTTGATGGCAGACTAGAGTAAATATTATTTCCCTTGCGAGAAATGTTCACTTTAAAACTAAATTACTCAAACAGATAGGCTTGAGGTTATACAAACATGATGTTAACAATTAAACTACCTTGCAGTTGCAAAGCGTGGTTGAATTGACGCAAACAATCATGTATGCCTACAGGTGCACGAGCAATGCAAATATTCGCATGTTGGTGAAATTGTCCCAATACCCTGCAGGGCAATCAGGCAACTTTGGAAATAATACCTTGGTACTCACAAACCTTCATAGTACTCCTCTATGAAACTTTCACGTAGAACTTTTGGCCACGTAAACTTTCGAGGCATTCAGGGAAACACACACCATGTTGTCTCAGTGTTTTGTACGCTATGCAAACACGGTACTAGTTTCAATGACACAGGAAATTAAGAACATTTCTAAGCGGAAAGATGAAGGCGTGGGAAAGAAATCTTTTCGATATTTGCTTTTGTTGGCCGGCCAACAATTTATTTTTATAAATTCATTCACACCAACACCCTCGCCTCGTTTCTCTTGTTGTAAATATATCACTGCTAACTTCGCAGACACTTTTTTTTCAACTATCGTTCCGTTGTTGTAGTGTTTTACGATGACAGTGAATCGTCTCTATCAGAAGCATATCGCCTAGACTAGGTGATATGCTTCTGTCTCTATACTTGACCAATTGTAACTCTTCGGGACTGAAGAGCATTGTTCTCGGTCATACCCAACGATTGGTCACCAGGAGTTACTTGGTTTTGACCTGCAACTCTTTTCCAAGGTATTCTTGCCAAAACAGTGTGTCTAAAACTTGGAATTTGCCAGGAATAAAGAAAAGGATTGAGGACGGAGTTGAACCAGATGAAAACGTACTGAAGGTCTCGAAACCAATGGATTGTTATGCAGCTGCAACTCCGGCAGAGGTTTAAGATGTAGATTATTACATATGAAGGCGTGTAGCAGATGAGATAAGCCGCGAGAATGACAACGAATGTTTTCGCCAAGCGCTTTTCATGTTCAAGTGCTCGCTTTTGAGCTCTGTGCGAATTCATTCCTGATTGGAGTTGTGAAGACGTATGAAACTGTTCGTGAAGCTTTCGATAAATCGTGATGTAAGAGAAGAAAAAGATTAACAATGTGGCAACAATTGCTGTATTGGCGAAAACGAAAGCGTATTTTATGAAGCCGATTTGGAAATAAACAGCTGAGGGCAAGCAAATAGAAACAACCCAAATGCAAATCGAGACGGCGACAGCGCCACGAGGGGTAATCTTGTTTCTGTAGACGACGGGGTAAGCAACGGCAATGTAGCGATCGATAGCCATTGCTGTAAGACTGAAAGTTGACGCCGTGCAGCAAATGAAGTATGATATGTGACCCACTGGAAGTACCGGTAAGTTGGGATGATTTGTTAAACCTTCCAGCAGGTGAACATACGTAGATATTGTGAGCACGACAAGTCCAACAATAAGGTCAGCAAAGGCCAAGTTGACCACGAGGCAGTTAAACGTATTTCGGAGCAGTTCTTTTGGTCCTTTGTACACCGCCCAGCAGATAAGGAAGTTTGTTGGCACTGTAAAGAAGAACAGGACGATGGCAATGGTCGCCGTGAAGAACGACAGTGATATCGGTGGCGGTACAGCAGAGCAATCTTTCTCGAAAAGTGACATGGCAAGTCAGAGTATCCTTCAATATCTTTCTGGCAGATTACTGACGTATTGTCCAAATGTAATCTACGTTCTCAGAGACAGGGCGGATGCGTCGCACAATTCGAAACCAAACTTCTCGACTGCATTGGCGGGATACCGTACCAGTTTGGCTTAGTCCGTTGTAACTTTGAAAGCCACTAGTTTTGCTTCTTATATACCTCGAGTCTAGCCAAATAACAGGAAGTTTCAATAACAGTAAAGTGTCAGTGTTTCTTATTAAAAACAAATACTCAGTGGTTGCATTTGTTAAGACTTTACAATCATTACTTTGCTTTATCAATTTACGCTAACCTCGTAAGTACAACAAAAAGATAAATTTCCACCGCTGCTCCATCTAAATAAGTTCGCAATGTTTCAACGCAATAGACGAAGATAGCACGAAAAACATGTATTCATCATCTTTTTCCTTCTACCAGAACAACATAAATTTCGATCGAATAACGTTTTCAATGCCGACACAATACCCTCTCGGCATTGTTGTCGCTAAGACTTTCTCTAACGCTTACCATGGTGAGGATATTATGATTGCTCATTTGCCATCGTGGCTAAGCCAATGAAAACTTTTAAATTGTATTACCCAATAACCCAGTTTTTAACAATTAATGACATTTGCCTCTTTTACAATAATTTACATAGCGTGCACCTGTACTCATTATTAGTAAAATTTTCTGTCAAACATGCACATAAGTGTTCTTTTCGTAATCGATAATTCAAAAATGGAAATTACGAGTTGGGCGTGTTGAGCTGGTGCTGTCATTTTCAAATTGGATCAGACGATTTTAGCTCGTGATTACATTTGTTTGAACTTCCAAATTTTGCTTTTAAGTTCAGCCAAAATAATTAGTGGTGTAAGGGTAAATCCTTTCTCAACCATTTACCGACTAAATGTAGTCGTGAAGTGTAGTCTACTAAAGAAAGAAGTTCAGAAATTGTTCTTCGAATAAATATGGACGTCATGTGAAAACACTCTATTAATTAAGTGCCTTTCCCTTGTTTTATAAAAAGAAACATTGCTACTGCTCAGTAAATTTTATGGATTGAAGCCAAGTTTATATCGTCACTCTCACAGCCTTGTAAGGCTGTGTAAATCTTACAAGAATTACTAGGATTTTTATTGCGGTTTCGTAGTCCAAGCAATTTGACGTATTCGTTACGGAATACTTTGTTCATGGTTCCATACACCAGGGGATTTATACAACAACTCGCGAGACCACAAGTCGAGTACATCAGATAGACCTCGTGGGGAAGAGCCCATCCACCAAGAGCCATGTCCACCAAGTTTGTTATCATAACCGGAGTCCAACAAATGGCATATGCAAGCACAGTCACCAATAAAGTTCTCGTTAACTTGATTTCTTGTGTTGTCATTCTAAGAGAGTCATTGGTTAGCCCTTGCAGGGTTTGAACGCGTTTTTTGTTATCTCTTAGAGCTAGGAACACTTTCATGTAGAAGTGCTGGACAACAATTGAAGGCAGGACAAGGTAAACGATGCCGACCTTCGCCGCTAGTGTAAACTCGGCGAAGCAAATGCCTTTACCCGGATGAAAAGTGTACACTCCGCCAGTTGCGACGTATGGAAGTTGAACCGTGGACGCAGCCAGCCAGACAAAAAGTGCCATTAATTTTGTTCGCTTTACGCTGAATATAGTCCGGTGCCTCACTGGATGAGTGATGCGGAAATGACGATCAAGGGCCATCAAGGCCATTGTTTGTACCGACGCGCTGCAGAGAAAGGGCACTGCATAGCCAGTGATTTGACAAAGATAAAACCCACCAAGCCATTGTCCAGTGATCATGGCGGAAAACGTTATTGGGAATTCGAAGAGCAACATGGCAATGTCTGAGATCGCTAGCGAAGTGATCAATATTCCAGCTGCATTTCGAAGTCTAGGCGTCTTGTAAACAACCAGAAGAACAAGGACATTGCCGGACACCGCCACCAGGAAAATTAATACGGCGATTGAAGATTCCAAAACGATGGTGGACGTACTTCTTGAGTTGAGAAGACGCTCGAGGCGTTCATGGCCTGATAAACTCCGATTCATCGCTAAATTGAGGCCAGGTTTGTTGCGCCGGCTTTTGAAGTGTTCGTTTTAAAAATTACTTGCTTTGCTTTTAACTGATAGGACAATACTTCTTATTCCATGCGAGTAAACAGATTTCAAATTAGTCTCGGCAAAAACGGAGAGATCCATAATTAATTTTGCCAAGAAATAATGTCAATGATTCCTGAAGCTATCCAAAACAAAGGTAATTCAACAAAGCAATTGCTAAGCGGCCCTTAACAAAGAGGTTTAGACTGTGGGGACACTCTAAAATTATCATGGCATCACGAGAAGTGACTTCTTTTTTAATTTTAATCAAGATAAACCGGCAGTTTGCTATAATCACGTTGCTAGAAGTTTTTCTGTGTAAATATTTTTTCAATATATTCTCATACGAATGTCCGTGACAGGACCATTTGCCATGATCAAAGTAAATATAAAGATGAAAAGAGAAAATACTAGGCAAATGACAAATCGGAGAATTTAGCCGATTGAACCCATACGACATGGTGTATTCTGAAAAAATGAAGAGGCCAATCGATTTTCTACTCGAAACACTTGCTGTGAAAACAATTATCTTACACGGTTTAAAATATTTCCTGCCGAGGGTGACTATTTAAGCCGGTAGCATTGAAGAATTCCGTGTTACAAGGAAGACTTAAGTAATAAATGTTTTTGTCAAGCTGATTCGAATGCAGAAATCTGGCCTGAAATGGGCGCCGAGTAATTTTCTCTCCTCAGCTCAAGACTTTGATCCTTTAGTCATCCACATAATAATTTTTAAAGAAGGTTTGCTTTTCCGTAGTTGAGAAATGTCCAAAAACACCTGCAGCAAAGAAAATCTCTCGCCACTGGACAATTACGTTAACTTGCATGCCTACAGCTCAGTGTCTTGGGTAACGTTGTTCTACAAAAGCGTAAATAAAATATCTTCCTGTAAATAGAATATTTTTATACCTTCTCTTACAGCGTTCTCATTACCATGATCAAAGTTGCACTGTTCTACGGCAAGATTCCATGATAGACCCCCATGATAGTTCTTTTAACCCCCTCTGAGATGCAAGAATTAATAATTCAAATCGTTTACCATTAAAATTAAAATGTTCAATAAAGGCGGCTTTGAACCTTTCGCCCTTAGCCATATTTTTCCAATTTGTTATACTTAATTGTTGCTCAGTACAAAGAGCTCAGGCAGCGCAGCAGTGGGGGGCTGGGTGCTATTCTTGGGACGGTATACCAAAGGCATAAATGCATACAAGGTAATGTTGAAAGATACTTTAGATGCTGCTAGTTTTCATTAATATTGCTAGTCAATCCAAGTTCGAGTTCACCCGTGTTTCAGAACGATAATAAAAGAAAAAATATCGTAAATATGAGTATGATGTATGATGTCAAAAGCTTGCTTTCTCGTCGTTCTTTTGCTTGTTACAAACATGGGCTTTTGCCATAGAAACTCGTCAACTGCATGGTCAGCTGGCAAGAATTAACACAGAGTCTTTTCAATTGTCTGACTGTCTGTTGTTTCAAGACTCCCAGTCACGCAGGGTTTATGCGGTATTCTAAACTTCCCAAGTCGTGCCTGATCATTGCCGTCTTTCTCTTTTCTCAGTTTATTATCATTCATTTTCGATGTTTACCACTTTCTGGTAATTTTGAAGACTGCAATAATTAGCACTCGTTTATTTGCATAAGTTCGTCATCTGTCAGCTTGGATTTTGCGATATAAGATAAAGCATTGTATTTTTGCCTGAGAAGTTTTCAATCAATTAGCGAACGTTCAAAGCATCCATTTTTTTCACCACGTATACCTGACTTTGAGCACGTATATTTACCTGGACTTTAAAATAATTCCACCTTGAGCTACCCTTAAGTTCCCTTCGATGTTGAGAAATTTCAATGAACAATGTATCGTGTAATAGCTAGTAGACGCTCAGGATTTTTCGTACCTATCTCCTGCCGCTCTATTCTATTGATCATGATATTTTAAGCACTGCGATATTTTGTGTGAAGATTGACATTCTGCATATACTACGTGATTTTGAGGTACAATTTGTTCTGAAAAAGAGTTTCAAATGAACGGATATGAGCCTCTAACATAAAATTGTTGGCGGAAATGTGATAACAAAGATCCTCTTAGAATGAAGTGCACTCAGATAACACTTGATCTTGAACGAGCCCAAATACTACAATCTGGCGTATATCTCAGGTCAGGAGACCACGGGAGACCATGAAGAACATGCGGTAGTTCACCTAAGAACTCTGGAGAATCTTTGCATAACTTTTGAAAATAGATCTTCCAAAAACTTCGGACCTCGTTGGTCACTTGGAGAGACACTCGGGAGCCGCCCGTTTTGAGATTCTTTGGATTACCTTCGGAAATCTTTCGATTTAGCACCCTGATTAACCGAAAGTTCTCCTCTTTCAGTCTTTAACCTCGTTTACCTCACTCGTTTTTTAGCCTGATCTCCTGCAAATTGAAGAGACTGATATGAAAAATTTTCAGTACTACAGACAAATATCCCGAAATATTATGAAATTTGTGATATCAATAAAACTGTGATAAATTGCCTGGTTCACTGAATATTTTTCTTACTTAGGGAGTTCAAGAAGGAAACTACGGCCAGGAGTGCTCACCGGAGCCGATATACAAAATATCCGCTCCGCAGGGCTCAGTGCGCTGGCTGGGATTCTAATGCGCTGGCATGGAACTTGCTGGGAGGCCGCTTCAAAACAAGTGCATGCTTACTAGTTTAATCTCGAAATCTCATCCTTGCTGGAAAATGCTCATTTTCGGAATTAATCTAACTGGTAAGTTGTGATGTGAGGTTTTCACTGGTAGACTTGATTGATTACCGGCCGCCACTCTGGAAAATTAGTCTCGGGAAATTACAGCTGTAAGCACGCATTCATCAACTGAAGGCATCGTGCGCGAAGAATGGACTCGGTGTGCGGCCTAGTGATATATTTACTTAGGATACGTCTATCTAGGCATGCGCGGCGTCATATTACACAGTTATCGACCCCTGTGTGACAGCCGAGCGGTCAAAAACGTTGCTATTGCAGGCGCGGTAACGTCCCAGCAAACGCTTTTGACTACATCGTTCTAAAGAGTTTGGAAATAGTTTCTTGATAAGAGAATTGATTTTATTCCAACAAGGTAAGTTTCCTATGCTTTCTCTTGTCTGGTAGCTGTGTATTTTCTGACCTGCTCTACTATTCTGAGTTTGCCGTTATTGTTCTGACCAAGTTAGATAACAGTTAATTCTATGTAATGGTGCATTATCTTGTTTCTGTGCTTAGAGATTAGACAACCAGATCTTCTTTGTTGTTTAACACCTTTCGAAAATTCCTGATTTACTTATTTAGATGTTAAAATTTTTGTTTCAGCAATCGCCAGAATCGCTTCGTGTGACGAAAGGTCGTGTGACGCTACCTGTATGCAGCTAAAGACCATTTACTGACCATTAACTGAGGTATGTCAGTCTTGTATGCTGTTGTATGTCATCGTAATACTATCAGGAATAGTATCGTCTTTGAGAAATTTATACTGATGCGTGCCGTCTACTTTAGATGGTTTACTACTACATCTAGTAAGCTTATATACACTTAGTGAGTATTTGGATTTAAATCAAATACCATGCACAAGCATTCTCATCGATCGTGTCGCGAACAGGTCAAATGAGTGTGTGCTTAACATACATGGGCAGACCGACAGACCAGGACATTTAAGCAAAACTGTCTCGGAATGTCGTTGTTTTGTTTTTCGCTATATCATTTTTGGCCTAGATGAGAGGAGATTTATTGAAAATGGAGCAGTTCCATTGTGTTCGGATTTTTTAGAACAATGGTAATTTGGTGGAAACTTTAAGAGAACGGTATTTTATTATCTGAACTTATGAGCTGTTGTTTTCTTTGATTTTACACTTCGTCCGAAAACGCAGCAGTGTCAAAATTCAGGTAATACCGGGACAAGATTGACGGAAATAATAAACTCGCCAGAAATGAATTTTGTTGCTAAAAGCATCTCCTTAACCGCCGGCAATATATATCAATCGAATCTAATTTTTCTTAAGGTGAGGTGTTAAAGATCAGACCTTTGGAGATAATAGTTGTGGTTAACACACACCTTCTGCCCGAGGTTTCCTAATGGGTTTCCGGTCAGGTCATATCTTCTGGTTACATTACAAATGTTTATGGGGAAATTTAATTTAATCAAGGAAATCGCGAACTGCGAAACATATGGTTTACTTTCAGACGTTTTTTTTTTTTACTTTGTGATCTAAAGCTTCGTTTTAAAAGAAGTAGATGGAGTCTGCGATTACGATTAAATGTCAGTGGAGCGTGCACTTCCACCCAATTTCACTATAGTAAATAGCCGCTGTATAACGCCGCATCTTGTTTTGAAAAGAAAACGACTTTTGAAACTTTGTACCACTGAAAGTAATTAGGTGTCACAGTTACCCACGGAAGTTGGCCCTACTTGTTGCCGTTTCCCTCATATATCTCCCGGGAATATCTGGTACCAGCCTGTTTATTACAAAAATGTGCGGCGAATTCCTGTTTTAGCAGCTGGGTCAAATCCAAAGAAATTGAGACGCATTTCGAGTTAGCGGGGGAGTTCCTTCGACTGCGTTATCCGAGTTCGAGATACCGGGGTTCTACTGTACGTTTTGCTTAAAGCCTTACATCACACGCCTCAAATTATTTAGATAATCAGTCAGCTGTCGCATTTCACCTTCAGGAATGTTAAGTGAGACAACCGGGACGTGAAAACACAGATAACACGGCCACGATTAATTCTTGTTTCCGGCTAGCGAAAAAAAGAATTGCTTTTGTTCAGCTTGGCAGTTATGAGCTTTCTCTTAGAAAAAGAATGTTTTCAACATTTAAGAGAAACGCACTTGGGAAGAGAACAATTTTTGAGGGATGCTAAATCGCGGTTTGAGAAAGGAAACGCAAAAGTGGCGATGATATTCACCGGCAACCTTTTTATTATTTTTTTATTTTGAATGTACGTTCCCGCAGTGTGGCAACTAGAACTCAAGGGAGAATATAAATGAACGTTTTATCCAGCTAAAATATATAACTTTTAATTTGTTTGAAGCCTTCAACCGAAACTTTACCGGCGCCTACAGCTATGAACAGAAAAAGCAAGGCGTAGTGCAACAAAGACCAGATATCCCACACCTTGCATACCTCAAAGGACCCCAAAGCATTGCGACAGAATTTGATTGGCCTGGTCAATGACGTTCACGTACTGCCAGTTCTCCGAAAAAAAATTACAGGCTTCTTTCTCCCACGTGACATCAAGGCACTAATATGACTGAGCAAGGTGTACAAGTTAAAATCACCGAGAAAGCAGACGCTTTACCAGGAGAACGCGTCCGAGCTGTTGGCATGTGTTTTTATAAGCCTGTTATGGACCTTGTCCCCGGGAACAGTTACAGATTATGTCGCAACCCCCAAAACCCACGAGATGCTTCATGTATCGAAGTCAAAGACCGGGCGCGCGTAGCTCGACTGCTTGCCCAGTACTTGGACGCAAACATTGTCGAGGAGCCGACTTGGTGAGTATCATTTGGCCGTGTGAGTTTGATTGTTTCTGCAACGCGATATCACTTGCGGTGTAATTCAATTTCTTCATTATCGTTTTTTCGTTTTTCTTAAGCTTGGTCCTTGAAGATGCGAGATGGAGTCGCGGAGACTCTGGGAGACCTTCCAGGTCGCACAAAGTGGCCATCTCAATCCGTGTAACTTCCACTAAGTTTCCGCTCATCCAAGACGCATTTAAATTGTACGACTTGAAAGTGATCCATAAATAGACACTGACTTGGGAAAAATGTGTCAATATCCTGGAGGACAGTTTTGCAATTTGTATTTTGATGAAAGTTCCGGAAAAATAAATTGTTTTACGATCAAACAGCGCTTTTGTCATATGTCTATGGTAAAAATATGACCTCTCTACAAGGGAGTGGGGAAAGAAATCTTCTGAGCACGTAGAAAGCAGTTTTCCTCTCATGCTCCCTTGTCGTTCCCTGCTGTGTGAGCTGTCGGAAAGGACGAGCAATGAAAACCGAACATGATTTAATAGACCGCTAGCAAGCACGCTCTTTCTCAGGATGCTTGACAGGCGCAACAGTTAGTTTCATGTGATGTCACCCAAATACTAAGGGTACCACAAAACCCCCCTTTTGCTATTTTCTACGCACCAGTGAAAAGAACATTGCAGGAAATTTTTATAATGAAAACAGTTCGTTTTTATTTTAGCGAGTTCAAATTGCAAGCTGTTTTCAAGAGAAAAAAAACAAGGGAGTCACGCGAAGTTTTAATACCTCGCGAGACGGTGTAACTTGTCCTCGTGGTAAATGCTGCAGTCAATCACATTACTACATGTCGTTACAGTTGCCCGTCAAGTACAGTAATCTGTCAATATCAGTTACTAGACGCTAGCTTCGAGGTTCAGTTCGCTTCATAAAACCGCAACCGGAAAGGAAAACTTTCAGACAGAAACGGAGGGTCGCACTAGTGGGAGAAAATAACCAGATACTAGATACCGCGTTGTTTGCCCATGTGTTTTCGAAAGACATGATATCGATTGCAATCTAAGCCGAAACAAGTATGCGTCCAGTTGAAGGAGTGCTCTTAGTTACGGTGATTCTTCATCTGTTCGTTCAGCTTAACATACAGCAGTTTGTTGTCTTTCCTTGTTGAATGAATGATGGACAGATAAATTTTTGACGCTTTTAACAGCGGCCATGATCAGAGGAAGGAATCGACGTCGCCGAAGAACACTTGCGTTATGACGCTATCGCCTGGGCCATGGGAATTCATGTGTGAGCATTGGGCCAAAAAAAAAAGCCAACTCCGTTCATGATTTAAGACCGCGAACTAGAATTGAACTTACCGCGCGTATCGTTTTTTTCATGTTACGCTGACAAGCTTTGACAGTTGCCGCTGTGATTCCCATTGTTCGGCTCGACCTTTCTAAAATCTGCCTGCCCCACCCAAGCACTACGGCGTCTTTCATGTTTTGCCGATTCGCAAAGTTTTTGCCGAACTGGGGTCGCGCTGGGTAAAGGCCCGCGATGACGGATTTCCACCACAAAGTAAACAAATTCTGGCAAAGATTTGCCAAGTGCGACCCATGCCTTAGCAGAATCTTGCAGCTCAAATTCCGCGTTAAGTTGCAGAATGAAAAAAAAAACGCCACTTCAAATTAGTATAATTAGTAAATGTCGGTCTGTAAGCAAACAGCAGGAAAGAATGTTCAGTGATAATAAAGAGGCTTAAAACACAACCATTGTGGAAGCTTGAGGAGGAACATAGGCTCAATTTCCGCCGCTCTTTTGTGTTCGGTTTCCGTTTCTCCCCGAAAAGAGGCAACTGGACGCGTGAGCGGCAAACCAAAACTGTGACGTAAATTCATAAGTTAATTCATGAAGTCGCCGGAAATGCCATCTGATTACAACCTGCGGATTGAAATTCTACATTTGCCGTTCTCTTTTTTAAAATATTGTTTTCCCGACCTATTTGGTTCACATTATGGTTGCAGAAGAGCGCTATATGCAGGGATACAGTGTTCTAAGGAAGAGTGCTTTTTTGAGTAGAACAGCGCCGTTCGACTATGCGTGGTGCCGCTGGTCATGCATGTCAAAGGTGACTATCAATTCCACATCGTCCCGCAATCCGAACTGATGAGATAATTTATGCCCCACAAAAATCGTGCGGGTGGATATCTGATTGGCTAAGACTAAGAAAGAATCCTTACGTGCCCAGCCGTGGGTTCGGGGGACGAGCGCGGGCTCCTTTTCCGAACAGCGGCTGGTAATCAAGTCTAGGAGGAGCAATAACTGTTAAAATGTTATAGAACCGCGCCCAGGTAAATCAAGGCATGGGTCAGGAGTTACTTTCCTAAAAAAATGTTAGGGGTGGTCTACCTTCTGAGGCTTTGTTCAGAACAACATAAACTTTTCGTAGACAATTACATCTTCTAAAGTGATTCTTTTAGACCTGTCGAACTTATGCAAATTAGGTCACGTGACTTGACACGGCCAAAAATTCGTGGAAAAACCTTAAGTAAAAATTGCAACAGTTTATAAAAAGAAGGTTTCAACTGAACTGGTACAGGACATGTCCTAATTAATGACTACAGCATAGAAACTGAGGTGCGCTTGGCAATTGTTGGATATTTCATTGCTTTATGAAATAAACGGTTTCCTGTACCAGTACCCAGTCCCTCAATAAAAGGAAGTTGTCTTTTCAAGAGTTTCTTTGCAAGTATCTTGACTATTTTAAGCACAAAAACGATGTATGTAAATGCCTTAAATTCATGAAACTAACATCAAAATTTTGTGAAATGAAAAAAGTGTTCCCATTTTACAAAATAGATTTTTTGGCTTTAAGAAGTCGCGTGACCTAATTTGCATAATTTCAACGCGCCAAATTGACTCAAACTGACAAACTTTTAACCTGGCAAAGTTTCATGCTGCTACAACTAAAGCTTCAAAAGATACACTACCCCCTTACTTTTCCCTATTTCAAAAATTAATTTATAAAGCCCTCTGAAACAATTCTACACCAAGAAGATCCGATTTCCGTCGTCTTCGTTTATGGTCTTATCGCAGAGCAGAACAGAAGGCTTCAAGTCCAAGCCAGCTTTAAAGGATCATTTGCTGAGTGAGATATGACATACATTTACACTGTTAACGTTGCGTGGATTTGTTTGCGACGCCATGTTAAGATCTTGCAAAACTCTACACTTCTTGCCTTCTGTGGATGTGTTTGTGACGTCTTAAGATCTTGCAAAACTCTGCACTTGTGTGGATGTGTTTGTGACGTCTTAAGATCTTGCAAAACTCTGCACTTCTTGCCTTCTGTGGATGTGTTTGTGACGTCTTAAGATCTTGCAAAACTCCGCACTTGTGTGGATGTGTTTGTGACGTCTTAAGATCTTGCAAAACTCTACACTTC
>OFEO01000015.1_pt1 | contig 14018 bp, 3 predicted proteins | sample 1521061 | NCBI WGS metagenome assembly OFEO01 (sample SAMN04272335, study PRJEB24112) | coral metagenome | biome: Coral reef; feature: Shallow seawater; material: Coral tissue | host: Coral | place: China: South China Sea | collected 2014 | reverse complement strand
GTTAAAATCAGACATTTAATTTATTCTGATAATTCTCAAAACATTATCTGGAAAAAGGGTGTAGCTTATAACTTACATTTAGTCACTATAATTTGTATGGGTTGATCATTGCTGACATTATGGCACTCTATGACCTAAGTTACTTTTAATTTTCATGTGCAAACCTAGAGTGGGGTATGCATAGTTAATCTCAAATTACTTAGAATTTATTACCCTAGTGTTGACAAGTCGAAACCTCAAGGTATCTAGATTGGGTTTTAATAGGTTAACAATGATTATCGTTTTTATTTTAGATTTGCCGAGCATTCTCAGTGGCACAAGAATCGGTTTCATTGACCCACTGGAACAGTGCTTTAGCGAGGGACGACGTAAACAAAGAACAGGATACTGCTGGCGATTAGACAAAGATCATGAAACTATGAACAAGATACCTGATCAGTTTCTTCCTTATAAAGGGATATTTGACTGTACAGAGAAAGTTTTTTCTGAGGGAAGGTACAATGGAACACTGCTCCGTTTTCCATTGCGTACCATCCCTTCCAAACTGTCCCAGACACTGTACACTGATCACAAGGTTGAAAATTTGTTTGGAAGTATTATCACTGATGCTCACTTGTTGCTCTTGTTTCTGCGACATTTGGAATCCATTGAGCTTTATGTGCAAGAGGAATCAGAGTCCAAACCAAGAAAAATATTTCAAGTCAAAGTCAGTGATGACAGCCTTCAGTTTGTTCGTGATAAAAGAAGAGAGTTCTACAATGCAATCAAACCTGGCCAACATATGCTAAAGCCTGTATCAGTTACTTATCCAATCACAATTGAGACAGCAAATGGTTTTGAGGACTTGATGGAGGGCAACGCTCAACGACATTCGTTTCTTGTTACAAGTTACTGCTGCGGTGGTGAGGTCTCGTCCCAGTTTAAAAGGCTTATGACGGACGAAGACCTCAGTTATTTACCATCAGTTGGTGTTGCTATGGCAATGCCTTCAGGTATCGGCCTACCAACACCTGACATTCAAGGTCACGTGTTTTGTGTTCTTCCTTTGCCAGTACAAAAGAAGAGCATAACTGGTCTGCCAGTGCATGTAAATGGATTTTTTTCATTGAGTCAGAACAGACGTCATATAAAAACACCTAATGCAGATCAAGAGGATCAGGAGAAGCTGAATGACAAATCCTTGATATGGAACATTTGTCTTTTGGAAGAAGCTGTACCAAAGGCTTATGCTTCGATGATAATTGCTGCCATCAATGACAGAACCTTAAGTGTGCAACCAGAAACAGTCTACAGGTTAGATTTTATAGTTTGCGTAATCTTTTCGTCCCATTATGACTGAATGTGCAACACTTGTTGCAGTTATTGTTGTCAGGGTACATGTAAAAGCGAATCTCAACGTGACTCGATATTACCAAAGCAGCACTGTTAGGTTCAGATATTGTTTTAAGCCTAGCACTTGAGATCTTAAGTGGATAGTTTGAACTTATAGATTGGACAAGTGACAGTAGCTTCTTTTCACCTAGGGGTGTAAAGAATACTCACTAGTTGCTACGATTTTAAACTATGGACTAGCATTCTCACGCCTGGGGCTAGCTATAGTCCTGGCAGCGCCATGCTACAGCATGCGTTCTTGCTTTTCTTGGACATTGTGTAATATCTGTTTTTGTTGGAATAAAAACCAATTGCTGCAATGGCTTCCTTTGTTACACAGGGCATGGCCAAAGATCAGTAGCACTGACCACACCTGGAGCAGACTCTTGAATCCTTTGTTTCAGCTGCTGTGTACTAATAAAATAATATACACTCCAGCCCATGAAGGCAAATGGCTGCACGTTCAGGATGCCATCGCTGTTCGAATTGATGAGAAGGAGACTAACGAGCTGATTGTTCGAGTCTTGCGTGAGGCAAACCAACCTGTCACCCCTTTGCCTGACCACGTGTTAAACGCCATAACGAAGATAACCGAGATCACAGAGGTCACTCCCTCGTTGGCCCGACAAGCTCTCAAGGAAACTCCTTCCTGTTATGAAAGTCTAAGTCACATGGAGAAGTTGTCACTTCTCCGATTTGTGCTTGAAGATGATGACTTTCCCGAGCTGCTCGGCTTAGTCCTTCTGCCTGTATCTGACGGGACCTTTACAACTTTTACAAAATCAGCGGATGCTGTTTACATCACCTCCCCTGATCATCCGCAAGAGCTAGTACCTGGTTTGCGAGAGAGATTCCTAGACCTAGATGTCGATGAAAGCATTTTGAGAAAACTTAAGACCATTGCAGAGGAAGGTATAAAATTCACTTATACCTTGCATACATTTTAGCGTGGTTCATTTTAGAAAATTAAATTCGAGGAACTCAGAGGCTGAAAGTATTGAAGGTTTTAGATGTGAAATCTTGTCATGAATAGAAGACTGTTTGTCCCATATCCACATTTTGTGTCACGGATTTTACTTAGTAGGATCAGCGAGTTTCTTGTAATACAATGCATGATACCTTAATTAACCTTTTTTGGCTTTTGTCGATGGTAGCTTTTCTCTTTACCATTTGCAATCCTTTATAGGAAAACCGAGGCATATCCAAGCTTCAATGTTATCCAATATTTTTTTTAAGTGTTAATCTTGAGAAGCAAATACAGCTTTTTTATTTAGGGAGGACAAAAAAGACCTTTTGTAAGGGTCTTAAATTCATATCAAAGTATTTTCTTTCACAACAGGATGCACCCAGATAAAGTTCCTTTCGAAAAATGATGTCCCTGCTCTTCTAGAGAAGGCATTACCTACGGAATGGCTAGAAGGTGACGTGGTCCGGTGGTTTCCTGGGGATGAAAACTATAACCATCCGTCAAAAGATTGGCTCAAGGGCGTGTGGCGTTACTTGAGAGAAACGTTTCCAACAGTAGATGATCTCTCTAGGTTTGAAAGTCTTCCCTTGATTCCTCTTGATCTTTCTCAAGTCCCAGTGATTTTAACAAGGCTAACTAAGCCATCAAAAGTTGTTGTTTCAAAACGGGATAATCGTCTTGAGAAACCAGTGGTAGACGTTTTGAATCTGCTCGGCGTGATGATCATGCAAGAGTTTCCAACAAGCCTCCATCCTGCCCTGTTGCCTACATTTGTCCACCCGCTCTCTGCCGAAGGTGTCCTACGTTCTATGGTGGCTTGCACCTCGAGTTCCGTAATGAGTGTCGGAATGCTCTCTGCCATTCTGCTTGAAAAGGTGGATGACGTTGGTAAACGAGCTTTGAGGAATTTTGTTTCTAAAGCCGAATGCATTCATCATGAAGAGAAGGAACTTCTTCTTTACCTTCCTCTTTTCGAAACTCTGTCAAAAAAGTTTGTTTCAAAGAAGGAGGTATTCTCTGCAGCACCAGAAGAGATACTTCCAGTGACTCCCCGACGAGATGCCATCGACATCAAGGAGGCCAGCTCCAAACAATTGGTACGTATGCTAGACATAAGAATACCAGTGACAACAGAATACTTGTGCGAAGAAGTATTTCCAGATGTCATTGATGGGCGCTATTCCAGAGAAGAGATTGACCGACTCATGGCCTTTGTGTTGAAGCGATATCATGTTTACGCTAACCCTGAATTTGAAGCGATGATGAAAGAGGTACCGTTTGTGGCAAACAAAAGAGGACAGATGCGGGCATTAGACTTGATTGATCCCAGAGAAGAACTGTTAAAGACACTGTTTGCTGGTGAGGATGTCTTTCCTGTTGAAACGCAGTATACTGACCCTGCAGTCTTCGCGGTTCTTGAGAGACTTGGCATGAAAAAGGAAAAAATGATCGCCGCCCAAGACCTCTACCAGATTGCCAAAAGTATTAATGAAAATTCCAGTACCTCAACAACAAGACTAAAGGCTGCGGCCCTAATGGAGTATTTAACCCGGAATCCGACCAAACTTGAAGAGGCCATTTCTGGAAGACCTTTAGGATTGCTGCTTTGCGATATTGCTTGGGTGCCCGTTTTAACGCAAAAGCCTGATGATTTTCCCGAGAGCCTTCATTTTTTGGGCGACACGGAAAAAGAAAGGTACTTCTACAAGCCCACAGAAGTTAAGAGTAAAGAGATTGCTAGCCTAATTGGATCCGTACAGCCGGTCATTGACGTACGTTCAAGAGAACTGATCGAATATTTTAGCTGGAATCAGAAGCCTTGTGTGTCGGACGTTGTTAAACATTTTAGAACTGTGATTGTGGACTACAAAAGAGATGAAAAGCCATACTACGTTTTGATGGTGAAAGAGATCTATTCCTTTCTAAGTTCTGCAGATTACGTAGATGTCACGAATGCCTTGCAGGGAATTGAGATTCCTAGTTGGATTTGGAATGGTGATGGATTTTCCTCTCCTCAAGTTATGCTGTCAGAGAAACCTTCCATAGACCTGTCGCCTTACATCTGTGCCCTTCCCTCAGAGATGGTTCAGTACTCCGAATTTTTCTTTACGTTTGGCATGCAAAAACGATGCGACGATAGTCTTTTGCTCGATGTCCTCGCCACGATTAAGGAGGACCTGAAGCTATCCATTGACATCTTGAATGAAGTGAAACCAAATGTTGGCAAACTGCCTGGGCTTCAAAACAAGATTCTTCTTCCAACCTATGTCGAAGGGGACGCGTATGTTAAGCTTGCACCAGTTGAAAGTTGCATGTATTGTGAAGACGGGTGGCTTGGTATCGAGAATGATGACGAAGAGATGCACTACTTGATGGTACACCCAAATGTCCCAAACAGCACAGCCGAACAGTTAAATGTTCGAAACCTTACTAACTGTATGCTAGATCCCGATGAGTTAGCAGTAGGCGAAGAGTTTGGACAGGAGGAGAAGCTCACTCGAAGACTCAGTAGACTTTTGGAGGATTATACAGATGGATTTGCGGTGCCAAAGGAGCTTATTCAAAATGCAGACGATGCTGGTGCGACGGAAGTTAACTTTCTGTACGATGAAAGAGCAAACGAGGATGCCATGACCTGTCTGATTGATGACGGGATGAGTCACTGCCAGGGTCCTGCACTGTGGGTTTACAACGATGCAGAGTTTCAAGACGAGGATTTCGAGAACATAACAAAATTGAGCGGTGCGACTAAAGAGCATGACACCGAGAAAATTGGAAAATTTGGACTTGGTTTTAATGCAGTTTACAACCTGACAGATGTACCGATGTTCGTGAGCAGAAATCATTTTGTCATTTTTGATCCCAACACTCTTTATCTCGGAAAAGCAATCAGGAACAAGGCCAAACCAGGTATGAAGATCAACCTGAACAAAAACACGAAGAAACTGCGAAAATATCGAAATCAATTCAAACCTTTCAACGGTATTTTTGGTTGTGATCTTCATCTAGAAAAAGAAGACAACTCCTACAAAGGGACGCTATTTCGCTTCCCTTTACGAACCAAAGAGCAAGCAATGAAAAGTGAAATCAGGCAAAGCGATTACGATTCCAAGCAAATGAAAGAACTGTTGCAACGTTTTATTCATGGAGCTGGATCCTTGCTCCTGTTTACACAAAATGTTCTTCGTGTCAGCATCTTTCATTTGGCCAGTGATTCTTCCGGACATCCAAAACCTGAGAAGATTTATGAAGTTTCTAAGTCGTTATCCGAAGCTGGAATTAGAAGGGAATTTTCTTGCCCAGTCACCCTTCCACCCGCTGCTAACAGGCTAAGTGATCGGGAAAGGTTTCTTTTGGAACAGTGCAACTTTCTTCGAGCATCATCTGACGTTGCGAAGCATAAAGGAGGCGCCGTCAACTCCAATACTGTTCTGCTTAAGTCTGCACTTACAATCAACATCAGCAGCATCTGTACGGAATACGGGCGTGTCTTCTTTGGAAACAAACTTTGTGTACCTAGTGATGCTGGGACGTGGCTCGTCGTTTCCTCGATGGGCAAGGGTCAAGCAATGCAGTTTTCAGAGAAAGACAAGAGTCTTCTACCCTCAGCAGGAGTGGCTGTTAAATTGTCGCTTGGTGATTCTCTCTTACCTGTACCTGTTTGCGAAGAGTCTAGCGGATCGGATCACACGGGAAAAGTTTTTTGCTACCTTCCACTTCCGATTCACAGTGGTCTACCCGTGCATGTGAATGGAGCCTTTGCAGTAGCGTCGAACAGACGAAATTTGAAGGAAACAACAGAGGATGACAAAGCCAGTATTGGTGTCGAGTGGAACAATGTTCTATTACAAGATTCTGTTTGTGCAGCATACTTGGACCTTCTTGAAGACTTGAAGTCAGCCACGAAAACCTCTAGAAAATACCAGTTCTTTTCATTGTGGCCAAAGTCTTGTGAAGTACACTCAAACTGTGAGCCCCTTGCACGTTCATTGTATGAACGCCTTGCTAATCCGGGTTATTCCCTTTTTTCAGATGGAAGCAGATGGGTGTCCATTGGTGAAGTTGTTTTTCTTGATCCACAGTTTCATAAGGATACCCAGGTGGGAGACATTTCATTTGAAGTTCTGCAGTTGTTAGCGAAAGGCAATCAAACTGTAATTGATCTTCCTGACGATGTGTACCAGTCATTTGTAGACTACGGGCTTGGAAAAGATATCCAGGCCAAAGGCTATAACAAAGAGAGATTCTTCATTGAACTGTTCTTCCCAAATATTGCTCACATACCCTCTGTCTTAAGAGACAACTTGGTCTTATATGCTCTCAATGATAACAGTGGAGACTTTAAGGAAATGATCAAGAACAACAGCTGCATCCCAGCATCACCCTGCGGTCAGACACTCAAACGCCCAAGTCAACTTGTCCATCCAAGCAGACATGCTGCGATGCTATTTTGCGATGAGGATGGACGATTTCCCTTTGGCACCAATGAAACATTTCGGAATCCTTTGCATCTCTTTAGACTGGAACAACTTGGAATGGCGACAGATGATCTTTCATGGGGCGAAGTTGCAGAAAGGGCAGAAAGTATTCACTACTTGAACAGAAGTTGTAGTGATGCGGCATTAACAAGGGCAAAGAATTTGATTGCTTTTCTAGAGGAAAGGCTGATGGATGGCAATATAGACCTTCCCTCGGATGTTCAAAGACGTCTCTTGAAAGCTGAATTTCTCCCAGTCCTCAAGAAACCGGAGACGTTTCCTCTGACATGGAAAGGTAGTCAGTTTGAAGATGGGACCAACTTCAACTTTGTATCGCCAAACGAGGGATTTTCACGTGATGAAATATATCTAGTGTGTTGCACTGAGCCAATTGTAGACTTGTTTATCCCACCAAAGGTGAAAAAGTTGTTGAAGTTCGACGACCGCCAGGCTACAACGGAGCATGCGATGTCCCAACTAAATGAAGCAATATCTACAAGAGTTGACATCTCGGGAGTGGAAGAAGTTAGAAAGGTGTGCATTGCATCTTACACTTTCCTCCAGGACGCTCTTCAAGATGATGAAATCCAAATAGCCGATTTCCTTCGAGGGAAAAAATGCATTCTTGTGAGAAATGAGTTTGTGAGAGCAAATCAAGTGGCGTTCTCACTGCCCGTTGAATGTTCTCCCTATTTGTTCAAAGTTCCTGAAGAGATGGCTAGGCGTTTTTCAACACTAATGAAAGTAGCGTCCGTAAGAGATATGTTCGATACACAAGATTTCATATCTGCTTTGCAACAAATACACGAAGAGCATGACTTTGGAAAACGACAGTTGGATGGGCAGACACGTCTTGTTGCTGTGAACCTGGCCAACGAATTAGCGAAAGCGTTGAAAGCCCCTGGAGTTGAGTTCAAAACAGAGGACAAGAGGACATTGATTCATCTTCCTAACTCTAAAGGCGTAATGCTACTCGTCAGTGAGCTTTGCATACAAGATTGTCCTTGGATTCCAGGTAGTCTGGACGTTCAATTTGTTAGTCCAGACATTCCTTGCACAACAAGTGTCGAATTGGGTGTCAAAACACAGAGAGAAGAGGCGTTACGTCATTACTCATTGGGACTTTCTTTTGGACAAAAAGAGAAACTAACAAATCGCTTGAAACGAATTCTAACTGGCTATCCTTTTGGAAAAGAGCTCTTGAAAGAACTGCTCCAGAATGCTGATGATGCACAGGCAACTGAGATTTTTTTCATAAAGGATTCCCGTAGCCATCCAACCGAGCGAGTGTTCGAAGACAGCTGGGTTCCACTGCAAGGTCCTGCGTTATGCGTATACAACAACAAGCCATTCACTAAGGCCGATATTGCAGGTATACAAAACCTCGGGGAAGGCAGCAAAGGAAATGATCCAAACAAAACAGGCCAGTATGGTGTCGGTTTCAATGCTGTCTACCACTTGACTGACGTCCCTTCGTTTATGTCCAATGGCGAAGAAATAGGAGATGTTTTGTGTGTATTTGATCCACATTGCCAGTACGTTCCTGGTGCCAATCCTCTAGAACCAGGCAGAATGTATACAGAAGTCACAAAGTTGAAGAACCTGTTTCCGGATGTTTTTGATTGTTACCTGGAAGAACGTTTTCCTTTAGAGAATTCGACCATGTTTCGATTTCCTCTTAGAACTCAAGAAATGGCATGTGATTCTAAGATATCCCCCAATCCAGTTACAGTGGAAGATTTGGATAAAATGATGGATGCGCTGAAGAAAGAGCTGTTTGAAGTTCTAGTTTTTGTAAACAACGTGAAGAAGATCACTTTGTGTGACATCGACGAAAGTGGTCAAGTGGTGAATTCTTACTCAGTTGAAGCAGTGATGACCGAAGAAGATGCAGTCAAAAGGCAGAAGTTTGCCACTTACATTAAACAGATTAGGAAGTCAGATGATCAAAGAAATGGCTTTTCTCTCTGCAGCATTGAGGTGGAAAAATGTAGCTATGCTCTTAACTTAAGTGATAGCCTTGGGAATGAGGAAAAGTGGCTTATTGTCCAGCAAATTGGGTCGGAGAATGAAATGCAACCAAGAATACTCCATGCTTACCGAAATGGTGACCTTGGGATGCTTCCTCGAGGTGGTGTTGCCTGTCTCTTGGAAAACAAATCAATACACAAGGAGCCAAAGAGAAGAAAAAGTAAAGCTTACTGCTTCCTTCCGCTTCCTTTAGAAACAGGTCTTCCAGTCCACATCAATGGTCACTTTGCATTAGACCATGAGGCCAGGAGAGGTCTGTGGAAAGATTGTGAAAGTGATGGTTACCGGACTGACTGGAACAACTCTTTGCTAAAAGATGTTATAGCGTCGTGCTATCTAACACTGTTGGACGAGGTGAGGAGTCTCTTGCAACTGCCAATCTTGCCAAGAGCGAATCTGAGTTGCAGCAAATCAAAATTGATTGAAAAGCTTGAATTTTATGAGAAGCTTTTTCCACGCTTTAGTAACTTAAGTGATCCTTATTGGAAGATGCTAGCAAGATCTGTGTATTATGGAATGGATAGCAGGGGACTGAGATTTCTTCCTGTGGTGCGAGATGTATGTACGTATGGTTCTATGAGTAACGTTGAACTGACGTGGCTTCCTCCAACTGGCACTGGAAAGAACCAGGCATTCTTCAACAATCTTGAAACTAGTGGCTGTTTTGGAAGGAAAGACGACAGTGTGGAGAATCGGCGGGCTTTCGAGAGAATTTTGCTTCAAACGGGTTTCAACCTTGTGCAATTTTCCATGGCCGTGTTTAGAGATTTCGGCAATTCAGAAGTGAGATGCTGCTGCATATCACCTGGCGTTGTTATGGAGTTCTACAAGACTTTCAACAGTCAAGATCCCTTTTGCAAGATTGGATCTTTCCCCGTTAATGTTGTAAAAACTCCATTTAAAGACAGCAGTGGTGTTATATTGGTACTGGGCTACTGCAGGGATCATCCATACTTCTTATATAATCTGTCAGGCCTCCCCTTGCTTCTAACGCAAGACAATTGGCTCCGTGCGTTCAGTGAAAGTGATCGAAAGTTTCTTTCTCCCTATCACGACATCTTGCCAAAATCCAAGAACATGTTCGTCCATGAGCAAGTTATGGCGAATATATTTAGTGATGCAGTGAGTCGTCGGGCGTCTGTGTTCATGCATTTTGACGTCAACGCTTTGGCTCTTCACTTAAGTGACACACTACCCCAAGGTTATCTTGAAGAGTGGTGTCCAAGCAATACTGAATTACCAAACGGCCTTTGGATATCCAGAGTTTGGAGCTTTCTGGCTATCATCTCGAAGAGTGTTGTGAATGATGCCAGTAGAAGACATGAGAGCACGTCAACCCGCATTCGTTCCATGCTCAAACCACTGTCCAACTGGAGCATTCTCCCTGCGACTCAGACCGTCCTAACACCTAGATCTGTTGACGCAAATGCTCGGAAGGAAACTACAAAAAACATCCTGGTGGCGGTGAAATTAGCAGAATGTGTCCTAGATTTCGCAGATAGCAATGTGCGCCTGGTAAACGCTTTAAGAACACTTGGTCTGCCTGAGCTGAATTGTAATGTTCTGTATAATGCAGGCATGTCATACTCAGCTTGGATGGATTCTTGCTTCTTAGCACGGCAAGTTGTGGCGTCCCTGAGAACCCCAGCATCATTGCTTACAGCGCTTGACCACATGATGAACCCAAGCCCACATTCGCTAGCTGGAAGACTGAAACCTGACGACTGTATCATCATCCTTAAGTATTTTAGCGACAATGCACACTGTTTACAAAACTCACCCGGTAGCAATTCAAGGTTGAAAAAGCTTCCTTTTTATCCATCAACACACGGTGACCTCATCAGCCTTCATCACCACAAACAAGTGTGCGTTCTCCCAGATGGAGTACCAACGAATGAGATGGATGCTCTACAAGGGGAACTAGATGTGGTGTTTCTTAAAGCTGTTCCGTCTCTTTCTGCCCTCTACCAATTTTTGGCTTTTGACAGTATCTCCCCCGTTGACGTGTATTGTAAGTTCATCTTAGTACTTTTTAAAGCCTTCAGCAAAGACGTAAGACTTGCTCACCTCAAATACGTGAGAGATACCTTACTTCCAAGTACGTCAGCAAACAAGGAAGATGAGCACAGAGTGTTATACAGTTTGAGAAGCTCTGAGATCATCACCACAAAGGAGGGAGACTTGAAGAGAGCATCATACTTCCATGATCCGTACAATGGTATTTTCAAGGCCATGCTTTCAGTGGAGATGTTTCCACCTGAACCTTTCAAGTCAAAAGAGTGGTTGTCGTTTCTGAGAAAGATTGGTATGGTCTGTGAAATTTCTCCCCATCATTTCAGGAAATTTGCTGAGGAAGTTGCTCACGAAGCGGCAACGCAGCGAAGTGTGAAGACAGACGAAAAGTCAAAACTCCTAGTGTCGCAACTGTTAAGTCGATCTGAAGTATTGGATCATGGGCTTCTGCAATCTGTTTGTGGTATTCGTTTTGTAGTATCAGAGCCAGTGTCTAGTGACCTTTTAGCTCTGCATGGGCAGTATGGTGAAAGAAAAGATGGGCAATCTCTTTATATTACATTCGAAGACTCTGTTGTTTCTGATCATGCTGAAATTGTGTGGACAACGGCACACCTACTTCCACGATGGGCGGATCCACGATTTGTACTTGAAGTGAAGGCTCCTTGGAACTTGACTAGAGACGCTTTTTGTAACAAGATTCTTGCCTGTCTTAAAGTCGTACCAGAACCTGCTTTAGACTTGGTTACTTCACATTGTCAAAACATCTGTAATCGCCTTGTGACAGAAAATGGAAGGGAAGTCTCAGAGGAGCAGTGTTTAAGGCGAAAGTCAGTCATGAAAAGCGTCTACAAATTTTTGCAGGAAAAAGTCGCTACAAACCATGACGTAAAAGTCCTGCATAGTAGCCCCTGCATTTTGGTCGAACGTGGAACACGGTTTGTCGAACCTAAGCAAGTAGTCCTGGAATTGTACGAGAGCCTTGAAATAAAGCCATTCCTTTATAGAGTGCCTCATGACCTTGGAGAGTTTCACAAACTGTTTCTGCTCTTAGGTTGCTCCAGTTCTGTTACAACGTCTCACTACGCCATGGTCTTGGAAATGTTACATGACCAATGTCAGGGAGAGAAACTCCATCCAAATGAGATCCAAAGTGCGTTAGGAGCTGTCAGAGGATTCTTCGAAAAGCTGCAAGAGAATCCAACCGAAGGGGAAAGTCTTTTAAAGCTGTTCTTACCAGCACTAATTCCAGAAGGTAGCTACCAAGGAGCTCTTCCTGTTGTCTTGCACAATTCGACCGAGTTAATGTTTGACGACGCTCCTCATTTAAAGAGTCGTCTCCAAAACCTCGAACAACTATTTGTGGTGGACTTTAAAAAGGCGGGACTCCAATGCAATTCTTCCTTGAACTACAAAGAAATCGTAATGAATCTTTCGACAGCTGTTCGACCGCAGATGCTGTCCGATGCAATCGAAGAAACATTTTCTGATTGCAGCGACGAAGTGGCCGTTCAGCTTAGCATTGCTGACACCCTGAAGAAACAACTCTGCTCGGAACAATTCTTTCACGGAGTTTTGAGGCTCATTCGGCACGCACACCATGAAAAAGGAAAGCTGGAGGAAAGTTTGATCGCTTCTATAGAAGGCAGACTACGAAATATCGAGTTCTTGGTAATGATCAAAGTTGAGACAAAACTGATGTTCAAAGGAACTGATGTTCCCGGTAGCAAAGCTGAGGTGCCATACTTTGTAGACAAAGTTTTTGAAGATGACACAAATGTCTGGAAGGTCTATGTTAATGCCGAGGCAGAGGATAGCCTTAGTAAGATATATTTGCCCTTAACTCGAGTCATTGCAGAAGCATGTGGAGGATTGCTCCAGGAGACAGTCATGCTCATTCCTGAGATGTTGCGCAGTGATCCCAACAAGATTTGGTCCATCCTGGATGAGATGAATATTAGGCAAGACGACTCTTACAATGCATCGAACAGTGATCTCTTACCGCAGCCAGGAAGTTTCATCCCGATCGAGGACCATCATCTCTTGAACGAAGCCTTTGACAATCTCTCGCCTGGTGAATATGTTGGGTACGAAATGGACGACCCAAGTATGCAGCAGAAGGAAGGAGATGCTACATTCATCTACGCCGTGATAATTGAAGAAGTGAATGTTGAGGAAACTTCAACTCTGTTTGGAAAGTTCTTCAAGATTAACGTTGGACATGACAAAGAACCGCGGGTTGTCGAATTTGCCGAACTGTACAAATTTCATCGTCTTCAGTCTTCTTCCCTTGGCCTGTCAGACGAGCAAGAAACTGTAACTCAAGCACGAGACAGCAAGAAGATTTTCGCTGAGATCTCGGACGTGCTAGAAAAGGCATGGCGGCTACCTGAGGAAAGAAAAAGAAAAATTATCAAGCGACTTTTTCTACGGTGGCATCCGGATAAGAATCTTGGAGACGAAATTTTCTGCACAGAAGCTTTCCAGCACATACAGAACGAAATTGCAAGGTTGGAAAAAGATGAAAGACGAGAGGGAGAGCGTGAAAATCACCAAAGTTCCTACGAAACCTTCTTCAATCACTGGAGAGAACGTGCTCGGCGGCATTATGCACAGCGCCGCGAGTACAAAGAAACCTTTATCAGAAAATATGGGACCAGTGAATGTACATCGAGGAACGGTGATTCATGGCCATGTATTCCTCCAAGTTTCTGCAAGAAGAATCCTCAACCAGGCGAGGCAAGGCGTTGGTTCAGACAGGCAGAAGCTGACTTGGCGGCTGCTGATAATGACTTGGCCACTGAAAAGCCATCTTACGAGTGGGTGTGCTTTAAATGTCACCAGGTAAGAACAAATTTTCATTCATGTGTGGTTGCTTTGCGATGTAAAAAAAATACCTCCGAATCAAAGAAATTCCTTAACAGAAAGATCAGAGTAAAGTGACAAACATACATGTATTATAGTTGCGATCGGGAGGTCCGTATAGAGAAAAATTTTGCCTGAGGTCACTGAGTCACTCAAAACCGCAAGCACAGCTTTTCACCATACAGACCGACCTAGGCTGGCAAATAACGTCTTTACTTTTTATTTCTTTTTAACCCATTGACTCCTGGAACTTTTTGCCAAAAATGCATTTTTTTGGACATTTTGGTGGTTTT
>OFEO01000014.1_pt1:5000-7500 | contig 14335 bp, 9 predicted proteins | sample 1521061 | NCBI WGS metagenome assembly OFEO01 (sample SAMN04272335, study PRJEB24112) | coral metagenome | biome: Coral reef; feature: Shallow seawater; material: Coral tissue | host: Coral | place: China: South China Sea | collected 2014 | reverse complement strand
TTCATTTGGTGTAAATGTCTGACCCACCCCAGCTTCGTAAGTAATGCAATGGGTTATTCTCGACTGGTTCATTAATTTCCACAAAGTTCTGTGGAATACTCTTCAGAGTAAAGTTATGTCGGGCCCTTAACTGAAACGTAGAGTTTTGTGTTGATCCCACAATGTGATACCTGTTTTGCTGCATCTGCTCCTGTCTTGACCAAGGGTATGGCAGGTACTCAAACATCAAACTTGAAAAGAAAATATGGAGAACAGCAATGCAATCTTTGAGAACCAGGAGATGTCCTTTTTGAAAGCCGTGTTTGGTGAATGATATCTTGTGTTAATCATGTGTGCAGTGTTAGTCATGATTAAGTTATAGTTCTGTTTTGGTTGTGTGTTGACCAGTAAAAGTAGACTCTTACCTAGTTTGATTATTTTTATAGGTACATGTTGAGATAAACATTCCCAATGAGATATTAAACATGGATATATCAGAAAATGCGGAACAACAGACAAGTGAAACAATAGAGGTAAGTTATGTGCTCACAAAGCAGTTGTAGGCTGTAGTATTGTTTGTTGAAAATATTGCTTTATGTTAATAGACGGTGCATTTGTGAAGTTAAAAGTGATTAGTTTTATGGTGTAGTACATGGGCGAGTTATGGAATGAGTATAAAGTAAATTTGTCATTCTATTCCGTCACTGCACTGAGGTCTCACGTGAGACAGCATTGCGCCTTCGCGAACTCAGTGTATTGCCGCCTTTCAGAGTGAACAGAAGTAGGTTTTTTTGTTCTGGTGAACAATATCAGCAATAATTTGCCCTTAAGCCATTCATCAGAATGCCCGACAAAGACAAAGACAACGGTTCTAGAAAAAAACATCTGGACAGAAAAGGAAAGCCCAGGATAACCCCAGATGCATGCCAGACCATATCGAAGTCAATGTTGTGGAAAATGGCTCTAAAATTGTCACTTCACCTTCTGACAGTGGACACGGTCAACTTCCCTCGTAACTGCCATGGGATTTACTCTACTGTCTGGAAATCTGGCTAATGCCATTTCAGAGTCTTTCAATTCATTCAAAGCCGATTTCGAGTTTCTGTCGATGAGGAACAGCAGGAGGAAGAACTTCTGAACTCAGTCCACAAGGACGAACCCCCCGCAAAGGAGAAACAGGAAGAGGAAAAAGAGAACGGACAAATAAGTATAGATGTTGACGTGTCAGTTGGACAGTTGTTCGGCAGATCCACTACTACCTCTAATGAGGGGAAAAGTAAAGTGCTTAGCAGCTTAAACCAGGATATGCAGAAAGACGGAACGGGTCCGAACATGGACAGTGAGCTTGCAAGCATTATTAATACACTAATAAAGGATGGACTGCCTGATGAAAAACTCCAGGACAAGATGAACAAATATCATTGACCTAGAAATTGTGAAAATTTGACCAAAAAAAGTATGTATCAATCAGGCAGTGTGGGATAACCTAAGTCCATCCATGTGCTCGCAGGACGTTCGAATGCAAAAAGTGCAAACGTCTCTATTCAAAGTTATGTGTGCTTCAACCAGCATAATCAATAAACTTGTAAATCAAATACCTCTGCTTCCGGTTGGAAACGATATGCTTCAAGAGGCTACTGATACCTTTGCTATGTTTGGTAATACAAACACTGAGCTTAACCACAGGCACAGAGAATTGATAAAGCCTGACTTACATAATGGCTATAAACATTTATGTTCCTCATCCATTCCCATTACTGATCAGTTGTTTGGGGATGACTTGCGAAAACAAGTTAAAGATTTTAAAGAAGTCAATCGCATTTGTAAAAAGGTCACCACCAGTACTGGGTCACTCTCCAGGTCTCATTTTGATTCTAGAAATCCTAGAAACGACAGTACCGCTCAAAGGTAAGTTACCATCTTCTCGAGAGACGTGTCTCGTTTCTCTCGAGATGCGTCTCTCGAGACGTGTCTCATTTCATTCGAGTCATTTCTCGTTTCTCGCTAGTGCACTGGAAGTACCAACATGATCATCATTTGATATTGTTAATTTACAGGAGCCAAACTTAAAATTACAAAGCCAGACTTCTTAAACATCGGCTTATGTTGGTTTTCATATCACTGTAGATGTAATTAAAACACTTTTTAAGTTCGTGATCGACGCTGACTTGAATCAGTGATGCATTTGTACTGTTTGCACTGTCCTTGAAGCCTTGCATTTGTGAGTTACATTGCGGGTTGATTTACACGTATTGTTAAACAGATAGCTCACAACGTTTCACAGTTGTAAAAAATCAGTAAGGAGATAGCTAAAAATCACTGTTCAGAATCCTATTAAAAACCGCCTTATTTTAAAAGCGAGCGATCACAAGGAGTCAGTAAACTAAGAATGTCGCGCTTTATTTTTGAATTATAAAACTTCAAGTTCTTACAACACAAAGTCACAGAAGTTCTGGTGAACTTTTAAATCTCAATGATTCAGGGACAAGTTTTACCGCAGCAGCAGTGCAGATAACCAGTA
>OFEO01000013.1_pt1:0-7500 | contig 14396 bp, 5 predicted proteins | sample 1521061 | NCBI WGS metagenome assembly OFEO01 (sample SAMN04272335, study PRJEB24112) | coral metagenome | biome: Coral reef; feature: Shallow seawater; material: Coral tissue | host: Coral | place: China: South China Sea | collected 2014 | reverse complement strand
TCATGAATTGCTAATCTGAATTGAAAGACACACCTGTTTAGTTAGTCACAGGCACTCACAGAAAAGGGGATCATTTCTTTAACTTGTTAGTTATAGTTATGCTAACTTGTTTTATTTTATAATAGTTGACAGTTTTACTCATTAAAAACTGGTCTCTTGTGGACAGGAAATCTTCATTATCTGCTACTCGTAAACAGCAGATTCACCGATGTACAACTGAACCCCACAGTAAATCATGTTATATATTAAACAACCAGATTACGAGCTTGAGATTTCTATCACGTGATAGTTGACGAGGGCGCAGCCCAAGTCAACTATCATGCACAGAAATTGGGGGCGAATTATTTTAGTCTAAATCTACTAGTTGTTCAAAACTTTATCTAAATCCTCTTCACAGATACTTCCAAATCACCAAGCAGTAATTGTTTTGTTAACAAGGATGCATGGCTACACTACTCACTACCTAACAAATTAGATAGTGGGTAGCAAAGCCAATCAGAGAACAGCAATTGTGATAAAACACTACTAGATTTATACTGAAGTTTGATAGAGCACTACAGAATATCTGCCCAACGAGAAAATGGGTACACTGCAAAACTGCAGTTCATTTGGTTATAAGGGTGCAAACTATTGGCAATTATAAAACAATTATCCCTGAACAATCTTAGAGAATATTATCCAGTGTTGTCCTGTCATGTCTATAATCTAGCTACATGTAGACCATGTAGGCCAAGGTAATAATGCACATCATTTTGTAAAATATTGTCAAGTATTGAATATCAATGATCAACACAACTGTAATAAATTTTTAAAGCATAATTAGTATTATATTATCATTGATGTTTCACATTTTACGTCAGAGTATTTATTTATCAAGACCAGGAAACATTTTTTTTCAGCATGTACAGCTGTACATACATTTTTGCAGCTCCAGTTATACAATTCTTTCCTTTGATTGCAATAGACTTAGTGTCCACATGACACATGTTGTAGGTATAATTGATTAACAGATTAAGCCTGGGGGCACATGATCAAAATGTTTTTCAAGTCAAATAAAACAAAAACAATGTTATCTAACATTCATATAACTTGCAATAATCGAAGTGTCTAACTATAACAAATTAAATGGTAAATCAATAGGGATTTCCTCAGCTACAATGAACACAAAGTACTCAAAGAAGAGTTCAAAGCATTTAGTACTCGTAATTAAGCATTTCTGTGTCCCAGCCATACCCAAGAAATTCTTGAACACACTACTACTCATTAAGTGGCCAAGGTTAATTTTCTTTAAAAAAATGTCAAGCAGTGAGAGCATATTTTTTACAACTACAGAACTGAAAGTGTAAAAGTTAAAACTGTAGAACTTGTAAAAGTTTTTTTTATAAAAAGCTTTACCAAGTTATTTCACTATTACGTTCAAACTGTTTGCTATTATTAACTGCAGATTATTTCAAGGTGAATCATGCCACATACTGCTAAAGGGAAAAAAGTTTGAGTCAGACACAAGATCAGCACAAGTTTACTGCCAATTGAATTTCATCCCGTTGCTCACCAGGTTCACGATCTGAAAATAATTCACTAACTTTATATAATTGGAAACAAGATCTCTCTTATCTCAGTTCATAAATTTCTCGATGGCAAAACCATCTCCCTAGATACCACCAACCACATTAAACACAGACCTAATAACCATGTATAGCAAACATTTGACGAAAGTCTCTCTATGTTTGTATTGCCTTTCAAGAGAAAATACTTGCAAAGCAGTGTTAATGCTGTGGTTTGTATTAGCTCATAATGGGTTCGATTTAACAGTCAGCTGGTTAAAGATGCGATCACAAGTCCGTAAATTACTCGGAACTGGTATCAAAGATAACACAGAGATTTGTCAATCCGAGTTGCAGTGAACGTGTGGTATACACATGTAGCGAAGGTTGCCCCTAGAAATCATTACAGCGAATAACATTAGACATGGCATTACCGTCGAGTGTCTGAGATGTATAGTGCAGAAATCTAAACAGCAGGCCTTTCATATAAAACTGAAAGCACACTTGGGAAAAATATTTCGTATGTAAATACACATGTTGATTTCAAAGTAACGCCAAATTTCCGATTAAATGCGGTTTCGGTATACTGCTACAAAAAAAGATTGCCATTCCCAAAACTCAGGAAGTTCAAATAATTGATTATGAACCAATTCTCGGTAATAATAATCTTTACATTTCCTGCCAACGTACGCAATAAACAAAAAAACCTTCGCAGGCTTTCAAATTGTGCATAAACAGACTATTTCGGAAACAGCTCTGTTCTAAAAATTTACTGGCAATATTTGGCGGAAGCTGGTCCGTCTGATGCTTGAAAGCCATCTGTCTAAAGTTTTTTCCCAATGAAATTGCACAACAAACAACACAAAACGTGCCCATTGAAAACGGATGAAATTCTTAATTTACTAAAAAGGAATTACATCTATTCTTGTCATTTCTCGTAGAACAGAGCGAGTGGCATCACATCATCCAAATATTATAGCAAGAATTGTTTCACCTTATGCAGTCATCGAGGAAAAGGAAAGAGAATTAACACCAGGAGAAAAACGAAAAGTTTGAATGTACTTGATCATAAACAAATTTATCGCCGACGTGCCAACAGTCCACAATAATGGCACACTCGTTATTAAACTCCACGGCGTTAGCAATAAAAGAAAGTGAATTTTCCCGAAAAGTGAACTTGGTTTGGTTAAGACCAAGTCTTCCGATTTCATAAACTTGCAGAAAATCTTCTCTTCCCCTTCTACAATCGAGGATATGAAATTACAGACGATAAAATTTAGTACAACGAGTATGTGTCGAATGATATTAGACTCAAAGAATAATTTGCTTCAGATCGCGAGCAAAAAGCCACAAACAAAAGATGTTAACCATTAAATCATGAGCAATACCACGATCAGCCCTTATTGTTTAGAATAGAACATATCAGTTTAACGACTTTCGGGAATTATTTCAACGACGTGACGTATGAAACGTTCAGAATTTACGACAAACCTCGATAGAATTCGAAACCGTGAAATAACTCCTGATCTTGGTACAATGGTAACTTGGCTTACTAAACTGTTCTGACGAGTATAACTCAGTAAAAACAAAGTGCAAGAAATATAAAAAATTGGTACGGAAGTTCGCTCTCCCTCGCATAGATTCTGAGGGGGCGGCAAAATGAACACGGAATTGAATCGTAAACTTTCTTTTGCAAGATCACCGAAACTTTGGCCCTTACCAAAGTTACGCTATAAAACAGCGATTACTCAGACAACGGGCGTTTTTCCCGACAAAATTATCATACGTTTGGCGACAACATTGTCTATAAACTACCATACAAGCCTTTTCACAACGCGCCATGTTGACGAGAACTATATTCTATCGCATACGAAATAAAAGCTCCAATCTTTTTAAAGCACTTACCCCGACGACATTCCCCCAGTGTGAAAATTTGTACTTCTCAGGCTCGTACTGGTCTCACTTCGACTCATAGCACAAAAAATCCCCGAGGAAGTTGAGAGAAGACGAGCAATGCAGTGCCCAATATATCAGAAGATTTCGCCACTCTACGAAAGAACATCAACACAGTGTGCTGGTCGACAACCAAAGGTAAACTCCGCGCCACAAAACAACCCTAACGCCAGTTAAGAAGAGGTGATTCCTCAGACAATTCCAGAGGAAGTCAGCGCTTTTGAAGCCTTGCTTTCTTTGCCTACATATTCGATACCCTGCTAAACAAAACCAGTTCAGAATTTGAAGTCCTTCATCCGCTAAAAATCTGGAGATTTCGGGCAGCTGTGTGACGCACAATTCACACCCCACGTGACGAAGACGACCTTTCCATTGGCCGAGCACCTGCCAATCAACCAGCCAAGAGAGATACAACCGGAAATGGGGCTTCCCTTATTCGACGCGAAAAACACAAGCACCGGATGTAAGAAGAAAGTTGCTATTGAAGGTAGGAAACTTCTTACGACGTCGTGAAACCTATTTATAATAAGTGACAGAATATCATCAGCTTTTTTTGAAGTATTTTTATTTGTTTTTTTTCCCGCGGCACGAGATTAAAATTTTGCAAAATCTGCAAAGAATATAGAAATAAACTCGTTTTAGACATATCTAGACTTCCATGTCTTTATTGGACATAATTCATTCAAATCATAAGCAGAATCTCTGTTATTGCCTACAATGGCTCATTACTTTTAGCAGATTGATTCTGAAGAGTGAAATACTCTCCAAACAGCGCACTAACTCATATGTAAGAGCTATACTTGATTACTTTCCTTGCAATGGATTACGCAACAACACCCACCCTATTGCTAACTTAATTGCTATTTACTCTCTCTCTCTCTCTCTGAGCCATTATAATGTGTAATACTCACTTAAATACTGCACATAGATTATTCTTAATAAAAGGAAAAGCGGAGAGGTAATCCTGTCTAATACATTTAAACTAAGAAAAAATAAAATGCGCGTGACCACATGGTTATAGAAAGTAAGGAGAGCCTTACACAAACTAAACTACTATTAAAGACATTAAAAGCACGAGTCAGTTTATGTATTTTTTAAATCTTCACTTATAAGTAGTTTAATTTTCAACATTGAATCTTTGGGTGGTCATTATGTCATAAATTTGGAACAATAATGGCATATTTGGCATAATAATGGTACATTTGGCATGATAATGGCATATCTAGCATACTAATGATAGTCTCTTGGTATGTAAGAAAGTATTATATACATAGTCTCTTGTCCAAAATTGCGCTAAATGGTCGATTTGACTATGGGTGCAATTGTCAAAAACCGGCACAACTGAGACAAACCTAAAACGCGTTTTCGATCCGACATTGTGCAATTTTTGTCTGGAAACATGGTGGTCTACGTCTAACTCTATTCCGCACTATTCACCCACAGGCGTTCTTTCGCTTCCTCCTCACCGCGCGTTTTTTATTTTTTCGGGCGCTGTTTTCGCACTGCACCCCAACTAATTGAAGGCCTGGAAGAGGCTTTTTGTCTTGGAAAGTCAGTACAGGCTTTTGACCGTCAAGTATCGCGTACGCTAAAACGGCGATCCTGTATTTTACACGTTACTCAGTTCAGTTCATATTTTCTTGTTTATAATCGATTACAAGGTTGCGATCATGGCAAAAAAACATCATTTTAGTCTAAACAGTTGTTAGCTATTGTTGTATATGCAGCAAGTGTACCCATCAATGTATCAGCTAGTTGCCTTCGCGTCTTCCCGCGCCACTGAAGTCCTCTAGTGGTCGGTTTCCTATACCTATCGGGCCGGGACGCTATCAGCTGATAGCTCCTCCAAAAAAAAGTCGTTTTGTCTCCACTGCACTGTCTGACTGGCATTTGTCCTGTGATCTCCCACACTCTGGTGTTACTGATCGATGGTATTTGGCCAATAGACATAGAGGATTCTCAGGATTCTGCGCAATTTAACGTCTGTCGATGTAAGTCTATATATAGCTTTGAAATGATCCTCTCCTTCATTGTTTAAGTCTGCGACTCCATGGAGCATGCCGTACAGACATTTTTTAATTGATCATTATCGTTTTGTGACTCTTGTAATCACTTTCGATCTCTGAATGTTCTAGATTTTAAATATATGGAATAGTGTTGTATGCACATCCTCAACCCTTCCTCCTGTGTTAGTTACGTAAAGTGGTGTTACACTCGTTGTTGTTCATATGATCTCTGTGTTATTATTGCGTAACATTGATGAGAAGTCCCAGTTTAGGTGAAATTAAATTGTTTCAAGTTTTTTTTTTTGTGAGTGCAGGGGCCGGTGAGTGGGATTGCTGGAATAAGAGCACAGTCCCATTAACTATATCGAAAAAGATGAAAGACAATAAAATGCCTGAGGTCTTCAGTCTCAGGGGAGATGTACGTTCCCTTCAAAAATTTCGAATTTTCTCAGCCCTTGTTCTATAGTGACTTTTTTCGCAAAGTTTAAATTATCCCTTGTTCCCTCAAGTTCTCAATCAAAACAATATCCTTTGTTCTTTAGAAATAAATGATCATATCCAGGAGCCCATGTGCCCTTTTCAGCGGATTGTTAAACATGTCTGGACATGTAAAACACTGCTGACATTTTTAACATGGAAAGCAGTCAATACCTTGCTACACATCAGGAAAATGAGAAGCTTTTGTGTACAGCCGGAAACTCGTTGGTAAAAGAAGACTTCCTTGACGTACATCTAGATACACCTGACCCAGAGTACATAACCCTCAACTCACTACATGCTATGTTGTCACCTAGAGACTGAAGCCATCTGTCTCACTACATAAGTTTATCTATCTTTACCTAGGTTTTCCGGTTTTTGATCAGTGATCTTACACTTTTTCTAGCAAGTCCGGTTCTTTACCTAGTTTATAATTACCCTGAGCAAAACGGTCTTCAACAGAACAAATTGTTGTCTTTAGTACCGTTTCAGTCTGGCCGCACTCATGACAGCTAGCCGAAGCAGATGCACACAATCGACTCCTCGCAGCTTTGCTTTCAGTTCTTGTAGCTGATGTTTTTTGAGGGAAAGTGATAGAGAAGTGTCAGTGCGCTTGCTTCAAGACCGAGTCCTCTGCGGTTAAACAGAAAAGAAAGTAAACTGCAATTTGTATAGCAAAATTGATTAACGGCTGATTACTGGGGCACTAAGTTAAGGTAAACCTTTCAGGATGTTTCAGTGTAAACTTCATTTCTATACATACCCACCAGGCGATCAGAAGACTGTGTAACGCTTGACTGAATTATTTGCGGTCGGAACGTTCGGCAAAACTTTACAATAATATGACGCGTAGTCACAACAAGATTTTAATGTTACGTGCCTTGATACGTTTTTGACCGAGGTCCAAAGAAAAACCACTTTGAAATCCGATCCGTTGATAGATCTTGATGGTATGAAGCAATCTGATCGTCTCATTTGCGACCAACTGTCGCCCAACTGATTCGTCTTATAAGTCTTGTAACCTTTTTCATTGGAGATCAAACCCGTGTTCGTTGGTGGGCCAATAAATAAGTCGTTAAAAGTTTGTAGCAGCCATCGTGAGTCGAGAACGCTATTCAGTCCTGAACGATCATGAACATTGAAACCCTTAGTGGAAACAAAGTTCTTTCGAGAAAGATTACCCGTTCCGCCTGACCGAAGTTTTTATTGAAATGCTCATAATTCTTTCATGTCACGTTTTACTGAGTTGTATAAATAAAACTCCCGGAAAAAATTAAAATCAGTGAACATGGTTTGAATCTTGTTATCTTCATGAAGGGGACACTCCGGGGGTGGGGGGGACACTGGGAAAAGCTGCGAAAAACTTTTGAAGAAACCACAGGCAGCCCAAGCTCTCTTTATGAATCACACCAGGAGTAAACGACCCATGTATGGAATAAGGTAAGCCATTTTTATTGCATTTTTTCACTTTTAACTACCTCCATGGATATCTTGTAGAAAATCCCATACAAACCCTTATA
>OFEO01000012.1_pt1 | contig 14414 bp, 9 predicted proteins | sample 1521061 | NCBI WGS metagenome assembly OFEO01 (sample SAMN04272335, study PRJEB24112) | coral metagenome | biome: Coral reef; feature: Shallow seawater; material: Coral tissue | host: Coral | place: China: South China Sea | collected 2014 | reverse complement strand
GATATTTGTACTCGTTTTGGGTGTTATTTGTACTCTACGAGGTGCAGTTGGATAACAAACTTTCTTATTCCGGCCTTGATTTTTGTATTCCCAGTTGTCGTAAAGCGTTACCATATTTGGTACACGCGTGCAACCTCAATTCCAAGCTACTCAACCCAGGCAACCCCGGCCAAGCTATGAACGTGGAGATGCTGACCCACTGGCGACGCGTGTGTTTCCTCCGCTTGAATGAACTAGCGGCAGGGATGTTTAAAAGCAGTGATTGGAAATCTGTGTGCGGGGGACTGGAACTAGTGAGCGAATTGGTCATGCCTTGTATTCGTCGACTCAGCGTCTCGCCCCAGGCCGACGACAGCTTGGCCGTGGAGCAGGTTAGGAACTGCTGGTGTAACTTCTTGGCATCTCCACTTGACGGTAAGGAAACAACAAAAAGGTTACTTTACTTGCAAAAAAAATTCAGACAGTTTTAGCGTCCGAAATATTTGCAGCACAAAATAAAACTTTGAAGTAGCTCCAAAGATCTCCTTTCCTTGACGGAGTGAATCTTAGTCGCTTAGTAGAGGCACTGGTTGACATACGTAATGGATTGATAGAATTTGTGTCATTTTTTCGTCGCTGTATTCATGAAACCTTCAACCTTGCATAGGGCGGTTACGCCCGCGCGCAGTACGAGCAGCAGTCATAACTTAGCCGTCCTACCGTAACGACAACCAGTTTTTGGCGCCAGATTGGAAGCTTGGAGACCCAAAATGTTTCATATTTTTCCCTTTTTATAATCTGGTATGGTTTTGGGAATTGAAAATCCCTTTTCTTGAATATTTAATGCCGTTTCCAGTGAGAAACGTTACCTGATTTGCCTCACAGAGTAGCGGTTTTGTGCACTCTTTCACCTATATCCTTTTTTCCTTCCGATGTTTTTTTTATTCTTTTGAAATAAGGTAGATAATATGTACACTAATATTATGCAATAAAAAGTATAGGTTATCGTGCTCGTTTAAAAGAAAACGAGCATTTATTTCGCTATCGAACTTAGCTTAAGGCAAATTTTTTTCGTTGTGTACGTGTACGAATCAATGAAAATGGAATTGTCTTTTTCGTCTCCCTTAGATCGCCATCGTGCAAAGCTTGAAGAGTATCTACCCAAGTTGCTTGATGTCACAAGCGAATCTTGCCCTGAAATCAAACCGCCGCCGGTCATACGACCGACCAGCTCACGTGATCTCTGCGATCGATTCGTCCGAGCTATGGAACTGGTCAACGCAAAGCCTTCTGCTTTTAAAACGTAGCGAAGCACGGCCTGCGGAGAACTTTCCGACGTTTTCTGAGGACTGTTGGAAGCACTTTGCCATATTAAAACAACAAATATCAACGAAAGCCTCGCCGTCCACAAAGCTATCACCAAGAGGATTCTGAACCAAGCCGAACATCTCCTGACACATTGCGACTCTTGAACAGTGTTTGCACGCCTTAATTACGCCTTCATAAGAAAACCTTACTGTTGTATTTAAACTTTTTTTTACCTACTCCATCCACTTGTACTCGTTGCACTCTTTAAAGTCGTTTTTCTCTCATCTAGCTTTTGTCAAAGGTATTGCCGTCTTTCTCAAGGGGAAAAGTCCACAGTGGCCTGGTGCCTTGTTACAGTGTTTTTAAAGTGAGATGGTTTTTTTCTGTACATACAGCGACCCTGAAGAAAGTTAAGGTATATTTAAACGTGAATTGTCGAGCCAAACGCGTTTGTTTGAATTAAATAAACTGTCTTCGGATGTAAGAGAATGTCTGAGATTTTTGTTTTACTTCTAAAGATCGAGTAAAACTTTATTTTAGCAGTTGTACCACTTCAGCGATTGAGTGTTCTCACTGTTGTAGGGCACCAGTGATAAGCAATCGTTTATTATATGGGTCAGTCAGTACTGTCCCATCTACAGCTCGCGTTAATGTAGACTCTCCCTGGAGTCACTCCCTCCGATCTTTGACTGTGTAACCTAGCAGTTCAAAGGCGCGATAGAAAGAGAGGAAACTGCGCTCCAGTCACGCCTGGCGCACTCCTCTGCCTACTCCCCCTGCGGAGGAGAGAGCAGAGGTCGTATAAAGATACATGAAAATGCCCCAGACTTTTGAATAGGTAATTTAAAGGCGTTGTGTCACGAAATTGTGAGTTATTTTATCTAAACGACAGTATTACTTTCAAATTGGAGATACCCTCGAATAATAGTATGTTAAGGAGAAGTTGTAATAAATCGAAAATAAACCACGATCTTCGTCGTAGCGCCTTAACGTTATTAAGTCACCATCATCAGCACTCGTCCTGTTATATAATGCTTGCTTATATAACTTAGACTTGTGGACTTGATATATATTACCGAAGTTTTCATCTGTCCATCCTCTCTGTTCACGAGAGACCCGATGTCCGTCCAAAAGGAACGAGATGTTTCTAGATCTTTGCAGACAGGAGTTTGATGACAGCAGGGAAAAGATATACCTTTGCTTTACCTTGCATTGCAGATAAAAAACGCGCGGGTACCGCTCGTATTCCGTTTTAAAAATCATAGTACCGTTTCGGAGATTAGGAGATTGGATCCATGCCAAAGGTTGCAGTTACCGGAACAAATTAACTGACATCTGCTGGTAATTTAAGAGTTAAGTTTAGTACGAGACTTTGTTCCACTCGTGTTCCTTATCATCCTTCGTCTGAGATTTCTGTCTGGTCACAGTTCGTTGCCGTAACACGTGAAAAATATTCTAGTCAGACAAAATGCAACAAAACGCGAAGAAACATGCACAATACATGCATGGTTAAAACATTTTTATTTCTTTAGGTAAAGTTTTTAACATAATTCTAAAGATTTACCGTAATAAATGGATTTAGCACCGCGGCCGCTTATTGCGCTTTACTTGAGTGAGAAGGGAGGGTGTTTATGAGGGAAGGAACGGATTTTTACTTTTTCGAGTTGACACCAAATGATTGCCGCGTGTAAAATGAAAGAAGATTTTCCCTTTGAAGGAATTATGCTCTCACGTGGAAGTAACGGTGGAGACATTAAAGAAGACCAGTTCCTTTGTGATGTGGGTAATGCGAGTTGTTCTGAAGGAATATGAACCTCCGACCGATGACCTCAGTGCACTTGGAAGTCGCCACGATTGAGAGAAGAATAGTCCCAGAATATCGTAGAATTCCGATTATATAAAGTAGAAATAGGCCAGGTGCTTTCAAATGCTGTTGGTATAGGGCGCGCTAATACAGGCGGTTAGCCGGCCACATGCCGCACTCAAACGGGTAGAGACGCTTTGGACATAAATAAATCGCTATTTTCTGTAACGCAAGAACAAGTACCAAACAGACGCTTTGAATTGAGTACTCAACGGTGAACAAACACAGCTGTCTAAAAAAATCACACCTGTGTTGTCTTTTTCGCAATTAATTAGACAAAAGATAGCAAAGATTTATTAATAAAGCTCATTTGCTTGTCATTTTAAAGTGAAAATGATTGACTTTCATGGTAAGATTACTTTGCATGACAACTGCTTCTAAAGGGCTCTTATGTTGTGAACAATCATGCTAGTATGGGTGCATTGAAAAGGCTTCCCACCCATACTGAATGCTTTCAGGGTTTACTAAAGCCAATAACGCCCTGAGCGTTCTTTAAAGATTGACGGCTTAACACTTGTTATGTAACACAGTTTGTTGAACGTCACGCTAACTTTATTTCATTGCGTGATTAGAAAGTCCTGTCAACCGTTATAAGCGTGCAGACTATTGCATGGGATTTAACACAACTGTCACGCATCAGACGCTGTACGAAGCAAATTTCAATGAAAGAAAAATACAAAGTCGAGAAAATTAATCCGCTGTCTAAACTTTATCTTGGATGGAATCGACCTCGGTAAGATATAAAGGGTTTCCCTTTAAGCGACGACAGTTACAAAAGAAAGATATCTTTGATCAGCAAAGTCACTCGTCTGGGAACCCTTTTGCAGTATTGTATTCGTTTCTCGTGAGCTGACTTTGACCGGAAGTAATATTGTTTTAGCTACGTCACGATTGCTCCGTAACATCCCTCATGGGAAACAATATGAAACATTACGGTTTAAATAAAGGTTCCAGGGCTGGGATCGCTAACTTAGCGTCACAGACATTCAATCGTTGTGAAATAAAGACACTAGCATTGTTCTCCATTCACCAGTCTTGTTTAGCTAAACACTTGAATTTCGCCGTGACGTCTAGCGTGCGCCGTGTAATAAAACACGCTGAAAGCGATCAAATTTCCCTGTCTGGGGAAGCAACGGAGTCAGTGAACCTAGGCATCAAAATCCTAGCCATTTTCTGAACCGAGTTAGCGCTTTGTTAATCGCGCCGCGTAATGTAACAACAAGAAGTTAATTGGACAGAGGTATTTGAATTGCGAATCGACAGAAATTTGCATAATTTTGTCTACCCAGACAGAGGTTTTAGTCTGTCCGCTGATTGCTGAAGGCTTTTTGGAGACGAGAATGCAGTTTTTTTTGGAGGACAGGTCCGTCAGATCTCCTCAAGGAAAACAGAATCTCATGGATTAAGGTATCAAATCGAGTGTACTTTACAATTTTCAGTTTAACGACCCAGTGAGTGAAATAATTTCTTGAGGGGCACATATTCAGACGCGGATACCGACTGTCTCGAATTTCCTTGTCATATCGAGAAATCATTTTGTCGAAATATACATTTTTCTGCGCCCTGAAAAACCCTGTAACTGCCTGGTGAATACGACTATTCTGTTTATCCTCGCGTGATTTAGGAAGAGAGCGCCGGTTGAAATGTACAACACTACGAGGAAGTTCTGCTTTTGCACTTGCGCAAAGGCGAAAAAAAATTCGTTTGCACATTGTGGAACAGGCGGCGGAGCAAGGTCTAAATTTAGTTTACAAGTGCCAATATTACTTTTCAAGGTTGTTGATTATCAGTTTTGGCGGATATTTTGTTCAAACTGCACACGGATCACTGCTGTCGTTGGTTCTGAGGTTCGGAAGAGATCCGTTATGGCTTTGTAACAGCAATGTCGAGTCGCTAAACCTATCTTGGGACAGAGTCGTTGAAATCGAACCCTAACTGTCTGTGTGAGATTCTCTTATCAGTTCGTAGATTTCTAGAAAACAAATCTTTGTATTCAAAGTCTGCTTCGACCAGCTGAAAGTGTGAACATTGGTATATCATCGGCAGCATTAGGGCAACCGTAACAAGCACATGGGAAATGAATGTAAGAGGCCAATCGCCAAACATTGTACAAAAATATACACTTCTGTACAGCGAGTACGAAAGGATAATTCAGGCGTTTGGAAGTGAAGATATAAACAATTAGCTTTGATTGAGCAAAGAAAATCTTTCGAGGTGATCATAGAGATCTCAGAGAACTCTTAAATTTTCACTCGCTGTGTTGAGGAATAGATCGTTCAGTTCTGTTAGTGCTTTCAAAGACTTCCCAATTTCAGTCTCTCTCTGCTGTGGATCGATTGGTGAGTTCCTACTACGTAGTTCAGGTTTTATTTTATATTTTAAATCAAGGAATGCGTGCCTCAATTCTCACTGGATGCCCTAGTTTCAAATTGATGTGCTAATGTATTTCTGTCTGTATCGTAGATAAACAATACGAATACAGCCGACAGGGCAGGGGAATCAATCGATTTCCGAGCATGCACGCTATGTTTCAAGGGACACGCACACGCTATTAATCCTGTTCGGATTAAAAAGGTAAGCAGTCTGTGTGCTATATTGTTAGCAATTTAAATGCTAGTGTTGCTTAAACTCTTTCTAATTCTTTGCCTTTATAGAGTTTGCGATTTGCATAAAAAGTTTACCGACATTCGGCTGTCTGACACGCGGTTCAGAGTTCGAATCGCCGCGTTGTTGTACCTATCTGACTATATCCAATTCTTCATTCGAGGTGAACAGCACCGTATTTTCTAAACATCGATTCTTTCAAAGTAAAGGACACCATAGCTCTTCTTCTTCTGTAATGTATTTTGCCATCCTGAAAGGTATTTGCTGTTGTGTCTCGCTCTGTCTAGGTTTTATGCAAAGCTCTGTGGACCGCATATGGTTTTACGCGGTAGTGTTCAACATCGAAAAAGAATTTGAGGCTAGGAATTTTCTTGGTTCGCGTAAACAGCCAGAAACTGAGTTCAGTTTCAATTGTTCTCCTTCAATAGTCAGCTTGTGTTTTATCTAAGAGAAAAAGAGAACCAAATTGGCCATTGTGAGTCCACGGATCCTGTTTTCTGGCAGTGAAGTCATCGGTTTAACCGAAGCCACTTCAGCTTGACACCTTATGTTGCCCAAGTCAACAGAAACAGCCATGGTTTGGAGACTCCTGTTCCTTCATATCAGTCCAAAAATACTTCATTCTTTTTTGTAAACAACGTGGCAAATGTGGGTTGTTCTTGGAATCTCAAAAAACTCAGAAAATTAAATGGTAAATGCTGGCAACTGGAAAGGAACTGGCTTGTTAACCGAAGATTCGATGGAAGAATTTTCACTTACTTTTGTATCAATCCCTTGTCTTTTTTGCTCGAAGGTTAAGCTCTAAAAAGCTACAAGGTTGTAATATAGTTTTCTAGGAATTGTTGCATATGTCTTCAAAGACAGGGATGCATGAATTATTACTGAGAGAAAGAAGGTAATTTAACAGTGAAGAAGGCATAATTTTGGCTGCATGGTGATAACTTTTTGACGCAATAAGAGAATTTAACAATATCATGAGACAGTTCTTTTTTATGTGACAACTGAAAGTTTAATCATGGTTCTTTTACACTTTCTTTCAGAGATATCCAAAGAGGGACAGATCCGGGGGACAGATACAGAAGACTTCAACTGGTGAATAGACAAGACCTTAGACTTATTCACATCATGTACACAGTTCACAATTCGCTCAGTTATGAATGTGGTTGTAGATTTTTTGGACCACTCTTTAACTACTTTAGCGTCTGTTTGTATTCTTAACTGGTCAGCTAAAAGCAAAGATATATTTCTTCATTGCTTTCGACAAATGCGAAGGCTAAAACCTAACAGGCAACCATTTTCCTTGCGCCGGGTGACCTCGAGGTGTCTGTATACTTGGCTCAAATCAAATTGACCTAACTACTCTAAATAAGAGAAACTTAAACGTGCGCTCACTATTCTTACGTGAAGGACATTTTAGAATCTACCGGCAGGTTATTTTCAATTGTCTCGTTAACGAAATAATCGGAAATTTCTATTAATTTAATGATCGCATGTTGCGCCCCGTGTCAGTTGAGTACAGCCGGGAACTCGTGAAAATTTGCATAGTGCCTGTGTCTCCTGGGGCGGGGCGGTTTGCTCCGGCGGAGAGTGTGGCTACGCGTCCGTTACGTGAGGCTAACCTGGAAAGTCCGTATTCACGCTCGCAAATTTTCAGGTATTTAGCGGCTGATTCTCCAAAAGATCCACTTAGCTGCCTTTTACCGGACAGACTTGTCTCTAAGCTTGAATTGGAAGGTTTGATCGGAGTTAGAACTGTTTGAATTTTGGGTACATTGCTCGACGTTTTTCTCTCGCCTTCAGACAACATTCCTCACGCATGTTTTACTAACCACATCACGATCGCAAACCATGTGCCAACGGAGTTTACACGTGGAAAGTGGTTTGTACGTTTCACTAAAATGTTCTCAATCGTGACTAAAACGGATCTTAATCGTAAAATTTCGTTAAAGATTCATTGTAAAATTGCTTTGAAAACAAGACAGTCATTTCTATTGTATTGAAGGTAAGTGTTGATTTCAGTAGCTGGATCGGCTTAAACCTTCGGTCGCAAATCTTTTCAGTTTGGTTATAAACAGGACGCAGCATGGAAGTAAACCGTAGGGCAGGTTTTAGAGCATTCAAAGTAGCTTACGCTCGTTAAAAAAGCTTTTCAGTTATTTTACGCACTTTGAGGTCCTCGTCTTGTTTACAGTTAGTCTGGTTCACTCGGAAAACAGACACACGCGACAAGCAAAATAGCCTAATTGTCTTTTGAATTTCGATGATTTGGAACCAGAAATCTTGAAATTATTATCAAGAAATATTACTTTGCGCTCAGAAAGTATCAGTTTTAAGCACACTTTCATTCAAACCAAGCTGTTTTCTAAACTAAACCGTTGTGGCTAGTTAAGGAAGGTAAGCTACAGTTTTCATGCGCAAATATCAATGTTGGTAGTTTCTGATTGTACTTGAAATATTATTTCCCTGTTGTAACTTACTTTTCTTGGTTTTAATCTACAAAATCTGAGTTGTTAGTGAGTGTATTTTTCTATCAGAAAGACAAGATGTCAACTCCCAAATACATCTACCTTTCACCGATAAATTAAGACAGTTTATTTTGGAACTTGTTGTCTGGCTTCACAATCCTTCGTCGGTTCCTCACGAAGGCTGCAAATTTTACGTAATAACAATATGTAAACTCAGTTATTTTTTCTTTAACTCTCTCTGTGAATTGAAGTCAATAGAATTGAAAACTGAGGCTTGACTTTCAGCCCCAAAATGGTCGTCTGGTACTGGACATTGAACCGTGAAGAAATTTAATTAGTGTATTTTGTCGAACCGTGGGCCTTTCTTCTGGTAATTTCATGTTTCTGTTGCGGAAGTTTCTTTAGAAAGATCTTCACAAGTGGGTTGACAATGTTTGTGGATTTTAAATTTCTTTTGCAAAGAAAAATGTGGCGTAGTTCGCTTCTCTCATCAACACTGAAGAAAAGCTATAGACCGCTCACTTCAAACATAAGGTTAATGTCTTGCACCTCGATTATCCCTTACAAGAGAAGACCAAATTTATTTGTTTCACATTTAACCCTCAAAACATTGATGAAAATTCGCCTGGCTTTTGTGAGGATCAAGCTAGAAAGGCAAGAACGGAGTATTTTGCAATGATTAAGACGGAGAAATTTTGTTTTAAGATGTCTCATTCATGGACTAGACAGTTAAAGGCAATGGAGTTCACTTGTCTAGTTTATCATTCCTAGTTTTGAAACAGTTTTATTAAGGAGTAACAACCAATTCTGATGAAGCAAAGTTGAAATTTCAAATAGCAGATTTCATCATTTTCTTCCTGCTAGCAGGACAAAGAGATGATTAACTGCAAGTTGAAGAAGTTGGAACCCAGCTGACTTGCATATAAGCTCATATGTTTTAGTAACTGCTGGTTGAACAGAAATTATGCTCAATTTTTTTTCTGGAATCCAAATTCAGTTGCTAGAAAGTCAGTCTAGAACCAGGACTAAGGATAACCTAGAATACAATTGAAAATTTTCAGGAATGATTTTATTGAATTCAAATTCATGGGATGCAATTTGACCGACGAAAGAACTTCTTTGTGAACAGGCTTGGGCATTCAGTTCAGCTCTTCATCGTTCAGCTAGCCGGCGGTTTTGTTCTATGATGCCGGATGTTTTTTTCACCTTTTACTTGGAAATTGAAAAAGATTGCCTAGGTATGGAAAGCTGTAACGATATTTTAAAGCAATTTAGGTATCTGCTTTGGCCGACTACATATGGGCTTATAACTAACAAGATAATCTCGAGGTCGTGGAAAGGCAGTCGCTCGTAAACAGTTTTTACAGATACGAGACATTTCTAGCCATTTAATTTGACGCCTTGACTATTTTGCATCGTAAGGAGAGCTCTACATTTTTGACTTGTCAGTGGAAAGAGTATTTCTTTTCTGAAACAATTGCTACTAAGACGAGACAAATCTGTTTCGCCCTTTGGCTGGGGTGAAATTATATGGTTGGCATCTTCTTTTGCCCGAGACGAAATTCAGTTGGAGAAACAACCCAGATGTAAGCTAAGCTCGTTTTTATAAACATCTCCTTCTTCAGAAAGTAAAATAAAACAGCCTGGAACAAACCAGACGATGCAACGAATAACATTCGAAGAAGAAAGGAAGAATATTCAATAATATGTCTGCAAAGGTTTTGACTTTTTGATAAAGAGAAATAACAAGATTATTGAACGCAGGAAACGTTTCTTAAATCTTTACAATCGGAGAGAACCGAGAAACCTTTGACAGCCTTGAGACTTTTCGAAGTTTTCTCGAGAAAACAGCTGTTCTGTATCGGTTTAGATATCGCAATGTCTGCAGCGTTTAAAATCAGTTCTCCCCTAATAGTTCTATTTCTCACGGTGAAAGAAGGGTAATAGTTCGACAGTCATGTCTGAGAGAAATCCAGCATTAACTTTTAGCCTCTAAAGGTTTAAGCTTACTTCTTTTTACTCAACATGATGTTCAGAATGACCAGGTGACTTTTCCCTGCCGAGGGAAATGTTCCAAACTTTTGAGCAAGACAGATTCACTGCAGATTCTATTGGCAAACCTAAAACAATTAAATCATTAAGATGAAACCATTCTCAGGGAACAGAAGACTAAACATACTCTTCTCTTCATCTGGAATATCTAGTCTAGTTTATCAGTTATTTTTTTTCTGAGGCACAATACGAGCTTATTTATTTAAGAGCAAAAGTCAGAAACTTCTGAACAGCTCGGCGCCCTCAACACACAAAGCTTGCTTCACCATTAGTTGTGAAAGCGATATCTGAACTAATTGTCTTGAACTAAATTGGGAACAATTTAAGCTACCATGGAGAAATATTGAGTGGTAGAGACCTTGTATTTATCCTTGCTATCCCAAACATATGAGGTACCTTTATTGATAAATTGTGCTTTTATATAATTGTATAATTTAAGGAAAGATGGACACTGCCAGCTTTAGAGGTTCCAATGTCAGATGAACTGACTACAAACATACTTAGGGGAAGCTATAGCTGAATAATAAATGGTTTCACCACTGGATAGAATTCTTTTCTATCTAGTAAGCTCTAGAAAAAGGATAGAGTATGTAACAAACACCCGTGTAGAGGCTATACCATAATACTTGTTTGTGTAAAAACAGCTATGACCTAATATGGACTGAGCTCTCTGTGAAGCTTTTCAGACTTAGCTATAAAGGGTAATGGTAAAGGAGCTGCAGAGTCATTTTGTGTCGCAAACTCTTCCCTGCTATAAAGGTTAGTTTAGTGGCTTTCATATCCTTTTTTCAACTAGAATTCTTTCTTTTAATTAACCAGTTAGTGCTTGCACGATATGGCTTTACCTAATGTCTATGGGAACGTCTGTAGACAGACAGAGTTTCGCTGAACGCGGTCAACACTTTTTTTATAATTTCTGTTTGTCAGTGATTTGCTTCAATATCGAGAAACTGTTTTTAAAATCTAAACAACAGTTTTGAGGAAAGTTTCATTATTGATGAAGAGATCGTTGCTGAACCATCGATAACAAATAGAGACAAAGAAGCGTCTACAGACTGTAAGAAATGAAAGCTATTTCTGAGGTTTAACTTACTGCAAATCCTTGCCGCTGAATTTTTTTTATTTCTCAGAGGTTTTAGGTATCCCCCCAAACTTTGAAAATTGTGTCCGCCTTCTTTCTTCATTTCAGTAGTTTGCAGAACTTCTATGAGGAATAAATTGAGACGATGGGCCTCGTGGTTTTAAGAAGTAACTCTGTTCTGTAGCGTGAACCTCGCCCCTTTGCAGGCGACGAGCAATTGACGTTAGCATAGACAGACATATTGCGGGGAATCTTTAGTGGAAAAAGAAAAGTAAAAAATAGTAAAATTTCCTTGAGTTACCCACCTTAAAACCAAAAGTGACTGAAAATTCGCTTTTAAAGCCGCATTGGTAAACCGCAAAGAGTTATTTAGCGTCGCGTGCAATATCGGAATTTATTTCAGCAAAAATCTGAAGATAAAACAGCATAAAGGTATGGTCTAGGGGTAATAGCTGATGTGAAACTTTTGGAGGAAAAACTTATTTACTTAGAGTTATTCTTAATTAAAACCTGCAAGCATTAGAATATTGACTTTCTTAGAACGTTAATGTAAATATTACAATGGCGGGTAAACAACATTGTTATTTACTTGTAATGCCAAAAGTTATTACTGGCAGGAGATAGGTTACGGGTAGCTATTTCGCTGTATCTGATAAATAAATTATGTTATTCGAGTAGAAATTACGTTTAAAGGACATTTCAAGACACTTACCTGTCGAGCTATTCTTTTCCCATTTTATAAAGTCTACTAAAGAAAGCAAACATTTTCTAGCGTAGAAGGCGGAGTAGTTGCACCTTATGAAGCATGGATATTCACTCTCATTAATCTCCTTCCATGAGCAAATTAAATCTATTACTTGAGCTCTAATGTCCTCTTAAAAGTCCTAGTTGTTTAGTTAAAACGGCCAAATCCCTGGAGTACATTAGTGAGTGAATTTGTCGCAGTTCACATGAACCCGTAGATCCGAACTTGTGGGAATTTTCGCCACAAGTTCGGCTCTACGGTCCACGTGTGCTGTACTAAAAGAGAAAAGTGTTCCAGCGTGGCCAAACAAAGAATTTGTTGTTTAAATATTAGCTTAGGTTAGTCAACAAGAGTTTCAATGCATTTAGACTGCGACAATAGTAACTATGAGGGCGCGAAGTTATGTCAACTCACACCGTCGCAACTTTTTCACTCTAATTCTACAATTGTTAAGTGTGTGGTATTACATACAGCGAATATATTTTTGCCGCTTGTGGCCGTTAATCTCGAGCGTGTTTTAAAAGTAAAATACTCATCATAAAATATTTAGCTACAGCTGTGCTATTGTGTAAAAATCAAATGAATAATAAAAATGATGTGAAACATGGGAAAACTAGACCACATTAAAGAAGTGCGTGGGTGCATTTTAACATCACGTGGACTTCACTTCAATTCTGTCACTGCATGTTCAAGCAAGCTAGATTTAGCTTTATCAGCCACCCGAAGTTGAAAGAGTTTCCCCACTTTTTCAGTTTTGTCTTGCTGCCTAAACATTCATGGTACATTTAACGCACCGTTAGATTAACTGACTGCCTTTTGCAAGTGTACAATGAAGACAGTGCAAGCAATTTCCACCGCACGCTGCAATCTTTGCACACCAACTCAACAGTTTGCCGGCTTATACACCCAACCGTTGATACAAGGACTATCTTTAATCAATTCGAACTTTATTTCATTCTTTGTTATTAGCTTGAGTACCGAGGTATTTCTTTTGTTACAAACACCCCAGGGCGGTTTGTGAATTGAGCGTTTAAAAGTGGTGTACTTAACCTGATTGTGTCTGGGAAACAAAATTAAGAATAAAATTAAACTTTTATCTTCTTTCTTTGTGGAGTGGTTTTGGTTTTGTTTTGTTTGCCCCTCGCTTTGCAAATCACACACTCAAGTGTGCCACAACGAACTGAGAAAACTAGCACAAATGTCACCTTGTTGTACAGTGCAATTCAAATAAAAGAAAATTCTGGACCTCTAGCTAGGACCCAGTAAGTCTTCTCAGTTCGACTTTATCGCATTGGCTTCTTGTCTGTCTAAGCCCCAAGCAAAATGACAACTTTTATTTTTCTCTTTTAGTGTGATTTTTCGCACTGAATGCGAAAAATAACACTCCAAGAGAAAAATAAAATAATTAAAGTCTTGAGCTGAGAAAAGCAATCAGTGTCAAACAAAAGTAAATACATGCGATTTCATTTTTTTTCTCTTACTCTTCCTGCTTGGACGGCGAAATAAGCTCTTCTTTGACCTTTTTGTTTGTCACTTTCACAGGATATTGTTTTGTCTACGAGTATCTCTATTATCGCCGGGTTAAGCTATTTTGGGTCCCTATCTGGCCCAAAAATATAAAGCGCACATCGTTTAACGAAGACCCATCTGGAACAAAGAGATTGTCGCGTCCGGTCTTCCCGCCTGCTCGCGAAACGAGGCCTAGAGCCTAGTCTTCTTCGTGACTGTTATTTGTTGGGTGGTCACGCAATGAGTTGCTTTCCAGTTGATTGCGTTATTGCAAAGCTACTCAAACTGGCAAATTGGATTGATTCTTTTAAAACAACGGTGGCCTTGTCCCTAAACTCACTCTAACATTTTCCCATATCGCTAGGATGTTTCTCGGTTCTAAAAACCCCTACCCCTCCCCACAACAGAAAATCTGCTCTCAGTTCAGAAACACTGAATTGGGGAACAGAGAGGACTTGAGCCACGCTCAGCCAGATTTGATAACAAAACAAGCGATTGCTGTTTATTTTTACTCATCCGTCAATACTACATAACCCTAATTAAACGTTTGAGATATGTAAACATAAATAATGAAATAGTGGTATAGTATTTGCATTTTTGACTGTGTTGTAATAATCTCATTACGTCCACAAGAGCAAAATCTTTCATGACCTAATCTCCACAACCCAAGCTATTAAAATTAACAAATAAAGAAGCCTAAAGCCGTGTATTACACTGTGATAAAACACGATGGCCATTTGAGAACACAAGGGAAATGTAGAAAACACGAGCCGCGGGCGAGTGTTTTCTACATTTCTCGAGTGTTCT
>OFEO01000011.1_pt1 | contig 14464 bp, 11 predicted proteins | sample 1521061 | NCBI WGS metagenome assembly OFEO01 (sample SAMN04272335, study PRJEB24112) | coral metagenome | biome: Coral reef; feature: Shallow seawater; material: Coral tissue | host: Coral | place: China: South China Sea | collected 2014 | reverse complement strand
CGACGAAACTGCAGCGAAAATCCTCTCTGCCACGAGAATGAATATGACTCGTCTAAGTTTAACGTGTTCTCAGTATCTCTGTCGGAGATGAAAGGTGAGATATGGATCAATAGCAACTGTTGTGATAGTCAAAAGTTGCATTGGTTGTTAAAAGTTTAGCTGCTGTCGAGGAAGGATAGATTTATGGATGAGAAATAAATGTCATCTGTTCCATAAGCAACACTGAATTTACGTAAAGACGTTGGTTGGTGATTGGTTTTTCTGACTTTGAATGACACTTAGTGAAAAACTTCACGGGGGCGCACCGCAAAAGCAAGGAAATCCTTTTGGGGTGAAAGAATAGGTATATGTTAGTTGCTCGAGTTACACCCGATCTAAGAATGTTTGTGAACCTCTTTGTTTTCTTGAATATCAGAGCAATCCAGAACTTGATATCTTTAATTTGATTTAGGATCCACGAATTCCACGTTTGGACAGGGTCGTCCTTTCCATAATCTGCGCGGCATCATTTGGCAGAACGACAAGCAAAGTTTTGGTTAAACAAAAGAATTGTTTTTCACCAACGTTTGGTAATGGGAAATGATACATCAGCATATATCTGCTTAAGGTCTTCTAACTCTTTAAAAGGCAAGCATAGGTTCCCTAATTTCAACCATAAAATGAAGTTTTTTTCGTTTTCGTTATTTTCTCTACAATTACCACTTGTGCTTTGTGTCAACGCAAAGGTTAATTATGAGTTACAGTTGATTAAAGTTTCGAACTTTGCCGGGCTGTCACACAGAATAGAGGAACACTTTGTTGCATTTTGCCCCATTTAAAGCAGGATATTATTTCTAAGAAACTCTTAAAGGCATCAACATCTTTGCCCGCTACCACATCTGCATGTTTGCAAATAGGAGACAATTGCATTTATTAGTTTTTCAATTGATTTTTCTGAGTTACTTAATCCTTTTGTGTAAGGATTTGCAACCGCACGTTTTTACTGCATATATTAGTTCAGGACATAGCCTGGTTTGCGTTCGCTAAAACATGTTTAATTCTAATCATCGTGTTTAGTTCTTGTAATCTTGTGATACCGAATAAATGTTTATCTGTTTAACAGAGACCTCCTAACACACAAAATTGAATCAGCTGTTACATTCCCTTAAGCTCCATTTGTTAGGTTTTTAACGTCGAATCAGGGCATAGAGAGCGAATTAGATTTGTATAGCATAACATTTTAGAGAAAATTCAGGAGCAAGTAAATTTGAAGACAGGGCTTTCTAGGTAACATAACTGAAATAAAAATAATAAAGCAATCAACTACAACTGAAAATTTTGTTCAGTCATACCCCAAGCTGATCTGACTGATTGAAATGCTCTTTTATGACGCCGAGACCGAACGAATCTATTTCGGCTGTTCAAGAAAAAACACTCTTTACAACACAGTTCGTAGAACTTTACCTCTATCATTCGGCGAGAGTTATTCCTGTAAAGCTGGATTAAGACTGGCATCCATATACAGAAAGGTTAATTTGATACTTGATATGTTACTTTAAGACAAGACAATGGTATATTTTCTGCTTGCCACCTGTATTTCCATCAGCTTGTATACTTTCTTTTTTAAGTTGGAATATTGTTTTTTTTTCCGACCCAGGCTAAATATTCTTATTTTTTCGATTTTGCCGATTTCAGGCCGAAAATATTCTTGTGAATACCCTTACATCATAGCATATATTTGACATTTCTGTTTTTGAATGTATTTGGTGACAGGATGGTGTTAAAGTAGTCTGATATGACGCACACAGCGCGGAAAATGTTATTGGCATGGAACATACGGCTAGGGAGGTTTGTCGCTTGGAGGAAAGGAAGAATTTTATAGAGCACTCGTCCATTAAAAATAAACTAACTAACCAGATAGAGCAGGAGCAATGATGACACGACAACCACGTAAAACAGGAAGACGACGTAACGATACCTTTCAATCTAACATATGCAGGTACGCTCACATAATAATAAAAACAGCTCATGACACCCGAGTAACTATTTTTTTTTCTTAAATTTATTAACTTTTACTGACAACATTTGTATTTCTCTTTATACTAATAGTGCCAAGCGACTTGTATGCAGAAGTAATTGCGTTAACATTGTATCCATCAAATTTTGACTTTTTAATCTAATCTAGACCTAGTCCAGTCCCTAAATTCTCCTTTCCTCCCGCCCTCTATAGGGGCTGAACCCAGGCGGGCGAAAAGAGAGTCTCTCTTCGCCCGCACGGGTTCAGCCCCCTACAGGGGGCGGGAAGAAAGGGGAGTTCAAGGACTAGACTAATCTAGACGTCACCGTAATTCCGGCTGTCCCTTTTGCTGTACCGTACCGAATTCCAAACCGAAAATCAATCACGCAACCACGCGCTGAAATGTCTCTGAAAATTCTTCCCGCATTCTCTTCACAGCGCTTCATCCTCGACTAGAGAGTCTGGCAAAACCTTCAAACGTCTACCAATAAGGAACGACCATGGTTACCAAACGAGTATGTCTTCAAAATTCTCATTTTCAGTAGCACAAAATTGTAAATCTAATATTTGTTTGCATAAGTTTCTGCATAACTAACGATTGCCTTTACATGGGTTGGCAGATGTTACGATATATGGCAAAGGATTCTTTCCTTATTTCTTTTATTTTCCAGCAATAAATAACCGGGTTGAGGGAAGAATTCGAGTAAATAACAACAGAGGTTACGTTTTTGGCCAAGACCAGTGCATGGCTGTCGAATGCTATTAGTAAGATCAGGTTAAGATAATACGGTACATAGCATACAAGGAGACAGCAATAAACCCAAACCATATTGCCTACAGTTCTCCTATATTCACCTACACTGAAGCTGCTGCCGTTGTTTTGGTTCGTTGTAGGTTGACATTGCACCTGAATGAGCTCTGCCTGACGACGCAAACCTTTGTAGATTCTCTGATAGCAAACAAGAGTAATGACAACACAGCTCAATATTGCTAAAGTTCCTAATACCCTGTTCAGAGTTTCATTAACTACCTCAGTGCAAGCCCAAATTATTGCTAAAATCCACTCCGCGATTAGCAACAAAACCACTTTTCGCAGCGTAATCACTTGACGGTATCTCATTTGGAGTCGGAAGGCAAGGTATCTATCCAAAGCTATCGCTGTAGATGTGAAGAAAGAAACTGTTCCCATCACAGCAGCTATGATGCGGAACGGCCTCCATAGTAAACAGTACAGTGAGGGGTTCCTTAATACTACAGCCAGATTTAAAGCCAGCTTCAGCGGAATGACAAGGACAGCAACACCAAGATCCGACAGTACCAAGCTGTATAGAAGAGCCTTCGATGGGGGATGCAAAGTTCGACATCTTCTTAACGCAGCCAGAATCCCAATATTTCCAAGAGTGGCAGTTGCTAGGATAAGGCTGTTGGCAATACTTACGATGTAGTAGACTTCTTTCGGGAAATAGTGCGTTATGCTGTAGTGAGCAAAATCCGCTAGAGAGCAAGTTGATTCGTTCATTATAAGCAGCTTCAAAAGTTCTTCAAAGCAATCGAAAACTGTCAATATTATTGCCGCTGGCACGATCAGTTTCGATTTAATACATCTATACTCGACGAAGGTATGATAATGAAATCATTTTTGTAGATGTGGACCTTTGCTAACAAAGAGGATTTTTTCATTTACAGACGTCAATGCGACGCGCTTTTCACATGCAAATTGTCATTTTTATTTCAGGGTTAAAAATTATTTGCATTTCCTTGGCCATTAGAGTGTCGGACGGGTTTGTGGACTAATTTATTATTCCTCTATAATTAGTTTCGTTACACCTGCCTTAGAGCCTTTCTTCAAAGCAGTGTGATAATTGTCAGAATTTCACCTCTAGCTATTGCCATTAGCTTTTTAAAAAAAGACAACTTCCGGCAGCAGACCCGAATCCGCTCGAATAACGACCCTCGGTCGAAGTTTGCTGGCCGATGTAGAGACCTCCCAAAAGAAATCTAAAAACATTTAAGCCAGTTCGTGATATCCAATAACACGGGCAGTAAAGCAAGTAATTCGGTGAGCAAATTGACGATGATTTCCAGCTGGCAGTGAAGTAAACCAAACCATTTGCTGACAAAGGGCATGATTTCCAAACACAACTGAAATTTGAATCTGAAGCCCGCAGAGGTCGTCCATCAAAGCGGCCGAGGAAATGTGAGTTCTTCGTTGCAGGTTGCCGGGCGAAGTGGTTCACAGCCGCCCCGAGCTCAACTTTTTTGGCGATAATCATATGGCGTAATAACAGTCATGGCAAAATGATGGAATTTGCAATCGGTTTTTGGAAGTAGAAATACTAGAAAGCTCTTCATAAACGCGCAATCTTAAAATCGCACTTCGCTTTCTGTTACCCAAATTGTGAGTCTTCAGTGTCGCCGGCAGGCATTCAAGCCGACTAGGACGACTAGTAAATTCGGTTTCACTGTGCATACATACTTACATACATGCTTTATTTATTTCAGAAGCAAACTATATATGCAGTTAAAAAACTAAAAATAAGGGGAGGAAAGATGCTTCCAGAAATGGAATTTGAGAGGTCACAGTTATCCCTATATGAAAACTCCTTTAAAGTGCCTATGAAATGAAAAATTAAGGTATTGAAAAATAGGCGTCTTTGAAAGGCCTTTAAAAGTGAAGAAGAATGGTGTTTTCCTTTTTGTCACATCTCATATCGTTCCAGAGATATTCAAGATTTTTGTATTATGCAAATTAGGTGCTGATGACGTCATAAGGTGTGACAGTATGGAAGTCAAAACACAAAATAAGCCGGAACAAAATGCTCTATCGTGATTGGTTTTGCACAGGCATATTCAGTGTAATATAATAGGAGTAAGAAGAAAGTAAGTGATTAGCAGGGAGAAACAATCAAAAGCTCGACTGAGAGAAACTGCGTCTTCTATTTCAGATATTACTCTTTGGGCTATACTCGCGTTCATACGATTAGCTATACGCGTGGAGACCAAATCACAGTTGAGAATGTTGTTATAGATAGGATTAATGTAATTCTAAACTAGGGCACTCTGACTACAAAACAGATTTAAGAAGTTTGTTAATGAAGCAATTCTATAACTAGCCAAATTAAAAAAAGGATGATGCACACAAAGATTGAATGTAACAGAAATGGAAGATTTTCCCTAGCTATAGGGTACATTGATACATTAATCTATCTTACAAGTTTTAAAAAGGTTTATGTTATTATGACTTGAAGTAATCAACACATTTAAGGTGTCACCATTCGTCATTAATGCTTACTCAGTTGTTTCTATATTTTCAGGATTTAATCTTCTAATGAGTTCAAGTGCAAATTAAAGAATACAGGAGTGTGTAACCGGTGCAGGCTTGACTTTCTGACGATGGACCAACTGCTCAAAAAAGTGATCTTTCGGTTTTCTGTTTTGTTGTTATGTATCTTTTTCAGTGCTTGGCTGCTTTTTATAGCAGAACACAGAAAACGACAGCGTCAAAGAAAAGTATCCACTGTAACTCTCTCTGTACGAGTTGATGACATCTAACCGCAACATGATCATCGAGGAGTTTAACAATTTTTCCAGCCTTGCGCTCCAGGCCTTGAGTGAGCCCAAACCACGGTGGACTTATGTTGCTGCAGTTGATTTTGTCTTTCAAGCTTTCACTACAATTGGTAAGTCAATCTACGCGGAAGTGTAGCAGCTCTAGTACCCTCTAAGCCTATCTGTCACCAAAGTGTGATAAATAATTTTTGGATGAGGTTTCTGCGATGTCACAAAAACCGAATCTAATAATTATTTATTATAAATTGAACGAAAAAAAAAGAATGGAAGTCATGTTTTTGTTTCTTCACTGACGGCAAGCAACACGTTTAGATCGTACTTCGCATGAGCAGTTATTTGCAGGTCACGTGGTGGTCTCTTGGCCAATGGAAAGGAAGAAAAATTGCATCGAATGATAATGTTTTGTAGTTGAAACGGGATCAGTGAACTATACGTTGATAATAACTGAGAAATTTATGTCCTGAGGAGCTGGTTCTCAAAAGTGCTTTAAAAAAGTCAATGAAACGCCACCTGCATTGGAACAATCCGCATCCGTCAGACAGTCAGCCTTGAAACAGTTTGCCAATCAGTTATCTTTACACTTCATATTTAACGGACAAAAACAACTTAAAATAATATCTGAAAATCCCAGCCTGTGTGTCAGCCCTTCAAAGGGGAGTGAGAGGGGGAAATTAGAAGCGCGTGGTGATCGGAAGAAGAGGGATCGGAAATACCTTAAGTATTTTTTGGCGGTGTTCCACAGACGATCACTTAAAAGTCACTGGTGCTTGACAATAATTTGCTAGTTTGCATGCATAACTTTCACATACATCCACACATTAGAAGTAATTAAGTCCAATATTAGGAGTTGCTTTTAATTCCCTAACAACATGAAAACATAAACATCGTACCGAAATCAATTGTATCTGCATACGGGATAAGCTCCGGCAGCCGGCTGTGAGCCTGTCTGGCTCCCAGGATTCAATGTTAGCTACTGAGATGAAAAAGAAGCGAATATTCTAAGTTTTGAAAAGTTCTATTACTTTTGCCGATGAGCTTAGTTAAGCAGCAGGTGTATGAATACAATCGTTCTTCAGTCAATTAACGCGAATGTTTTATTTTCAAACTGTGATGTCGTTAACAAATCATCATTTCCCCTTCCGATTAACCAAAATATAAACAACTTGCCTTCTCTCGGTCGTTTCACACGCAATGTGCTCCCCGAGAAACGAAAGCAGAAAATGGTCTAATGGAGTGAAAATAAATTTATGAACAACATACACTGTACGACTTTGCAAGAATCTTACTTACACCGCTGGTAACACTATTTATATTTTTATCGTTTTTCTGGAGTTTGGGGTGAAAGCCATCGGTAGCATCATTAACAATGGCCTCTGACCTGCTGAGGAGACAATACATGACAACGCCTGGGCGAGCTCGCGTGCAGGTGAATATCCGTTCATTTTCTTTTAAAATACGTTATGTTAATGTGGCCCGTAGTGGTAGGATTCCTTTTAAAAAAACCTCATTACACAGCAGCTTCATAGGGTCATTCCAGATATTTTGTTTTCACACATTATCCCTTACTTCTCAATTGAACTAAAATGCTGAGGTTTATCCATCTGGGGATGATATTTCTTTATTTTTCGGTGGAGTTTTACAGATCATTACTTCAAACTCACTGGTAAAATATAGTAAATTGGTTACCTTGCTACTTTGCATAATTTTAGGACATAAAAAAGAATGTCCATTATTGGGTTGTTTAGAATTCCCCTTGACAGCGGGAAAGCATAAAGGAGATGAACTAATTGTTTTTGTCCACACAGCCGTTTTTCTGCTCGCTATGGAAGTTTGAAGTTTGTTGTCTAACAGGTAGGTTAAGAGTCAGAAAAATGACTTCTTCCAGTTGAGGGTAAGGCTTGCTCATTATATATGTCGAAAAAGCTTATAAGTATGTTGTACTGAATACAAATATCGCACTTTTAGGTCATTTTTCTGTGTGCAAGAAATAATTAGACCAAGAGGTCTGAGTTTGGTGCTAGTATTAGTGAAATACTGGTAATATTACTTAGAGTGCTTTTTTTCCCATCAAATCAGTGAGCTCAACTTCAATTTTTCAAACTTTGCTTAATTTAAACCCGGCAGATTATTTCGCCGTGAGATTCAAAATGCGGCAACAGGATACGTTTACGCAAACAGGTGTAGGAGGTCGCTACCGTCTTTATCACAGTGACTAATCTTCAGCCAGCTTGGCTTTACATTAAGTCCGTATCACAATCAGTAAAACAGTCGGTTTGACACTTTTTCTTCAAACTGATGGAAAATAGCAGATAAAAGACAACTTATCGTTTTCATTTTTGCAAAGAAACATTTCAGGTGTTTAACAAAACACTAAACGACAAGAAACCAAACCTTTATCAGCAGACTTCGTCATACTTTATGTTATTGAAGTAAATTATTTTTGTTGATTTTACCTCATGTTTATATCTTGGTTAACGACATTGAACTTATAAAAATACTGTTTGTATATATATGGACATCTTTTCGGTGTTCAATTTCTTTCAATACTATATGAAAACACGAGAGAAGTCAGTGAGAACAAAAAAAAACTGTGTCGAGGAAATAATCATGTCGTTTCCCTGGTAACTTTTAATGTCATCATAACTTGTCCATCTGTCTTTGGGCATATGTTTGATGACAATTTTATAGTTTTAAACTATTAAAGTCAGTGTAAGTGCTGAAAGTGTTTCCAGTTACTTGAAGACCATTAACTGAATTAAAGTATGAGCTCAAGATATCTCTGACGTGATAGCTGGAATCGACTATCACCTCTTACAAATAGAAAGCCAGTAATCTTATTGTTTTAGCAGAATTGTATATAGATTTCCTTCAAATAATCCCTCCAATTCTACAGAAAACTCGATTAAAAAAAACACTCTCCGGAGCATATGTTCTATGGGGGTCTATTGTACTCCAGCGATTTGGCGGTTCAAGGCAATTTCGAGTGCCGGTTTTCGGGTACCTTCACATTTAACTCGCGGTTTACGGTTAAGAAATTATCGCGTGGTTGCGAAAATCCATTAACTTTGCTCGCAGTTTTCTGTGATTTACGTGTCTTTGTGGCGGTCATTCAAACATCTCGAGCAGTCTTTGTGTTCGTGAACAGCCCCTTAGACGTCGAAACGTTTTGTCCGCTGGTTACTGAATGGATGCAGCACCACAGTTTCTTTAGAAACTTACCCCCTCTTTAAGAAAAATGTTTAGAAACAATTTGGTCTTTCTGAGGAGAAACACTATTATTGAGCTGACTCATCGTAAAGAATTTGTTACGTTCTGTTAAAAGATCGGTTATGATGACAATCATCCTACTAGTAGGGTGGTTTCAGTTTTTTAGGAGAAACGAAAGCGGCCTGCGGTTTCCAATGAGAAAAATATGGCGGTTGTGAAATGTACGATTCCCTACAATAGACCCTCAGTTCTACAATGTAAATTTTCTTTGCTCTCGCCGTCACTGCGCGCTATTTCTGCGTTTTTTTTCGAGTTTTATAGCAGGTCTACTGTGGCTTTCGAATAGCTCTTAGCGCACCCTAATAAAGATGCAGATATATCATGCATTTTGTTCATACTAGTAGCTGCAGAGACGTTTTTTAAAGGAAGTTCATTTTCTTTTCCGCGATATTTCTGCAATTATCATCCAAGATCCATTTACTTCCGGATATTTTAAACGTAACTCGACTTTTATTTCGATGTAAAGCACGCTTAACACCCATGAGCTTCTTATTTGGTCAGAAATGTGGTAACAATGGAAATGGTTTTTGTATTTAACTTGAATCATTTATGGATCTTCCGTTGAAGTTTCTGTCATTTGTTTCTGACATGAAATATTAATCACATGACTTACTTCCATTAACTGATTCACGTGTATTTTCACGAGTAAAACCAAGCGTGAGATCAAGATGGCTGGATAGGTCTGGATATTGGCCAACTCAAGATCTTTTTTTGCGTGGTTATGGACCGAGGCGAAGTTTAGGTCCATAAACGCGCAAGAAAAGAACGAGGCCAATATCCAGCCATCTTGACCGAACAAGCTCGGTCAAAAAAGGATTTAGTATTTTGCTTAAAGGGAAATTTTTCTCGCGGGACACGGCGGGTAGTCCAGAGCTTGCAAGATAGCTCCATTTTGCAACGGGCAAGATATCTCCATCTTGCCCGCTCGGGTAGCCAATCACAGCGCGCGATTTGGTACATCTTGCGCGCTGACGGAGCTAGCTATATAATAAAAATGCAGATTTTAGTATGTTTCTTTAGACTCATGCGGAAAATCAAATAACACGTGAGGGATATTTTCGTTTTTCTGTTAGTAGAGGCAGCTTATTGGAGTTGTTAATTAGGGCGCCGGACTTGAAATCCAGATGTCATGAGCTCTGACCACCAAGTTAGAGTTGCTTCTTGGTATGCATAGTTCAACTCCTCAGTCAAACATTTGATACTCGTCTGTTAGCCAACTGGTTTTGACTCTTCGTGCACGGCAACAGTTTAGACGGGATCTTTTATAGAAGCCTATAAAGGTTATTTATGTTTATTTCAATTATTTGTATCTAGAACCAAGTAGGTGTAGTTAAGTACACTGAGCACTATAGATGTCCATCATTAAAGAATTATTTATTTTTTGCTTAGTGAAGATCCGTTTCTCAAAACAGCAATTCAACTCTTGGCTTCTAAGTACGGAGCATATGCGTCAAAGGACTGATTTACCATGGCAACTAGAAATGATTGAAGACTGAAGTCTGGCCAAACACTGTCATAAATGGATTAAAAACCTGAGGAAATAGCAATATGACATCTTGATACCTTTATGTTGCAAAAAAATAATAATGCGAACTGCCTCATTGTCAAATATTCAAATTTCCCTTTAAATACAGCTTTCTGTATTTTGTTCCGAATTCACGAGGTTAAGATCACATAACATGTTAGGGTTTTTTTCCTTTTTTTGTTCAGCTGATGAAGGTGTAAAGACGTGAAGATGGACCCGCTTCTCAAAGCATCAATTCTCCGGACTCTTGGTTTCTTGCTATGGGCCTCGCTCAGTGCCTGGTTATTTGTTATAGCAAAGTACACAGAAAAAGATGACAGAGAAGAAAAATATCAGTTACTATATTCTCTCTACCAGTTCCTGGCATCTAAATATAACATGAGCCTCGAGGAATTTAATAACATTTCCAACATAGCCTATGAGGCATTGAGCGAACCTAAACCACAATGGACCTATGATATTGCGGTTAGTTTCGTCTGGCAAGCTTTAACTACAGTTGGTAAGGAAAAATACGAAATTATATAAAACAGTTGAATAGATTATTATGCAAAATAGAAAGGTAATATATCCAGCATGATAGTTGATCGCAATTGGGAAAGCCTTTACAGGACGAAGCGTTTAGTATCTTGAGCTGCAATAGCAAACAGCTGTTGATGACTGTTTACCATACTATACTGAAACAGTCTTATAGTTGGAAGTAAGCAACCAAAAACAACAGCTGTAAGTCTTGTGAATAAATGCACATTAACTTTTATTTATGAAATCCTCCTACAGATTATTTCTAAAGCCGTTTTAGCGTGCGAACAGGGGAGCTCAAAAGATAGCATCACGCTTGAAGGACTAGCCGTTTTATTAAAAAAATAAGCATTTAAAGCCTAATTTAAGGGTGTTTTTGACAGCTTGTATTGTCGCTATGATGATCTGTTACAGCTTGTTACGCCATGAATATGGTGACGAAGATGACTACAAAATGGTCAACAGTGATTGCACATGCGTATTTGCGTCAGTGGTACCAATCGCTTGATAGAAAGTGTTTGATAATGACTCGTCAAAGTATAACTACTAGAAAGTACTGGATACTGTTGTCAGCCAACTTGAAAATATATCCTCATCTTATTTAGTTCATCCTACTCCTCGGCCAGTCAGTGCAAAAAAAGATGTCTCCTCAAATCGTTTGATCTTTATTTTTTGTTTGTATTTTTTTCTATTCAGGTTATGGATACATCACTCCTCAAACACCTACTGGCCAGATATTGTGCATTTTTGTCTCTTTACTTGGTATCCCCATTACACTACTCGCGTTTAAATCTATCGGCGAACTCATTGCCAAATGGGTGAACACAATTGTCACCAAGTTCGAAAAGAAAATCCTCAAGAGGTTGGAACCGAAGCACAAAAAAACCAAGGGTGCCGTGATCTTGTTTTCGACAATGATATCTTTAATTGCCTTAAATGGTGTGTTGCTAATGAATGAGACAGACTGGACAATCGTGGAAGGAGTGTATTTCTGGTTCATAACATTTACAACAATCGGTTTTGGTGACTACGCTCTTGGCCGACCCCAAAGGATCACGAAGTTGTCCTTAAATAGCTCTTTATATCAAGAAAGCTATGAATCACTTAACGAGGAACAAACCGCGTTTGTAATTTTCCTTGACTTTTTCTTTACGTTTTACGTTATATTTACTTTGTGTATTGTCTCTAGTGTATTAAACGCCATAATGGCGGTTATAGAAGAAAGGAGATGTTGCCCGCGATGTACCGGATGCGTTCCTCGAAAGACCCAGGATCAAGGAGACAATGATATTCCATCTTCTGACGCTCCAAAGCAGCTTGAAACTAACCTTACTTATTTAAGCATGGAAAATTATGGAATTCCGATGGATAGCATGGTATCACTCTCGGTAACTGAACTTAAGTAAGAGGTTTATACACAACCACGTGAAGTTTGACCCTGCAAAAGTAAACAAGTAAAAGACAATCGCCAAATTAAAATGGTTATATGAAATAATTCAAACGTTCAAAGTATATCTTCTTTACTACACTGACTAATAATGCAGCTATTTGCCTCCTGAAGGTCATTTCTAACTGTTTAGCTGACAAGCAAGAAGAACAGATGAAAGAAGCATACCATGCACCCATATAGGAGACCCACGGCATACTACGCAAAGGAAATCATTTCTCGCACATGGTCGAGTCGCGGAAACTGAGATATGCAACCGTTCTTTCCAAGCAATAGAAATCACGCGAATGTCAAATCCAGGCCGGTAAATCTAGAATTGGTCCACAAGGCTTTGTCTAGTAAATCCACTTCAGTCAGTCCTGAAGAAAGTTGTGTTTGGATGCCTGTTCTGCTAGTTTTAACTAACTTCGGTATTTAGCCTATGTAGCAGGCGTTTCCAAAAACTTACGCGAAGGGAACGAAACTGGGAGGGAGTACGAAAAATAATTTTTTGCTCACACCATGCGTGCTCCTTTTTCGCTCGCGTGTTCGATCTCCGCTTGGAAAAGGAAAGGAAACGGCTGCTACGCAAGCTATTCGGTATTAAGACCTTAAAATGTTTGTTTGAGATTTGAGTCATCAAGCATAAATAATTGCAAGTTTGACCTGAAAGACGCAAAGCAACATTAGAATATATATTGATATATCGAACGTGGCCTCTTGTGATGTCCTCCTGATATTTATCAGGAAGCCAAGCAATATTGGCATTACCAGAAGTTAACGTGTTATTGTCCGTCTCGCTGGAAGACAATTGCGCCGGGCCATCTTTGTATTTATCCAGATGAATATTGATTAACTGCTGCCAGTCACGCGACGGAAAAGTTTTCTTTCTATGAGAACAGTGATACTGAAGGTAGAATTAAAGTGATCATAACGAATTCGAGGATTTCATTTTAAACCTTCATTAGAATTTCAGGGATTCATATCAGTGAAGAACCGTGTCTACATCAGGGAAGAATGCAGAAAATTAATTATGTGCAATTATGAAACTGATTCTGAATGGACGGCATCAAGATTAAAATATACAATATAAGGAGTTCCGGAGAAAGTGAATCTGATTAATTGTTTCTGAAAGGATAAGGCTCCTTCATCTTCACAGCATGAAATGTCAAACTAGTTAGCAGGTGGAATGGAACTAGTTGTCAGGTGGAATTATCTGCACGTTGTTTGATGTTCTGATAATATACAAAATTGTCAAAGTTAGAGCCAAGTTCATTAAAGGTCTTTTGAAATTCCTAAACCACAGGAAATAAACAGCCTCAAGCTTTATTGTCTATGCTAACTTTAATTGCGGTCTGAAGCTTTCTAGGAGGGAAGTAAGTCAACAGATTTTATAAGACGGACTACAAAGAACGTTTTACAATCTATTACTCACGTACTGTACCTACTAACAACGATCGCGATTGAGTTGGATCAAAGTCACACGTAAGTCATACTTATATTTTTTTTTTATGCACGAGACTTTCGTACTACCACCCTCATTTTAGCGTCAAAATTTTTTATGCTTGTCTGCTATACTGCGTAGCTTTTGAACGTTAGGTTTTCAAAAAAACCTTCAGTCGTCAGTGTGGATATTCCTGTACCGGCAGGCCTTAATATGAAATAATAATCCTTTTTACCACACCAGAACAATCTTGAAAATATATTCTCACTCGACCGTCCATGTATGTATATTGATAAGTTTTATGAGCAGATATCTGAACAGAACTGTTTTGCCACCGATTTTTGTCACAGTCCCAAGTTAAATTTTCAATAGGACAGGCAAGATATAACATAATGTTTCGTGCTAGAAATCTTATCATGCCTGGTTTCTATAAGTTAAAAGAAGAAAAATTGTGATCACACATTTGTGCGGACCTATTAGGCCTGAAAAGGTAGGTAAAGTGGAATAAGTAAAGAAAGTAAGTGACAAACTTTTTTTTTAAGTTACGTCTCGATGACTTCTTGCGCGATAGACGCAATATAAACTAAAAATTCTAAAACATTAATACAAAATTGCATTGACTACTAGGTCTGCACTGCGTATTTTTGAGGGGGGCGTAAGGGGGACCCGAAAACCGCAAAACCGCACAGAAATACGCCAAAAAACCGCAAACCGCATCAG
>OFEO01000010.1_pt1:10000-14470 | contig 14470 bp, 12 predicted proteins | sample 1521061 | NCBI WGS metagenome assembly OFEO01 (sample SAMN04272335, study PRJEB24112) | coral metagenome | biome: Coral reef; feature: Shallow seawater; material: Coral tissue | host: Coral | place: China: South China Sea | collected 2014 | reverse complement strand
ACCGAACTCCTTAATTACAAGAAGAGGCGCGAAACGTTATTATCTTCTGTTTCCAAAAAGACAACGAAATCAAAGATTTGGAAGAAAAATGTTTGACCTTTGAGAGCCGCGTTTTGTCTTTAGAACAAGAGAATGATTCCCTTAGGCTTGCATTAACCATCATTATGCAAGAAAAGAGTGAAGGAGAATGTCAACCACAGGATAATCAGATCCACGAGGTAACTGTCCCTCATGGAAAATCAAAGAGTGCAGCGGAACGTCAATGCCATAAAACAAAACCAAATCGAAAGGGAAAAGAAAACTTAAAAAGAGACACCATCGCATTCCAAAACAGATTTCAAGTCCTTGAGGACTCACTGGAGACGACAACGGACTCCGTTGTCGTCGGATAAGAGCAACGCCGAAGGTGGCGATCGTGATGACAATCCCGTTTGTTTAACCATAATTGCTGGTGACTCAGTACTAAAACACTTAAATACTCATAAAATGTCCAAAGATAACAACAAAGTTAGAGTTTCCACCTTTCCTGATTGCAGCACTAAAGATATGAGTGATCATACAAAGCCCATTATAAGAAAAAAAACCGGATCAGCTCATCATTCATGTCGGCATAAACATCCTTCGGGATAGTGAGAGTACAACTGCCTGTTCTGAGAAAATTATCGAACTCATAAGCTGGGTCAAAAGTGCAGCACCAGGGACTGAGGTGGTCTTATCAAGCTTGACAGCCCGCTCCGATGATGACCAACCAGCAACCCAGGTAGAGGAAGTAAACTCAAACCTAAAGAAATTTTGCCGCCAACACAAATGGAAGATGACTGTTCACTCCAACATCACTGCCGAACATCATCTTAACCGTAGTGGTCTTCACCTAAAGTAAGTCGTAAAATCTCGACTAGCTCGTAACTTCTTAGATTTTCTTAAAAATAAGGATTAGGATATTGCCGTTTGGGAGCCTACTGTACATGTCCTGCAGGACGAGAATTGTAATGCCACGGCTCAGGGTAAGTCCTTTGTTAACGAGTTTAACTCATTCAGCCAAGGCTTGGCGATGGCTTCTCTTAACATAAATAGTTTTCCAGCTCATATCGACGAACTTCGAGTTTTCATGTCAACCTACAAAATTGATATACTTTCCATTAATGAAACTAAATTAGATTTCACTATCGACGATAGTGAACTATATTTAACGGGCTTTGAAATTATAAGGAAAGATCGTAAGATAAATGGGCGTAACGGAGGTGGAGTTCGCTTCCATGTGCGATCTAATTTAAACTACAAAACTCGTGAAGACTTGAGTACAGAAAATCTTGAATGGTTTACTTTAGAAATCTCCAGGCCTCGGTCAAGACCATTTTTAGTGGCGACCTGGAGTAGACCTCCCGATTCCCATGTGAGTCTTTTTAACGAATTTGAGAACTAGTTAACAAAGTTGACGCGGGAAACTGGGAATTTTTCCTTTTAGGGGATATTAACGTGGATCTTATGGTGGATACGACATCAGCTAACGCTGTTAAACATATATTTCATATTTGTGGATTGGACCAGCTAATCACAGAGCCGACGAGAATTACCCTAAGTTTCCGCTCTTTAATTGATCTTTGTATTACGAACACACCAACTAAAGTTGCAAAGTTTGGTGTTGTCCATCTTGCAATTAGCGATCACGCACTAATTTATATGATATATAAGGTCCAGCATGAGCGTGCAGGCACAACAATAATCAAAACACGTCAAATGAAAAATTTCCATAAAGCTAGCATCCTAAGGAACCTTCAAGGAAAGGCATGGTCAGATGTTGAAACACTAAATGATCCAAATGATATGTAGGCATTGTGGAAAGATGCGCTGAAGCAAGCCATAGATAAACATGCACCACTAAAAATTAAACGGGCTGGCAACAAAAAGTCTCCTTGGATTACTGATCATTTGCGACATGAAATGCATAGAAGCAGGAGCCATAATCAGGGCCTGATTATGGCTCCTGATAGAAGAGATTTCTTAAAAAAGAATGCAGTTTTGGGCGGCTCCCCTTTGGCTTGGGATCAATATAAACGTGCCCGAAACCACACAAACAACGAAATTAAGAATGCTAAGCGTAAATATTTTACTGACAATCTGGAGTCCAGCAAATCAAATCCTAAAAAATCTGGAAATTAATTAATGAATTGTCTTCGCGACATTCACTAAGTAAGGAATATTGCGGAAATTAAGGTTAGGGAGCAAACTACAACTGAATCTTCTGAGATAGCCGAAGAACTAAATCTGCATTTCTCAAGCGTTGGTGAGAAACTAGCCTCAGAAATACCGTCATCTAATGTCGAGCCAGAGTCCTACCTTGAAGCAACTAAAACAACTTTTTCTCTGAAAGATCCACCGGTGAGCGTAGTCCGCAAACTGAACATAAGCTCGATCAGATAGTTGCCAGAAACATAAGAATGTCTCTAGAAAAACGTATAGAGTGTTTTGTCCCCTCAAAAGCAAATTCGTGGAGACGCATACCTTGCAATAGAATCTAAGGTGTCAAACTCAACGTGGCGTCATGCAGGTAACAGCGGATATCAGGCAGACCCATGACCTATATAAATTTGCCATAGCACCGGCGATCTAACGGCTCAACTCTGCTTAAAATTCCTCCTCATTACACAACATGAAGTGCCCTTTATAAACACGAGTGAAGCGACAAAAAAGGTCGAAAGACCGAACAGAGAACGGCTAATGTACAAATGTCACGAACCGTAGAAGTCGTGTGGGCTTAGTGTCAACTACGCGATTCTGTCTTTTACGATTTTGGATGATTTTCCTGAAGATAGCCAGGTTCAGCGAAAAACTTGTACGCTTTCCTGGTATGATCGCATCCAGACGCCTTCTGAGCAAAACTTTCAACTTCTGCGAAAGAAATATCAGGAAACTTGCTTAAATCTCTGGACTCCAAACCTGTGAATATAATAAAAATGATTCGAGTTCACCCTTAGGTTATGTCCTGTGAACTACGAGACTGCAATTAAGTATGCTAGCATTTTTGTTGTGCGCAAGAAGCCTCCCTACAGCATTAACAACAAGCCAACAGGAACTCACCTTCGCGTTCAGTCGAAAGAGCTTGGCTACCAGCAGTCGCCATATGATGTGACACTATTATTCTCCCTGAAATTCAAACCAAACTATCACTCAATATTTTCATTCGAAAGGCTTAAATATCATACATATCATCCGCGTAACAGCGGCGATTTTTCGGTTAAGTCACCGCCATTGCTCTCGCTTCAAGCGAGGACGTGCTAGAACTTCGCGAGTCTGAAACTTGGCTTTTAGTGATTGATTTAGTCCAAAACTAGTTTAGCTGTATGTAAAAATTCTTAAGAGATATTGTGCCATTGTTTTTTGTGAGATCATGACAAACAAAAGGCCTTAAAAGACCTTTAACCTTACCATTGACTCCACTCCGCCCACTCGCGCTTTGTTGGTTGTCAAGGAAAGACTGAATGGCTTGCCCTCCAGTATGGCGTTGCCAAGGGAAAATCGGTCACGTGACGGTTTGTTGCAAAAGGCCTATTGAGTATGAAAACTTGCCCACACAATATTGGTCCTTATAATGTAGGTACTGAGACACACTGACAATATTTACTTTAAGAGACATGATTTGAGTATGAAAACTTGGTCCTTATAACGTAGACCTGTACTGAGACACACTGACAATGTTTACTGGGAGGAGAACGGGAGGAGAACGTTGCATATTTTACAGACTGAATTCGTTGTGTTTAGTCTGCAATGTAAATACCACATAGGTAATTTTAAGCCTGTTTACACGACGTTTTTCTACTGATATTCACGAAGGCATGCCACTGATGAAATGTGCTTGTTCCGCTTGCGTCTACCATATGAAACGAATGTCGAAGCGTGCGAGCTGGCCCTACTCGTTTTGATTAGAAAAAACGAACAGAAAATGGCGGGGCCGATCGAGGGGCCGCTTTTCGCTGAGCTGAAAACGAGACTTTTGGTAGCAAATAGGGTAATCCAAGACCCTCATTTACAGTAGAATCAGAGACCAAGTCTCACTAAAAACTTTTATTTTTTCAAATCCGAGTCCGAGACGCCGCGATTAAAAAATGCGAGCGCAATCCGAGCGTTTTTGAAGATTTTAGGCACTCAGTCAACGCGCGACTACTTATCAGCCAGCTCAGTTCGACTTTCACTAAATTTATTCTTGCGAGCTAGTAACTTTGAGACTCTAGTTTGCGACGGCGAGATTTCGAGCTTCGCTTAAAATTGCCGAGACCCAGGATTTTTCAATAACCATCATCTATACCCCAGAAGATCAAAGGCACGACTAATAACAGAAGTTCAGTACTTACGGATTTAACATCGCCTCCCTGCGACATTACAAATGTCCACTGAAATACAATTTACGGGCATGTATTTACATTGTGAAGATCCGTAGTTAATCAGATGCCAACAGATTACACGGCGTATTTT
>OFEO01000010.1_pt1:2500-7500 | contig 14470 bp, 12 predicted proteins | sample 1521061 | NCBI WGS metagenome assembly OFEO01 (sample SAMN04272335, study PRJEB24112) | coral metagenome | biome: Coral reef; feature: Shallow seawater; material: Coral tissue | host: Coral | place: China: South China Sea | collected 2014 | reverse complement strand
AGACCTTACATGACAGTTTGGACATTAGCACTGGCATGGTGAGTGAGAAATTCCCATTCTCTCTACCTCTCCTCCTCCTTACCCCTATCTTTGATATACTTTTTTCTGTTCTTTATTTTCAGATATTTTACCCTTTTAACATTATTTTTTACAGGACACAGCCACAAAGAATGACAGCCCAGAAGAAAGTTTTGATAGTGATTTGAATTCAGATGTGGATGGAAGTGAACTTGATGAAAGTGCTCGTGATGAAAGTGATAATGATGAGAGTGACAGTGATGGTGTGGAGAACTGGGATGGAATTCCAGAAGATCAATTTACAAGAGATATTCCTGCTGCAACACCTTTGCCTGAACCTGACAGGAAAAAAAGCAGGTTACAGCAGGTGAATGCCTTAGTGTTTTGGCTGGTGTATTTCCTTTTGATTTGGCAGTCTGCATACAAACTTAGTGACAATGGCTTGGTATGGCTGTTTCAGTTTCTGAAAGTCCTTGGTGTCACTATTTCAAATGAATTTCTAGCTGATGTAATTGTAGTTATGCCATCATCTTTGTATCTACTTCATCAATTTATCAACCTTGATAGAGATTACTTTACAAAGTATGTCGTGTGTCCAAAGTGCACAAAGCTTTATGGCTATGATTTCTGTCTTAAAGTGGAAAACAACCGTACTGTGCCTAAAAAATGCTCCAACACATTTATATCAAGAGGTCAGAGAAAAACTTGCAATGCTCACTTAGTGAAAAGAGTAAAGCTGAAAGATGGCAAGGAACAATTCTACCCCATCTATTATTACTGTTACAACAGCATAATTGAGGAAATGGAAAGATTACTCCAGCGAAAAGGGATCCCAGACAGTGTTGTGAAGAATGGCGGAATCAGCCACAAACAGAAGGAACACTTTCTGATGTGTACAGTGGACAAATATGGAAGGACTTCCAGAATTATAAAGGAAGTGAGTTTCTCAGCTCACCTAGAAATTATGGACTTATGCTGAATTTTGATTTTTTTCAACCAATGAAGCATCGCAAGGATTACTCAGTGGGTGTTCTCTATCTGGTCCTTTTAAACTTGCCAAGACACTTGCGCCTCAAGTGCGAAAATGTTATTGTAATTGGAATTGTTCCTTCATTAGATGGAGAACCAAAGTCATTGAATGAATTTTTGCAGCCAGCAGTTGATGAACTGAATGCTTTGTGGAAAGGTGTGAGACTTAAGTCAAGCCTGAGTTCGATTAGCTTAAAATTTCGTGCAGCTTTACTATGCGTATCAGCTGACATACCTGCAGCTCGAAAGTTATGTGGTTTTAAAGGTCACAGCGCATATCTTGGGTGTTCTCGTTGTCTGAAAGTGTTCCCTGGTGGATTTGGGGAAAAGAAGGATTACTCTGGTTTTGACAGAGAAAGCTGGGAAGCACGCACAGACAGGCAGCTCAGGAGAAATGCCAAAAGACTTGAAAGATGCCAAACTGTAACAAACAGGAACAATTTGAGTCGCAAATTTGGCATTAATTACTGGAGCTCTTTGCTAGACCTTGAATATTTTGATGTTGTTAGATTTTGTGCTGTTGACCCAATGCACAATCTGTTCTTAGGAACAGCGAAATATGTTTTCAAGCTCTGGGACAAGCAGGGAATCATTAGCAAAAAAAAAAATGAAGATACTTGAGAAACGGATAGATCAGATGGATGTTCCAACTGACATTGGATGTTTGCCCAAAAGAATTTCATCTAACTATGGATCTTATACAGCAGAGCAATGGAAGAACTGGACTTTAATTTACTCTGTGTTTGCTCTCAAGGGAGTCATTGAAGATAAACATCTTCAATGTTGGCCTGCAGGCATTTGTACTGGCATGTAAATATTTTTGTAAAAATACTGTGACAACTGCAGATCTACAGAGAGCTGACTTGCTTATTCTTAAATTCTGCACGCAGTTTGAAAAGCTTTATGGAAAAAAGGCCATTACACCAAACATGCATCTTCATTGCCATTTGAAAGACATTATTATGGACCATGGTCCAGTTCACAGTTTTTGGTGTTTTAGTTTTGAGAGATACAATGGTATTATGGGGAGTGTTTCCACAAACAAACAATCTCTTGAACTTCAGTTAATGAGAAAGTTAATACTTTCGCGATTCCTTGACAACGTTCAGCTGCCATTACAATACAGAGCCGAGTTTCAAGATTTAATCCACAATCCTTTCAGTAACAATTTCAGCAGCTCTTTGGTGTCAACTGCATTTACCTTACACAATAAGGCCACTACCATCCTTGTTAACGAAGTGAACTGGTCACACCTGGTGCATGTTGTGCTGCCTTCCAATTACAAAGTGCAAAGTCTTGAAAGTGAAGACCAGTCTTCACTCTGTGTCATATACCAGAACCTTTATCCAGAACAGTCAATCGACAAGAATGATATGACTGAAACCATCAAAAAGTATTCAGCAGTTACCATCAGCAATCACCATTATGGTTCTAAGATGGAATGCCGCTCTTTACGTTCAGCTAGAATTTACGCTTCGTGGGCAAATGATCAGGGAGAACTGAATCTTGACACACTTTATTTTTGGCCGGTTATGTTCTCTTTTACTTTTCACATTCCATTAAGGTAAATGAGAAGTTTACTGAACACGTTTTTGCCTGTGTGCTGTGGCATAAACCTGATGATGATCCTGATAAGTTTGGCAATCCTACCAAGACTCGGAAACTAAATGAGTATTTGCCCTATGGGTCCTCTCGGTTTTTACCTGTGCAGAGAATTTACTGTAGGTATGCTGCAGCTGAAACACAAAAGGAGTCAGGAAAAAAACTTGTAACTGTACCAATAGATGACAAACATCTATAACTTTGCACATGAAACTTGCAAGTGGATTTTATCATTTTACTAATGTTGTTTGCCCATGATGTTTTCAAGTTTTTATCATTTTTAGGTGAAAACCAAAGCTAAATTTTTTTTCACTTATTGGTCTGTTGTGTTCTAGACTATGAGTACATGTAGTTCCTCATTTTTCTTAGTATTAGTCGAGCAGGCAAGATGCTTTTGGGCAGGCTCATGTGCATGCATCCACTCGACTAATTGTGCGGAGAAAATGAGGGACTACCTGTAGTCTTGTTCTTGAGTAAACTTTTTTTTATGCACCAGACCAACAAGCCAGGGAAGGTGATCCAGTGACAAATAATTCTTGTGGAATGTATGAATTGACCAGTGGTAACAAGTATACAAGTTTAATGGCAAAATTTACTTGACTATATACACTGTATACGAGTTAAACTGGCCATGGGGCATCATTTACTTACCAGTTTTACTTGCATGTTTTACCATAAGTATTTTCTAGATAAGGCTAGTCTACCTGTTTACCAGGAACAACAACAACAGGGTTTATTTGAACTGTAAATTAACCTAACCAGGATTTAACAGATTACTACGCGCATTCATTTGTCAGTAAATAGTTTAGTTAGTTTTTCATGTGTCTGTCCTGTTATTGATCATGAATTTCGTCATAACATTGTCAAAGTAGATGTGGATCCACGAGGCGATAGCTGAGTGGATCCGCAGACTACTTTGACGATGTTATGACTAAATTCATTGTCAATAACAGGACAGACGCATGAAAAATTGACGTCCATTTGTTTTTTTTACGATAGCAAACTGTCAAATTGTCCCCTCTCACTCGTTGCCGCATCACATAAATTATAAATTCATGTGTCTGTCCGCTTACTGATGATAATAATTAGCCAATAAGCACACAAGAATTTGTGCTGTTATCGTAAAATTATGGCCTTTTGTCAGGAGAAGCAAAATTATTCTATAGTACTTCATGAAAGTTCAAGTGATTGGGTGGTAGGGGTGGGACAGAAGGCCCAATTATTGTGATAAAGTCAAACAAGGGAAACTGACTTTGCTTTGAGTTTTCAATAAGTTTGATCACTTAACTCCAGGAGTTTGATGTATGGAGATTCAACTGCAATCTGCTCTTCTAATGCTGTTTATTGATTCAGTCAAGTTAAGAAATTGTTTTTTAATTATCCAAATCAATTGGATATAATCTTTTTTATTGTTTTTGTGCGGGCTCATGTGCGTGCACCCACTCTGGGAATAAGAATAATCACAGTTTTTCATGGTTAACTTTTTCTCATTGTCACACTGTCAGGCAATTAGAAAAGAAACTACAAAATTATCACAATTGTTGTGATTACTTGTTTTGCAAATGAGAAATTTTGTTGAAGGACTATTATTTGTTTCCTCTGAACAAATGTGTACAGGCTTTTGGGCGATGTAAAGTGAAAGGCTGGGATTTGCAGTGAGATATTTTCGCTTTAAGAATTGCTGCCACACTGGCTTCCCATGGAGAATAGTAAAAGGAAGGCAGGACACAAGTTTTGATGAGAACTTTGACCAAAGTTGATTAATGAAGCTGAGGTCTTTAGGTTGAACTTCCATCCAGTTAAGAGAATCTTTTCAAGAGAAGTTTAGACTGTTTCATTACACATCCAATCAACCAATGCATTAACAAAAAATATTATTAAAATGATCCAATGGTGTATTCATTTGCTTGCATAGAGATGAACCTAATTTGCTGAATTTTACGATCTATTAAATTAATAACAAATTAAACAAAATATGTAGCTTGTTGGGTGTTTAAACAATTTCAATTAAATTTTTTTATAACTTTCCAGGTAGAATTTTTTTCCTCTAATGCGTTCAAATCATATCCCACTACGGAAAAGAGTGATGGCCTGGGCCGAGATGGCTTAGGCCATTACTCTTTTCACGGACGACAGTTAATTGTGTCAGCGGTTTTGTTTCGGGGAAGCGGGAAAGTTTCCCATTTTGGCGGAATCTCTTGAAGAAATTCGGTCTACTGCTTGCAGCTTGCTTTAATTTGTCATGAAAAGACGTAGTAGGGATAATACTATGGAGGAAAGAAAGCGAATGCTCAAAGAACGAAAGAAACGAAAGCGGCGGCAGCGGCTTTTGGAACGAAAGAACCGAGTAG
>OFEO01000008.1_pt1 | contig 14567 bp, 12 predicted proteins | sample 1521061 | NCBI WGS metagenome assembly OFEO01 (sample SAMN04272335, study PRJEB24112) | coral metagenome | biome: Coral reef; feature: Shallow seawater; material: Coral tissue | host: Coral | place: China: South China Sea | collected 2014 | reverse complement strand
AAACAACACGCGAACGAAGCCCGCCAGGGATAGGGTCTTTCACGCTAAACAACTTACAAAATCCATCCTAAAACAATAGACCTCACAGTACGAGGCTCCGGGGAATAAATACAGAGTTTGCGGGGTTTATTCCCAGACACCTCGTGATGACGTCTACTGGGTTAGGGTTAACCTGAATTTTAACATATCGATTGGGTTTAACTCGGTGTAAAAACCTGTAAAGTTTTTCTTTGTTTTGTAGCTATTGTTAGGGTTAGGGTCAATTATCGGTTGACTTACACTGAGGATGAGCCTATCGATTGGTTTTTCCCATACTACGTCCCAGGCTTTGTACAACGACATGATGAAGAACTGAAGAACAAACATGTAACAAACACTGAAAAGCTCCACAAAATGTCATACAAATTGCAGCAAGGTCACTCACCATCATGTTCATTCGGGACTTTGAAAGAGACGCAACGCTGACCAAAGTCAAACAGATCCCGTAGGTGAATCCTGGGGTCCGGCGCGTTTGTTTCAAAAACCAACAAATGTCCCTACCCTACAGGGCAAATTCTTTTCAAAATGCCCGCATGTTCCCGGGGTTTCCCCGGGGGTATCCCGCTGGTCAATCCCCGGGGAAAGCCAATGATAAGTGCATGATATAAGTTTATTGTGATGTAAAACAACGAGTAGTCCATTTCAAAGGGGTGTATTTTTTTTTCTTTTATATTCAATTAATATGTTTATCTAAATAATTCTCCACAATGGTTCCCTCTGAATTCAATTCTATTTAAAAGGGACTTTTGCTATCGGTAAAAATTGATAGAAAATCATACAAATATTATGTCCTTAAATAGAGTGTTTCATCTATGGAATTTTCGGAATGGCGAATTCCCACGAAGGGAATGGCGGTGGGATCTTTATACAGCACACGGAAGGACGCTTATTGAATCCGTTCGTGGGTTCGTTCAACACTTTCCAAAAGCATACCAAACCCCTCCCCTGACAATAAATTAACAGTAGCTATCGAAACGTTTCCTAGCATTATAATATGATAAGTATATATAGCTTGAAAAGATCGCTTGTTTTCTTACACAGCAGTTTGTTATTTCAGTGTCACAAGCAAAGATCCTGCAGCAGCTGTTACTGGAGTTGAGCCTACTGTCAAATATTTTTTCATTTTAAAGGCATACAAACGAGGCGAAAGGGTAAATACAAAGCAGAATTGACCCTTTCGCCTCGTTTGCATGTCAAACCACTGATAACTGCGATAAAAGCTATTCAACGACGATATAGTTCGTTGATAAATCATAGTTGAATAAATCACCTCTCTAACTGTGCCATGCGTCTATGTAATTAACTCTGATCACAGAATTCCATAGAATTTTAAGCCGAAGGCATCGTTCTCTTTGGCTTATCTGTTCTACTCAACATATTGTTTGGCAGTGGTCATGGCAAGCACGTGGATCCCGATTGAGGTAGCACGCGCATTCTGCAAATATAGTAGTTTAATGTTGTCGTGTTCCGTGTTCCTTAGCAACCTCTGCAGAAACAGTAGCCAGCTTTTAACTGAGGTTCCGACTGAAAAAGGCGCCTGTCTACCCAACGAGAGCATGAATAGGGCCCGTATTGCCGTACAGGGTGACTAATATTACAGGGCTGTGGCGTTCTTCTGGTGAGGTTTCGCTGCTTAACGGGTTGGTGATGTCCTTTCTTATAACTCTTGTTAACTGCACTTTCCAACGTCATATGACAAACACGACTCGATTCATCTGACGTTTTCTTTGGTGGCATGGTGAAACTAAAGAGTAACTACCTTCAATCATCTTTCATATATCTGTTACAACTGGCTCTTTAACATGATCCTCTGGAATGAAGCCAGATTTCTTGGTGTTCGGCGAATACGCCCAGATAAAACCAGGAACAATTTGGTCTTTGAGATTTGCGTACACATACTCTCCAGGTCTCACGGGCAAATCGTCAAACGCTTTCCCTTGGAAGTTATGAAGCACTATTAACCGGGTACCTTTTAGCGTGTAAGTCTTTTCACTGGACGCTGATGACGTCACGTCAGTGTACGATGATTTGGATTTCTTGCCAGTAGAGCATGAACTTGTCGGTGTGACGTCAGAGGAATTCCAGTCTGGCGAGCTCAATGAGCCTGGGTTTGGTGAGGATAACCGCTGCATGCAAGCTGTGTGTTCAGAGAGAAACGTTTTGAATAAGAAAGAGTGATAATGTCAGTAAATTTCAGCCTTCGAATCCGCCTACATCCCAAATATTACTTCACCTACAATGCCAAACTATCATCTCTAGGTTAAGATCTGCTTACAAGCTGCACTGGTCGTCAGCTGTACGTACACTCGCCCTTCTTCAAATTTTATTTCTCCGAGACACAGTGCAAGGAAACTTTTGCCTGACTCTTTTTTAGCTATGTAACCGTTCCTTTCTTTTCTCCACAGCTCAGAAACTTTGTTGTAAAAGCTTGAGCTTTTCTCGATCAATCAATCAAGCTTCATACTGAAGCATTACCTCCATTTTAAGTAAGGCCGATAAAATTAGGCAGAGCCTTGACAAAAACCGATGAAAACATAAGATCTCATCAAATAAGCGAAATTGATTGATCAATATCGTGTAAGCTTACGTCTTTTGTAGCTGCGTATTTTGACGTAAAATCCATTTGCGAACATTCCCGGATTATCCGGGAGTCTCCCGTATACAGACGGAATCCCCCACTCTCCCGTACGAGTTACCAAATCTCGCGGAAAACATATAAAAGCGAAAAAATGCATCTTTCTGACATATTTTGGCCGATATTAGGAATTTTTGGGGGGAAAGGCTTTGATACCTGATGATCTTTTAAGACCTAATCAGAAGATCTTTATTTTGAACAGCGCTTTTTAGGGTAAAAAAGGTAAAATTGGCGATCTCCTGAATGAAAATCAGCAAATTTAACATCTAGTATTATAAAAGATAATTCAGTTACTATATCAGGAAACTTAATCATGCTCGCCATCGTTTTGTCCTTGTTTCCTGAAAATGACTTGAAATGACAAGGAGTCTTGCTGTACATTACACATGAAGACGGCATTGAAGTCATAAAAGCCCCAAACTGCCTTAATTCTAACCAAAATTTAGTTGACATGTTTGCAATTCCTTTAAATCCTGACCATATTTGACCCGCTGTCTCCTTTGATGCAACTAATCCTAGAGTTTCTTTTTGTATAATTGTTCTACCATAAACCGTCTCACAACAATTTATAAGTTTACGTTGTCGTCTGCTACGGCAGCCCCGGGGCGGGCGGCAACATAGTTTGAAACACTACTTGTATGTCAGTCAGTATCTCGGGATTCGGAAATACTCACTGGCTAAAAAAACACTCAAGACTATCCCTTCCTTTGTTTAAGTGACTAGCGATAACGTAGCTCGTGGTTTCTTAAGTAAACAAATGGAACATTGAAGAAGACTTTGATCGTGTTATAATGCGACTTGAATTATGTGGAAACATTAAGAGGTTGAGGTTATCAAAGCCATAACAATCCCAGGATATCTTTCAACAAGGTGTAGACAGCAATTTCATTGCCGAAATACCAATTTTTGGTTTATCAGAAAAGTACTTCCATAATCGAATATCCGAATGAAAATGTTTACTCTGATAAGAGCAGAATTGCTCAAGTCAAAAATATACATGTAGTTTGCTTACAGAACTAACAAGTTCGTTAAAGATAGCTCTTAACTGAACTAGAAAGATATCCAGTTATATATATTGGCTGCAGGTCAATGGGCAAGTAACGCGGAATTCATCAGTGAACCAGACATAATTCTAACCGAGATTGCGACATGCCGCGAGTTCTTACAAACAGACAGGTTGTGTACCCGCGTGCTCTAAAATATAGAACTATACTTTTGACGACGATGAGGGTCGAGCAGTTAACATGCTTGTAGTTCCTGTATCTTATATCTCTTTTCGTTAGCAATACTGAGTCATTCTTAGACAAAAGTGCATCTAGGCTTTCAACTCTCCTATAGTCCAGCACGATTTTTCCTTTGGAGTGCGTACAACAAGTATTTTGCGGAGGTCTGCAAATGTATCGTTTTGAAATGTTCTTTAGTTTTAGAGCTTACTTCTTTTGTCTGTTTCTCCAACACTTCAATAAAAAACTAAGACAATTTAATACACATATGGGAGACTTAACTAAGGAGCAGATTATTTACCTTCGCACACGTGAGAAACCACAAAAGATCTCGGTATAAAGCCTTCTTCGCCATCTTCCGTGGAAACCCAAAGCCAATCTTGGTCTTGATCGTTCAGCAGCATTACAAATTCACCACGACAAACGCTCAAATCATTTTCATCACGAGCTGTGTAGTCGTACAAAACAGTTACTTGCGGCCCGTAAGCTCGCTTTGGAAAGTAAGTCATCGATTTCGAATTGTGACTATCACAACTCGTCAACGATTCATTGTACACAGCCACTGCTGTCCTCTCTCCGACACCGTCATCGCTGTCCTCGAAGCTATCTTCGTAACCCGAAGTGCTAGACTTCGAGTCGGTGGAGACATTTGTCGTAGAGCAATAACACAAAGGAATAAACCCCTCGCTTCCTGATGAATCGATAACGTAAGCCCAGTCATTCTGTTGGTACAGTATTTTCACGCAGTGTCCTTTCCGTACCTTAAGTTCTTCTTTATCCACTGGGTCGTAACTTTTCGTAACCTTTACTCGGATATTTGCGGGTTTTGCTAAAGTTGCCGCTCGAATTTTCCGCTCAATGAGAGTTTCATGTTTAAATCCAGACTCACTAATTCTGACATTTCGCTTCTCGTGCTTGTGGTTTGGAGTCGAGCCGTTTTTCAAAGCAGATTTCGTTACTTCCGAAGGGACTGTCCCATTCTGTTCCAAACTAGTCGCGGAAGGTCTGTAAACGTCTGTTGGATACGGAGTCTTGCTATGTAGGACTAACCAAGACAAAAAAATAAGTGTAGACAGTTGTTAGAAACATAGTGAATAATTACACCACAATGACAACAGAATGTGAACTGCAGCTTTCAAAGAAAGTCGAATTCTAATCTTCGTGTTACGCGAAACAAGTGGCAAATTTCATGGTTAAAACAAAACCACTATTACCTTTCTTTTTTAAGGTCAGCTGGGAGGGACAGAAAAAAGCCATTGCGATGTTTTCGAATTCAACATTACACTGACCTGTCGTTCGAATCCATGCCGAAGGAACATTTATGAGCTTGTTTGTTTTTCTACGAGGAAAATAAATAATCTATACGACAAAATCTGCATGTCTGCGTCACTGGCTTCAGAGGATATTAATGGCGAGTAGCAACACCAATAACACACTCTGTTGTTGACATTTCCCGAAATCCCGCCACAACCAGCCAATCGCTATTGATCTTGGTTTTATTAAAACCGCAGTTACAGCAAATACTGTTTAAAGAGGAAACAATGAAGATCAAAGATCTTTGAAAGTCAGAACGACAAGTCGCTTGAGCAAGAGTCAGCTTTTCTTTGAGCCATGTCAGACGACATTCTAAACTGAAAGCTCTGGACATGGTATGGCTGGGATGTAAATAAATTGGGCAATACATTCAAAATATACATCCGGTTTACAGAGTTCATAGAATTTGAGGAATTCATGCTGATGTGTGGAAAGCAAAATTTGTTTAGCTGTTCGCAACAACTTTCTAATTTTTATGATTCATTCCAACTGGCTTTGAAGCGTGTTCAGAAACACCTCGGCTACAAAACTAATGCGGTGGCTGATGATAAGGCGTGTTTCAAAGACATCAATTAATCACGGCGGAATTTAAAAATTGTGCTCGAAATTCCCGTTGTTAAATATACACCTTAATAGTTTCATCTAAAACATCGAATATCGAGCGTTAATTCAACATTTTGTCTGCACTGAAATTGAACTTATCGATGATCGACAATATAGCCAGGTCAAAGTTGAAATACGAAGCTACTGAGATTGTTAAGAAAAATCTGGCGTGTGATAACAGGCGCTTTTGCGTAATTGGACACGTGACTCTGTCCAGGGTCGAGTCCCGGGGGTCGGGCACTTTTAATTTCGTTCCATATTATAGAAACTTGCTCATCGATCAGATTGCTTCATACTATCAACAGAATCGAACTTATCTTTTTCTAACTTTGGCTTGTAAATGACATTTTGACGAACATGGAGCGCGTAGTGGATAAATGCAGGAAAAAAAGGTTACAAACCACGTGTCACTCATTTATTCTCAGAAAATTCCGTATATACTGGATTATACTGTGTGTAATATCGAGCGTAAGTTTTTTTCGTCACTGTATTGTTATGATTAATCTAATTCTGATGTATGTTTACTATATATATATCTAGTCTGTGAACGAAGACGGATTTCCGTAGGCGATATTAAAACAATAGGGGTGAATCTGTTTGCCAACGCGAGCTATGATGCCTGTGTTTGAAATAACCGTCCTTAGTTGGATTATGAATTCGCATAAAGTTAATAGATTGAGCCAGTTACGTCTCACAAAATTATATATCGGATACGGCTCACTCGGGGGCTGAAAATATTTGCACTCTAATCTTCTATATTTGCTATTTTTAGGGAAGAGCCAATCTCGACTGAGAAGAATTTTAAAATGGTCAGAACATTGTTTTATTTCAAATGTGGCTGTAGGGCTGTCAACTCACGCTCGTACTTAGTACTCGTGGAGTCAGAGTGGAGTCGTGTTCCACGCTCTGTCCCGAGTTTGCCCTAAACCGGCTGCTCCGCAGGCTGATATGATAACGTCAGGAGATAATACGTCTTTTCACAAACTTCCTAATCAGGGCTTGCATTGCCTTACACTGCTGGGTTTAAATTCTTTTATACGACTCTTTTCTAGTTCATTTTAAAATTAACCCGATGTGACATCCTTTCCAGGCCCCTTCCCCCTTCAATCAACCTGTCAACTGTGGCCCAGGGATTAAGGAGAGGGACGAAAACACCGTGCGAACGCGCGAAGATCATTTCTGGTTCGAGATCCTTGTATCCTGCAGAGAGTCAATAGCACCGCTCCGCTCAGCTACTAATAATTGCAAAACCAATACAGAAAGAATTAGTGCGACGTAGATCCGGTTTTCTATGTCTAATTGCATTAAACTTTTTGCTGCTTTTTGTCACGTTATCTGCTCATTTGTCGTGTGTTTACTTTGACATTGACTTGACGCACGGGGATTGAGAGTTTTAACAAACTAACAAATTCAGCCAGAACTAAAAGGAAAAAAGATAACCGGTTAACGTCAGTTACAAAGCTAACATTCCTTCAGTCTCACAAAATGACCTTTAATATTTCTGGCTGCCCAAACGTCTTCACAAACAATGCAAATGAATGAGAGAGAGGAGTAATGGAAAGAACGGGAGGGCATTTTTTTTTAAATTTTTTTTTTAAATTTTGTTCACCATGAGGGCTATGTTGGTCTTACAAATAATCTCGAAACTGTACTGTACTGGTAGAGACCACTGTACCACAGGATCATATTACTGATGCTCATGCGTCATGCATATGGCTTGGAGTGTCTTAGGACTGGGATCTCATCGAACTATTCAAGATTAACTGGATTGAAGGAACTGTAGGGCCGGATAGGTAACTATCCGTTTTGTTCTTCTTACTGAAGAAAATACGCTGACGTTGGTTTAGCGTTATCACTGAAGTAAAACAAATACAGACCTGCATTACGGCTGAAGGGACCGCAAAGAATCCACTTACAGGCTAAATGGCGTCTGCGTTTGTGACCATCATTCTTTGCCTGGTTTGTTTTTGTCATACTGTCATTGCTGTGCCAAATGCTACAAACTTCGAATCTTCAGGTCTTTCCTGGGATCCTCGATTAAACCCGAGTGTTGGAAACGGTTACTTAGCTACCACAGTCTACAGCGATACCGTTTACGTGTCTGGGATCTTCAACGGACGAGGAACAAAAACACCGAGTCACAGGGCAAGGATTCCGTCGACTGCGGCGATTATCGTGCGAAGTAACCTGACCTCCAACGCGACTCAGGAGCTGTTTCGTCTCAACGTCGAACAAGGCGTGTTTTATCACCGCTTAGTCGTCCAAAACTTCACCTTGGAGCAAAAGATCTACGCTCATCGAGTTCACCAGCACTTGCTTGTCACGGAGATTTCCTTACAAAACAACATGCGTGACACAGTAAGCTTATTCCTTACTAATGTTTTTGGACCACCAAGCGCTGATATAGAGTTCCAAAGGGATGATTTTCCGTGTAAATCTCAGAATGACCCTAAGATCGATGCCATGTCAGGTTATATTAGGATAACGGAGGAGCCAGACAGCCCAAGGGAGGGGGTAGCGGTGATCTGGGGGGATATACCCCCTCGTATGTTGATCAAGCCCTCCGCATCGACCCAAACATTTTTCTTTATCACGGCTATAGCCACCAGTTTAGATGCTAAAGATTTCGTGACAAGCGCACGCGAAGCTTACGCAGCAGCAATGGAAAAACCGGAAGAGCTCTTAGCAAGTCACGTGCAAGCTTGGAGAGAAATATGGAGTGCTGGGCGGATCGAAGTTGAAGGCAATCTTACACTGGCCCAGACGATTTCCGGTAGTCTCTATTACACACTCAGGTATTGATAAAAACCTCAATTATTCACGAGTTAAACAGGTTGTTTAAAGCCCTCTAGACAATTACAATCATTTTATTTACAGTAGTGCTTAACTAATGGAATAAACGAGGAATGCCTGCTAAATCGTTCTGTAAACATTGTTAAGAAAGTTTTTAAGGATAATTAGATAAAGATAAGGTGTGTGATTAAAAAACAAAAACTTTAAGAGACCTTATTGGCTTGCATACCTTAACCCTTGAAATAAAACAAATCCCTCCACCATTGCAGGTCTTACCCGAGGTCGCTTGACTATGAAAACCTTCGGATTATAGGATCCCCGAGCTATAAGCCTGCTTGCCATGATAAGTATAGCGGTGCAACCATTATATAACGCGTAACGCTTTTAAATAGAAGTCCTTGCTGTAACGAAAGCCAACTCTTCAGCCTTGCCAAAATAGGTTGCACTATTAAGTATGGTAAAAAAACCCGTTGTCAAGCATCCTTTTTTACGAACACATAACCCCAATACAATCACTGCGCAGGGTATCGTTCATCTCGATCACTCACATAGCTAGGCATTTCATAGTCAATTTACGTTTAGATTGGTTGGTTAAAAAACACATCTTATAACTGGTCAAAATCCCAGAGTCGGAGTTTAGAGTCGGGGCTTTAATCCAACGAACAAAAGTAAGAACACCGTGGATCACGGACAAAACGAGGGGCTGTAGGGTTGAGAATATGTAAAGACAATCGGTAGAGCACTGCACTGGTATCCCAGAGGTCATGGGTTCGAGTTCCGTTCAGGCCTGATTTTTTTCAGGCATTTTAAATTTCAAAAACTGCTTAAGTCGTGTGTTTAACTGCGATGATCAATCATGTCTTCAGATATTCCCAGCCCCATAGCCCCTATTTGTGTCAGGGATACGACCCCACGATTGAAGAACAGTACTTCTGTTCGTTGGATAAAAGTCCCGACTTTTAACTCTCAGGGATTTTGGCCAGTTATAAGACGTGTTTTTTAACCAACCAAACTAAACAACGCGAATTGACTATTAAATGCCATTTCAATCTAAGGATAAAGAGAAAACACGCAGCGGTTGAATACACCGTGCGAAACTTATTTGTTATGTTCGTTACCGCTGTTTGTTTTCTCTTTCTCCTTAAGATGAACCATACCTTGCGCAGTGATTGCCGGCTGACCAAACGGGCAAGACGGTGTTGGAACTAGTCGCTGTTTTCCTGCAAACAAATGGTGTTTTTGATACCGCATCATTTGTTGACCAAACTCTCGGGCACCAAGGCCGGATATTGGCCTAATTCCTTTGTTTTTTCTTTTTGCGTGTTTATGCACCTCGACAGGCATAAAAATAACTTGTTCAACACCCACAACTCTTGACCTCACACTTGGTCACTGACCTATCTCAGTACAAGGGTTACCATAAGTTAGAAAAGCCACAAAAAGCCAAGAGCAGGATTACACTGAATAAACATTGTATAACAGTCAAGTCATGTGAGGTTTTCCATGACACGATCGCTTCGAATTAAAAAAACATAACCGAAGCATGCTGGGCTAATAATCAATATATAGCTGTAAACGTCCACTTCTTTCAGCCTGCACAGTAGTTGTTTCCTCTCCAAGAACGGAAGAGGGACGAGAAAGCTTAGCGCGTTAATTGGAGAAAAAATCCCAAGCAAAGGAAAGGGACATGCGCGATCGATTCGTGACGCGAAAATAGAGTCTCCCAAACATATCACGTTTTGCTTCTTAAACTTAAGTTTTCGTGTTAACCGACAGTAGTAGACTTGAACAAAACTGGTTGCAGTTTTTCATACGTTGATTAACTCAAACGTAGGAGTCATTTTTCCTGTTTTTTCAGTCACTCTCAGAAGTTGTTATGAATATTATCCTCACAGGTTTAACCGTTAAGCTTGAAGCCCGTTTGAAACCTCTCTAAAACCTTTTGTTCGTTGACACTAACCATACAATAGTACCATAACTGGTTTAGTGACACTCTCCCCGGCAGTCAGGGGGCTTTTCGGCGACAACTATAAGTTGGTTCTCACGTTTGCGTTGACTTCTCAACAATTTAGTTTCCTTTATTCCAGTTTGAACTGGCATCTATTCAGTTTATGTTCAGTCACGTTGTTTTTTTTCAGCTCTTTGCGTCCCTCTTGGATCTTCGGTCTGAGTCCAGGAGGCCTGGCTACTGATGGTTATGATGGTCACGTGTTTTGGGACCAGGAGACATGGATGTTTCCTCCATTACTCCTTCTGCATCAAGATTTTGCGCGAACATGCCTCGCTTACAGGTTTGCTAGACTCCAAGCAGCTGAAGACAAAGCCAAGAAATATGGGTTCAAAGGTGGGTGCGAAGAGAATAATTTAATTTGAACTCTGTCTTATTTGGGTTGAATAAATTTATATCTTCTCATTGTTTTCCACAGGCGCCATGTTTCCTTGGGAAAGCGCCTTGACTGGCTCAGAAGTGTGCCCAGGGGAGATTTACTCCGATTATGAGCAACATATTATCGGGGATATAGCATTTGCAATCAAGCAGCTCTGGATGGCATCAGGGGATCAACAGTGGCTTGAGCACCAGGCCTTCCCGGTCGTTCGAGCCACTGCGGAATTCTGGGCCAGCCGCGCAGTGTACAACGACTCGAAGAAAGCGTACATCATTTATGATGTCATGCCACCTGACGAAGACGCCGAAGTCGTCAACAACTCGGCCTACACGAACACGATCGCGAAAATGAATCTAGAATTCGCCTACCAAGTCTTGCCGAATGCTTCAGAAAGCTGGAAGACCATTGCACAGAATATGTTTATTCCGTTCGATTCTACCAACAACTACCATCCAGAATACGAGGGGTATAACGGAATGGAAGTGAAGCAAGCAGATGTCATTCTTCTCGGATTTCCACTCATGGTCAACATGAGCCTTGACGTTCGGCGGAATGATCTGAGTTTTTACGAGCCCCGGACGAATCCAAGAGGGCCAGCCATGACTAAATCAATGTTTGCGATCAACTGGTTAGATGTCGGGGATTATGCTCGTGCAGCGACGTCATTCAGTGAAAGCTATGTGAACGCTAAAGAACCGTTTATGGTTTGGACTGAAGGAGCGGACGGTGGGGGCGCTGTGAACTTCATCACGGGTGCTGGAGGATTTTTGCAGTCGGTGTTGTTCGGTTATGGCGGATTGCGACTTCTCGATGATAAACACCTCCAATTTAAACCTATGCTTCTCCCGGGAAGCACACAGGTAAAATTTGTTGGTATTGATTACCATGGAAACAGCATCAACTTCGTGATTGGCTCATCTCAATCGCAAATTACCGTTACGTCACGCGCTCAATCAGCCCCAGTTCTTCTGGCGTTATTGGTTAGCTCACAGTCGAAGTTCCGTTTGGACATTGACAGGACAGTTGAAGTACCTAATGAACTGGTTATCATTCGACCTCTCCAATCTGATCAAGTGAACTGGTGATTCGAAAATCCCTGCAAGCCCAACCGTTATTTTTGAAAGAATTAAAATAGTTCAGTTGGCCGCTAGCCTCCGATAGTTTTTTTGCGAACTCAAAGTACCTATTTAAAATGTGTTGGCATAGGGGTGGTTTAAAAGAGAAACAGATGAGATCAGATTGTACTTTGCAGGAGCTTACCAGGTGAAAAGAACGTCAGGAGTATCAGCGTGACATTATGCAGTGTTATAATGCGTGACATTATATCGTAATAGTGACACTGCATGTCATGTACCTTAGGTGTCGCCACCACTCTAAGACAGGCATGTCCACGCTGAATTTCACTTGGGTTTTTTGTTTGTTTAGTTTTAAACTGACTCTTTACGACAGACACCCCTTGTTCCTAGACTGAAGCGAAACGCCCCAACACACACTTAGGCAATTTCAGTGACACGCACTCTCCGTAAAAGAGTTTAATACGGCACTTCTGTGACTACATTGGTATAACTCTGCTAAATATATTAATCGATAATAGCTACCACTCTTGAGGTAATATAGGCTTTCTTTACACAAAATGTACAAATCAGATTCTTTCTTGAAAGAACGTATTAAATACAAACACTTGTCAGATTTTGAAGGGTGAAACGTATTGAGACTAGTGTGCACTGTGTTGTGTTTGGATAAGAACGATCCGTTAGAATATTCTGTGCCTAGCTGGGAAAAACGGAAAACTGCAAGCCAGTGACTCTTGCAAATAAGTAAATAAAATATGTCTATAATATTATCTGACCAGCAAGTAAAATAACTTTCGTATCACAGTAAGCAGCCCGAGTACAAAAATCGGGCTGATTATATACATTAAGGGTCAAGCCCACATGTACAGTTGTATTTCCATTTACACTAAATAAAATGTAACCCGGGTACAAAATACAATTTTCTAAAAGCTATAAAACTAAATTTCGTTCATTCATATCACTTGTTTACAAAAGATTGTTAATAATTTAATCAGCAGAATGCACCTAGCAACGCTATCTCTTGGAATTGTTTCCTCGCGGTGCGTTATGACCCTTGGCGATCTTTTTGAACATTTGTTTTCCTTTGGAAAAGATTCCCTTTTTCTTCTTGGGCGTGTCCTCCGTCACGTGATGAGTACCATTATGGGAGCTGTACTTGTCTGAAGAACCCATGGGAGATTCCTGAATGAAATGTGAGGAATGGATTAGACTAGTCTAAAATAGCCTTTGATCGTTTTAGCAGGGGTTACTTCAGTCGCCTGGTATCCTTTTGGGTGAGGGAACAAAGCTTGCGAAGAGGGTTACCAAGGCCGACTCGGTAAGAACAGCTTCTCGCCGTTAACGTTCCACTGTAATGTCTTCCAAATCATAGGAAATGTTTACACAATAATAATTATGTAAAATTGGGAGGTCTGAGGTCTCATGGGCTGTGCAAAGGACTTTTGAAAAGAATGGTGCATGGTCTTGTTAGAATAATTAACAATTAGACTCGTAGCCTGCAAGGTAAAGCTGAATGGGCTATTGACCTGTGGCCCTTGAGGGCAAAGGGTCTAATTGTTTTAGTATCATCCAACTAGTCAGACAGAAGAGGCAATAATAAAGTTAGCAAATGCAAGTTGAAGAAATTTATTCTTTGGGAATAAAACGGAAGAAAAACTGGCGAATTTCACTACTTGAGGACTATTACTAATAGTTCTCTAGTAGCGTAGCCAATAAAAATGCAGGATTTGCAGTAGTCCGCTAGTTAGGTAATACTAATATATGATAGTGTATGCTGTTCAGTGAGCTGTTCTCATTGGTTGAGTTTGCCAATGCAATATTAGTTTTTACATTGCTATGTGTTAGTTTGTTCTGTTTGATTTACTTGCTGTGTAATACAGTCGTTAGATTAAATAGTGGTGTACACTGTATAGCAGCTGACCAGTTCATTGTGCCACATACCTCTCGACATTCAGGGTTAATTGCATTTAAATGTAGATAAACAGAGAGCAAAATAAAAATCCTGGAGATAATCTGTCATGAAGTATTATATACCTTGAAGGCAGCTGGTGCCCAATACTTCTAGTTCCTTTGTGCCACAAACTGCATTACCAGTTTTAATAACTGGTAAAGTAGTTGTGGCACAAAGTATCTAGAATATAATCAGTGGCACAAAGTGACTAGACTATAGATCGTATAACATTAGTGTTAAAGAGGACATCTCTGATACCCATCAGTCAGAGCTTTCATACACTCTCTTGATGACATGGCTTTTATTCACTTGTAGTCCTACATGTATATTAAAATGAGTGATTCTCTGTACTGATTGTAGCTACACAGTCATGTAAATTATTTCATAGTGACTTAGGTTGTTTGTGATGCCCATATATTCATTTGATATTGTAAGGTCATAGACTGCTATCAATTGTCTTTAAAAATGTACAGTTCAGGTTAAATTACAAAATATTGTAAAAATACTTGTCAATGATCTTGTGTTCAATTAATAATATTGTAATTTCCC
>OFEO01000006.1_pt1 | contig 15156 bp, 9 predicted proteins | sample 1521061 | NCBI WGS metagenome assembly OFEO01 (sample SAMN04272335, study PRJEB24112) | coral metagenome | biome: Coral reef; feature: Shallow seawater; material: Coral tissue | host: Coral | place: China: South China Sea | collected 2014 | reverse complement strand
AACGTGACGAAGGCCACAAATTGAATAAATTATCGGCTCTTTGCACTGTCTCGCTTTCTGTTTTGCTTCGTTTTCTTCTGTAGCCTGCCGAGATCATTTTTTCATCTAAGTCTTCTAAGAGAAGTTCGAAAAAGATGTTCGCAGTAAATTTTCAGCTCTCATGGATTTTTTTTCACCGAAAAGTTGATTCGTCCTCCTCTGTTGAGTAAACACGGTCAAGATAGGTCACAAATAGAATCCTAACTATATCTGGTCTCGTTCGATTTTGGTGAAATTTAAACATAATGAAGCTGGTTTGTTAAGGAATAGATTTTGCTACTGCCGATGTATGCTAGATATTAACGCCAAAGAGATATATCGATTTAAAGTCAGGGTCTTCAAAAGATTTCTTAATTATTTCCGAGTACCGCGTAGCCGGCTACGTGGAATTTAGTTCGAGTGGCGGGGTATTCTGCAGTTAAGCCAGATTTCGGAGTTCTTTAAAAAGCATTATGTCGGCGTGACTTTGTAATCAGAGATTTTTGTTTACACTGACGGAAACAATATCCGGAAAAGGTCATAAGCTTTTTATAACTCGAACGTGACGAAGGCCACAAATTGAATAAATTATCGGCTCTTTGCACTGTCTCGCTATCATTGAGGTTCCTTTCTGTGGGGTAGTGAAAACTCCAAAATATATCACATTGGCGCAAGTAAAGCTTGGCGTAAACAATTCTCTGGCACACAGATGAATAAAATAGGATTTTGGTTTCCAAAAGCTAACAGACTTCTCTTTTCTCCCACAGGTAACTTTCCAAACTCAGCACTCTGGTTCCGAAGAAATGCTCGCTCCCCAACGGCGTAAAATTGAACCAGTATCATGTCATGGAAGTCTCTACTTTGTCTTCGTTGAGGTCTGTGATAAACTCTTTCCTCACATTCCAAGAGCTACCATTAAAAGTAGGATGAGAAATCTCGGTCTTAAGCTAGTTAAGGCGCCTCAGGAAATTCTCGACAAGTTGAGAACTGCCAGGCCTTACTTGGCTTGTTACAAGGTGCTGTCACTAATTTCCAAGCGAGAAGTTGCGATTCTCGAGGCTTACCAAGATTCACGCGAAGAAAGAAGAGAAAACTCTAGAAAAATTTCTGGACCTCTCTTAACTAATGCTAGTGTTAATGATAGTAACTACACACAGCGGATAGAGCAACCTGGAGAGGAAGTTTTTTTAAGGGATGAGGTACAAGACACTATGCCTCCAAAAAAACAGGGCTTAAGTAGCAGTTTCTTAGTAGAAAATCTCTTGAATGCTTGTCCGGAACGTTTAGCCGTTGAAAAGCCGTTGACTGGGTTTTCAGACTCGCAGGAACAAATAGAAATAGTCGATAGGCAGATTTCCTCGGATTCGGAACCCGAGCTCAGTGATTTCTCGGCCAGCGAGTCGTCATCCGGGGAAGAAAGCGATCGCGAACAAGATGATGATATTGTTGAGCTCTTTAGAAAAAAAAATCTAGATATAGATTCGTTTCCTAGCGCCGTTAAACGCTTAAGTGAGATGAAAGAATTCTTTCAATCAGACTTCAATTCTAAGCGCAGACAGTCGAAAATATCCGACGTGACGTGGGCGAAGACTTTGGAACGTTTAGTGTTCTTTTTAGCTTATTGTTCGCGCACGTTAAAGCGAGACATTCGATTGGAATTGGTGGAAGATATGAATATCGTGGAATCCTTCATCAAGCACATAAAGCAAAGTCGGCGCGTGAAAAACAACACTGCTGCTAATTATGTAATGTGCTTTGTAAGGGCTGCAAAATTCCTGCGTGCCAACGAGAGTCGCAACAATTATGACGCAGTGGAGAGCATATCTGATCTCCGCGCCCTTCAGAACCAACTTATGCGAGAACACGCTGTTTTGGAATCTACTAAAGGACCTGAGAAGAGACGGCTTTTCTGGCCTCAGCTCCAAGAATTAACCCGTTCCCTTCATCAACAGTTCGAAGACGAAATTGACGATCTCCAGCAGAAGGCACGACTGCACATGAATTTCACACTACTGCTACTCTTTGCGATAAACCCAGGCCGTGCTAAGGAGTTCAGAACCCTGCGCATCGTTAGAGATATCCCAGAGAACGAAGTTGACGACCTCGTCAGAAAATTACCGAATGGAGAGAATTTTATGGTCTTTGCAAAAAGCGGCGTCACCCGTCTTGTCGAGAAAGGTTTCAAAACCGTAAAAAGATACGGTCCGAATGTCATAGAGGTGAGCGAATTTGATTTCGTAGATTTTCATGTTAAGCGCTACGTGGAACGCTCGCGACCAAAGCTCATACCACGCGGCTGTATACACGACTTTTTCTTTGTTAACAGACGAGGTTCACCATTTAAGTCGCCGGGCTCTTTCTCCAGTTACTTGGCCAAAATCTTTCGGGAGAATCTCGGCTTTCATTGCACAATGAACGAGATGCGACACGCCTTGGTGGAAAACTTTAGGTCTAGCAAAGATAGTTCCGATGTACAGTTGGCAGAGAGCTTAGCTCGCGTCTGCAAGCACAGTTTGCGCACTCAAATACAGGTATACGACCAAAGGAGTCAGCACGAAAGAACGAAACGCGCTTTGCACTACCTTAATCAATCAGCAGTTAACGCCATCGTTGATGACGCTCCAGGTACATCTTACAATGCTGACGATGAAGAGGAAGATTTATCAGAGGATGAAAGTTACCCACCCGCTCCTGGAGAAATCTGTGCGCTTATCCCCGCTGACGCACGCGCTACATCGCCCGAGATTTTCTTGGCTAAGGTTTTAAAGTACAGTTCAGACGGTCATACCGTTCGCTTGGCATGGCTTCAACAGGTAGAAGGAAAGCCAAACCACTACAAGTTTCAGGTTGGCCATTCGGCCTGGGAAGAAAAGATTTCGAGTCTGATTTACCCACTAGACGTCAGCTATAATCGAGACGAAGGCAGCTATGAGCTTAGGAGTCCCAAGAAAGAGATTTATCAACAACTGCGATCAGCTGTTTCTGTCTAGAATTGCATCGAAACTCGTGCGCGCCCCAATCTTTTTCTAAATTTAGAGTCGTTATAACTGGGTCGTCCGTTAACTTTATCCGTTGCATTGAAAGCTATATAGACGGGCAATACCCATATATTTGTGATGCTTTTTTTTCTAATTTATATGCCGCAATGTTTTCTCAAACCTATATGACGCTGAATGGAACACCATTCGTGTCAAATCAGCGATACGGATTGTTCGCTGCACTGAAAACCCAAGTCAAAACAGAACAAAACAAAATGAAATGTAGAAATGTCGTGTCAAATCAGATCGAGGCTTGCTTGAGTTCGTTTTGGTTGCTTGAGTTCGTTCGGACAAACCAAGAGATTTTCTAAGTTATAATTAGAAAACAGTTCAGCTACTTACTTGCCCAAACCTTGTTTCATTTGTAATTTAGAGGCAATTAAAAATCGGTAATTCTGACAGAGTCCTGAGGACGTACATTGCGATATGCAATCTATAGAGGGAGCTCCGTCAGAATATTAATTCTGACACTTTTGTTTTTTTTTTTAAAGCTATCACTGCCAGTGAGCAGATAAATATTGAGTTAGAGTTTTTCAGTTGAATCCACAATGGGTAAGAAACGAAAAAATGTCCAGAGAGATGAGCAGCGTTTGCAAACATTTCTGCAGACTAAGTGTATTATTTGTTACACGCCGGGACCAATACCTTCAAGGAGGTTACCTTGCTGCAAGATTTTTCTGCACGAGAGTTGTTTACTAAAGTGTTTTCAGCATGCGACTAATGGGAAAACAAAGTGTCCCCATTGTAGACAAGAAATTTATCCCGTTAATAAGGGCGATATCGAACCTTCCTGTATTACGGAGGGTGTTTTCTTGTTTCGGTTACAGTATGAAACATTCCGCGCTAAATCCCTCGCTGATATAGCAGATGAACGTTGGGATTTCTTGCCTAGCCTGATTCCACCTCCTGGCTGGGCACAGTATAGACGAATGTATAGGAGAGAGCCAGCTCATTAAGAGCTTTAAAATTGTCGACTCTTTTTTACATTTTTTATGAATATTTTCCAATATATTATAGGGCAACTTAGCATTTTATAGAAGTTTAAATACTTTATTATTGAGGCTTTTTTAACGTTTCGTAGCTTTTCCATTAGTAGGATTTCTGGTATTATATTATATTATAGCCATTATATTATAGCCATTATATAGCTATTATAAGCAAGCTATTATAAGCAAGCTATTATAATCAAGCGTGTTGAGAGCCAATAGCTTATGACAGAGACAATGGAAAGATTTCTGTATGATCTAGATGAACTTAAACGAAACAATTTGATTCGTTTCGCGAACGTAGTTAACGGCGCGAAGTCTATGCTTGGTCCAATATAGTTCTCTCCGAATACTATGAAACTCGGTAGAACAGTATTTTTCAAGATCATACAGAAATCGCTCTATGAATTGTTCTTGTGATAATCATAATCGTAGAAATTTACCCTTCGACCCAGAAAATGATCAATATGGTGTTTTTTTCGTCACTGTCTTGAGACTAATCTTTCGTTATTGTGTCGGCTGAAGACTTTGTCTTTTTAAAGTGTCCATTTTGGTGTTGTTAATGCCATTTTCAATGCTTATCTGTTTTTTTCAATTGTGGCGCACTGAACAGGGACATCTGTTATCTTTTATCCTTCAATCAAATGGCTTTAGACAGTGAGAAAAATTTAGGTATTCATCATAGGGGTTAAGAGCGATACAAAAACGTTTTCCATTTAGAGACGACTCGGTATTAAATAGCCTAGGCATTGTTATCTTATCTTCAAAGTTTCTTGTCTGCGATGTAAAGCTTACTGAGTTCAAGGAAATAAACAGTGTTGAAAAGACAGTTTGTATGAATATTTTTTGTGATTTTTTCGGGAGAGTAATGGCGTTATGACATCAGACTAGCTTAGATCACATCAAGCCTCGGTCTCAGGATGTAAATTTCGAAATTTTATCATGAACTTATCCCCAAAGCAGCAATGAAGGTTTGAGAACGTGTCGCGCAAACGAAGCCTTGGGGGTGAATTTTGAGCATATGTCACGTAATCACGTGAAATGAGGTAACGCGTCTTGAACTCCTTTGTTCTTTTTTTTGTTTTCGTTTTGCCTCCTTGGTTATTACGCTTGTTATACCGATCGTCGGATAAATTAGCCATCTCTGAAACCCTTCCTATTCCCAAAACCCTCCCATCCGTTCCAGTCTCGGAAATTGTCCACTTTTTCACGTTCGCCATAGCACACAAACTGCGGTAACAAACATGACAATAAAACCGCGGCTTGTTAGAAAACAAAATTGTTTGACTTGACGTTTCGTATGTTTCGACATACATCTTCAGAAGTGTCACTTCTGAAGATCAAATAATTTTTTTTCCAACATGCGTCTTATTGTCATGTTTGTCACTGCAGTTTGTGTCTTACTTCTTATTTAGCTACGATGGCCAAAGAAAAAGAATTTTTACAGCACTTGGGAAACTGTTTTGTGGGTTGTTGGCCTGAGGGTACTTTATATGATCTCGGATACCCGGGACAACCTTCCCCCTGAGACAACTTTATCAAGCGTTTGTATGTGAAAACGTAGATTCTGCAGGCCGCGTCGAAGTTGACCCTGCATGATTATCCTTAACCTTTATTGAAAAATCAAATGTACAGATAGCCCTCTTTGTTTGAGTTTCCCCCGGTCACCCGATCACCGTGGGTTTTGCCGAGTTAAATTTCACTTGTTTGGTAATGATTTCTGCTTTTGAGGAAACCTGCACTCTTAAATAAAGCGCGATGAAGAATCAATATCAGCAAAACAGAGTTTGCCTATCACCTATATTTGCTTTTAATTTTCTCGCGCGCCGCCCTCTTGGATTACACGACGTCATATGGTTGCCCAATTAATTTACAAGATCGGCAACCAAATGGCGTCACAGAATCCAAAATGGCGGTGCACGGGAAATTTAAAAGCGAAAACAGGCGATAACCTAACTCAGGATTATTTCTGCAAGTTGATCTTTTCTCTTTCCGGAACTTGGGTATAAACGTTTAATTTGCGGGATGTTACTCTGTTGTTTATCTTTTGATATTATCCTACAATAAAGCGTGTACAGTACTGTGCATTTGACTGAATTTACAGTTACCCCGCTATGGCGGGGTATGAAGGCCGTATTTTGGCTGGGTATTATGGTTTTAACGCAAATATCTCGTTCACGTTTCAAGCAGTCAAAAGTCTCTCTGCTCATCCCACATACCTACGTTTCGGGTTGTTTTTAACCTCTTTTCAGAGATTTTTGGGTATTTTGATATTTGGTGATAAATAAGTTTTCTCAAAGGATAAGTGAATTTCTGACAAATACCGTATTACGTCAGTTGTGTTTTAAACATTCGGTTCTTTCTCAAAAACAAAAATGTGACCAGCGAACCGTTTCTCGAAAGACCCGGTAACTTAACGGGCCCAAAATCAGATTTTGAAATCAAAATCTCCAGAAATGTAGGGTGGGTATTGAACTCTAATAAAGTACATTTTGTTTATTTAGCTAAAAACTTTACTGTATAATATTCAAAGCTTTTGGGACCCCCATCTGGGATGGAAAACACAACAGCTTAACGGGCCCGGTAATTACCGGGAGTTTCGAGAAACGGGCCCCAGCTCCCATGAGCTCCCAGTTGGCTTCATGGCTCAGTTGATAGAGCACTGCACCAGTATCGCCGAGGTCATAGGTTCGAATCCCGTTCAGGCCGCTTTTTTTTCCTTTTTTTTTTCAGGCTTGAATTCCACAACTGCTAAAAGTTATGCTTCGATGATCAATCGTTTCTTCACATCATTTCCGCAGTTCAAATATTTCAACTTTCATATATTCACTTGTAATCGTCATTCATGTGCGTTTAATATCCCATCAAAATTCGTAAACATTTCGCCAAAGTTGCAAAACCAACTTCCCTTTATAATTTGGTTTTATCGACTGGGTTGATACTGTGAATTGGCCACTGTAAAGATCTTCCGAATCTCTTTATGTTGGCCAATTCACATTATCAATCCAGCTGATAAAACCAAATTATCTTGTGATACTCCCACCTACACAACACCACAGTTTCTTTAGAAACGCACCCTACCTTATGTCACTTTGATCGTGTGAACGTGCGGTAACTTTCCACGTTCAATAATTTTATTTGATAATCTTCCCCTCCCTTCAAGTTTGTTTCCAAAGCAACACCGAAGACACGCAATGATTTTATTGGCTCGTTTAACAAAGGCAAAGAAACTTTTATTAGAAGCTCTGAAAATCTGCCAAGAGATGTCGAGAGAAATCCCAGCGAATGCACGAGGGCTGTTTGCTCAATTGCAGGTCACGTTGCGCCAAATCAAAGAAAAGTCAAAAAGAGACGAAGAAATCGTTACTTGTGAGAACTTCTTTACAATAACAACCATAATAGCGTTAATTCGTATTGCTTGTATCGCCTGGTACACTGTTAAAGGCTAATATTTCAGCAACATTTCACAATTTCTAACTTTCGGACCACGCCAAGATTGATCGATCGCCCTAGCTAAAAGAGTCTGTTTTCTGATACGCTTCCACGCCCACTTCAGGCGATAGTATTCAGCTCATTAACATAACATAACAAAAGATTTTAAACTATATACATGTAAATAGCTAAATGCGGAACTAAGATCAAAGTATCAATCTAGGACCTGAAGTATAAGTTCAAGTTTCTAAAAATACACACAAGCACTATCTCTATATCAGGACGTTGGGGGGAGTTGAACTTCCGAGAAGTTCTCCTTGTGTGGTTGTTGACTTTAAACCCCTTCCTTATCAGGAACAATGTCTGTCACATATGCGTTTTTTCACTAAGTCAAAATCTGATCTACACTTAAATACAGCTCAAACAAGCATGGAATTTAGCCAGACACCTTCTCCGCAGATTCAAGAACAGCAATTGCAAGGTGAGCTCAAGGGCTTGACTTGTTACATATTAATTATTTTTGAGTTCTTTAAATCATACATCAGCTGCGACCGGTACATATAATGTCAGATCACCAGCATATCTGGTATGCTTTCTTTACTATTTCAGCCCAGGCAGACATGGAAAGTTTGCAGTCAGAACCTTCAGAACATCAGGAAATTTCAACTCAAGCAGACGTGGAAAGTTTACAGTTAAACTGTTCAGCTAATCAGGAAATTGAAGGTTACTAACGACAAGACACTTGACTAATCGAATAGGAAAAATATACAATTACCCTGACAGTAGGCCTCTATACTAGTCCGGGTCTAAAAAGGGTCATAGAAGTTGTTTTAACTTATTTTGGCTTGGCAGCTTCGTACTTGTGGCATCCACGGTGGAAATACATTATAGCCTATTGTCAAGGAAAGATGATTAAATTTTAATCTTACAAGTATTCTTTTTCATAGAAGGCAGTAGCCATAACATAAAAGTTGTCCAAAGACGAAAGAGACGAGTTTCCAGGAAAACAGAGAACATAAAGGTATGGAATTTAAATTGAAGTTTCATTTTCTGAAGTCTTCAATTAAACCCCCGAAGGTTACCAATATGAGCGTGGCTATATTTAACACCACGCATTAACACACGTGAATTCTTGAAAGTAAAACCTGTTGCACGTTTTTCAAGACTACACATCCCTGCACTGTTTAAGGCTAATATGTTAGCAATTTTTCACAATTTTCAATTTTGGACAACACCAGGATTGACTGCCCTTATTGATTCTATTTTCCTGTAAACTTCAATGCCCCTTTCCCATGGCAGTAACCAGCTCCTTAGAAATGTCTCGGCTATGAGTTCATTCTCGAGTTGACTATCACTCACAAGCAACAAATGTGAAACAGTCTAAATTAAGTAGAGTCCAAAACCTACAATGCTATGAACTGAACCTCATCCAATGGAGTACAAATGAGTTTCCACTACTCATGGATAGACAACTTTCAGGAATTGCAAAATCAATATTTCTCAAGCATTTCCATATTGCATATCGTTAAGTAGTTTACTCAGTCATTCTTTCCAGAAACTGAGTCACAATGTTAAGCATTATTGCTGCCTTTCCATATTTTAAAACACCTCTGTTTATTTCTGCATCATGAAATAGAGTCCAAGATTGTCAGATGATCGTGAACAAGTGCCAGAGGTCGACATGTCAAGAATAAGAAATCCCAGGTACCTGAAAGAGATTCTATCCCAAGTGCAGTCTCACTCAGTAAAAGCAGGTGTCTACTTAAAATATTTGGGCAACTGCAGCTTTAACACACATCAAAACCCGGATACCATAATGGAGTTCACAGAAGGAGATGTCGCAAATCTAGCAGCCATAGAAGAAGATCCTGAAAGAGCGAAGCAGGTAATAAAAAAAATATTTTAAGACACAATTCTGACCAAACATTTAAAGAACTTTTAATGAGTCTGGGTTCTGCTCGTTTCGGCATAACCTAAACACATACATGTATTGTGTATAGATATATACACCCCTGAATATAAATGAGACAGGACATTGCGTTTTCCAATGCAGTTTGTAATAATACCAGTGACTAACAAATCAGACTCCCGCTTTGCTGTCATCCGATTTTGTTAATCACTTGTATGATTACAGACTGAATTGAATTCCACTCAGTCCTATTGTCAACAACAATTTGATTGGTTCGTAAAAGCCCTTATTTATAGCTTAGTTTGGCTCTTGAAATATTAAAATTGTCCGAATTGACCTGTCTGACTATTAGCAGCCTGTAATGGGACAGATCAAATCGGACAGTTCAGTGGCCAATAAAGTGAAATGCACCTAAACCCATTTTTTTTCCTGCTCAGATGAAACTTAGCAACATGCACAAATAGAATTTGGCAATTTTCTCAGTATCAGATACTTTTAAGGGCTTCAAAAATTAACAGAAAGTAGCTAAAATTTGATTTCTTTTGTGTCATGACCAAGCTGGGGAAGGGGCCTTGCTCTGTTCTTGGGTTCATGTCACAGACTGTTTTGCATGAATGTGAAATAAAAATATGCGATGTAAAAAATGTCTGTGACATCATCCCAAGAAGAGATCAAGTTCCCTCACCCACTCGGTCATGTCACAAAATATATTAAATTTCAGTTACCTTTTAAAGCCCTTGAAATGTCAGATACTTGGGAATTAGACAACATTGTTTTGAGAATATTACAAAGTTTCATCTGTATGATTACAGACCGAATAGGACTCCACTCAGTCCTATTATGGTACCATTATTGTGTCAATAACAAAATGCTTGAATCTGATTGTTTCTTAAAAGCCCTTATTCATGGCTTAATTTGGCTGTTGAATTATATCAAAACTGTCCGATTTGACTTGTCTGATTATTAGCAGCCTGTGATAGGACAGGTCAAATCGCATAGTTCTACAGCCAATAACAATTAAGCACCAGATATAACTAATCAATGAAATTTTACTAACGAAGCTGGTACAATTTCGGGTTACATGATGTGATTTTTACTGAAAGGTTGTTATGTTTTATCTTTATAAAGCGGAATGAGAGTTGAGGTGATAAAAAGGGAAGATGACAGTGAAAATGGGGGGAGCAACCATTTCCGTCGTAACGTCGTAACTTGAAAGGCGGAAATGGTTGCTGAAATGGGAGGGGGGGAGGCAAGGTTTGCTGTTTTTTATTAGTTAAATAGTTAAAGGGACACAGTCAGCTTTGCGACTGCGCTGACCTGGACACTAGTTTTTCTCAAGTGGAAAAAAGTTTATCTCAACCTAAAATTAAAGTTCATCTAGAAATCCGCTTCATTTTTTTTAATGTCCTTTTGTTCATCCTATGATATTTTTTCATCACATCTGGTTAAAAACAGTATTTATCGCATCTCGGGTATACACCAAATAGCTATGGAATGGTATGTAATGCGCATGTATACCAGCTGACTGTGTCCCTTAAAAATGGAATAAGTTAAATTAATTAAGAATTAAAAACGGGAGGTGTTGGGGGGTGGGAGGGGGCAATATTGCTAAGGGGGGCTAACTTTCATAAATTTTGCAAATACACGTTGACATTAGTGTAACTTAAAAAAAACACATGTTTCGTTGCATTGTTAGTGTCGGATTCTTACTAAGTTGAAAGAGTGTAAATGCTATTGTACATAGAATTGTCAAATAGACGATATTAACTTAAAACTTAGTGACTGGAAATTTTGTGCAGATGTTAAATTTTCCTACAAGGGAGCTCAGTTGTGGAACAGCTTAGCTATAGACCTAAGACAATAGTCTGACCGCTTTGAAATGTAAATTGAGTCGCCACAGTTGAAAGTAATATCTTAATTCAAGTAAATCTTTGGACATTGTGTCCAAAGAAAGCAGACGTTTTTTATTGAAATTGTTCTGATTAAATTTTATTAAAGTTACCTAAGGGTTCATTAACTTGCAGTGACTGGCGTAGTGAATGTTACAAACTCGAAGTACAATCTTTTACACTAAAACGCTCCTCTGCAGTACTAAGGGACTGGTTCCACAAAGACCAAAGCGTCAAGACCCAATTCTTGGATCAAATTTCCCGATCAACAAGGAAGCCTTCTGTGTAAAGTTTCCTCACCATGTTACCCTATCAAAGGAAATTCCACATCATTGTCATAACAAGACAGGCAATCAGAGTACACCTGGATATAAAGATTCTGCATGTGTTACGTCCCCATTATTGGTATAAAAAGCTTGGTGAAAAGACTAGGTTAAACCTGTCGCCCCCCTAACTCGAGCGGATGGACGCCACAGTGGAAAAAGAGAGAGATATTACAGGATCTTTCGGTCAATAATTTGCAGCCAGTGTGCATAAATACAAAATTAGTGGGACTTAGATTAAAACCTAGGGTAACACACACTCCCCCTGACCAAGGGTGAATTGATTCCAACCAGGCTATGGCTTCATTTCACCTGCACACACGTGCTATAGATGTGGGAAGAATTTGCTGCAGTATCAAGCCATTTGACTTGCGTGTGACGGGTTGACCAGTGTTAATAGACACTGCTAGCTATATGCCATGTGGGCAAAGATATGAATTATTTCTTAGGCATTTTCTGAAACTGAAATAGAGTGAAATTGCAGACCCTAGCTGACCTGTGAGAGAAGCCTTTGGACTTGTGTGGAACCATGGCTCTTGCCTCTAGTTTATGCTCCGATTAAGCATTGACAGTGCAGATGCGTTCTAGGGAGAGGAAAAAAAAGAATCTTTTAATCAACCAACTCACTGTATTGCATAACTTAGCAAGAGAAGACAAGAATACATTATATTTGTATTAGGTCATCTTAATATTAACCTTAGTAAAATGGGGAAAGTACAGTGTCTGACCTGGATTTGTGCTCTATTTACAGTTATAGTAATTTAAACACTAATGGCAAGTTCTTTGATCTTTTCTATGACCAAATCGGCTTATAAGAAGCTTTCCAAGAAGGAGGTTAAAATAGCCTCCAAACCTTGGATCACTAGAGAAATCCTTGTTTAAATAAATCATAGAGACAAACTTAAAAGTAAACAACCATCCTTGTCTTCTCATTATCTCTATAACCAATTTAGAAATAGGGGTGTTAAAGATCTGAAAGATAGTAAATATTGATCAGTCAAATTGTGTCGTTTTCCGTCCGGCCGATTGAAAGAAAACTGCCTAAACAGGCCATATTATCTATAAACAATCAGATGTTAACCCAGGAAACTTCCATTGGATGCCCTGGAGTCCACATAGATTAGAATATTAGCTGGGAGAACTAACAAAGGCGACCGAAAAGTCTAATGCATACCTATCTGGTCAGCAGACTTCTGCACAGACACTCATGGCTTCCCTGTGAACAAACAGTCCAACAGTCCAATAGTCCAATAGTACCCTATTTCTGACGAAAATGGCCAATGTCAGCTAAAATTGATACTTTTTTTAATGGCCTTTTGGGGATGCACATTCCTCAACATCTGAACAGTTGTATTGCAAACTTTTCAGTCAGTCACGCAAGTGCAATACTAGACTTGCTTCCATGCAGCAATGAATGAATGAATGAATGAGTGAAGGAAGGAAGGAGGGAAATAAGGAAGGAAGGAATGAATCAATCAATCAATCGATCAATCAATCAATCAATCCTGTTTCTGGACAGTCCAACTGTTTTTAAGTACTGTTACATTAATGAGACCTCAAACAGTTAAAATAAATATCTTTCCCAGTGATCTAAAAAAATGTCAACTCTGAAGGGCAAATTGATCAACCATAAAATAGCAAGTTCCGAGCTGACTTGAAGCTTGGCAGTCAAGCATGTCATACAGTGTCTCTGCATACAATATATATTTGGACGCATAGAACATAACAGATTACCCCTCGGGAAATTCCAATCAAGTCTCATACACTTCTTTACATTTTTTGGCCTTACAGAACACCCCACCTGCCAGGAAATTCCGATCCCTTCTGTGGGGGAGTACGGATATTTTCTGGAACGGCACATCCATATAGCAATAACTTTATTTTAACTAGCTTTGTTTCAGTGTCCCCAATTAGCTAGTACTAAGATCAGATTTCAGTTGAACACTATGAAATTATCACTCAGCATTCACAGGATAAAACTTCTTAATTTAACAAACGCGCCCAAACATTTCATTACTTGAAGTACCTCACCTCACTGTTCTGCTCCGTGTCATCCCCGACTGACTATCATCAATTGGTTGACAGCCTCACGTACATTCTTTTCACTCACTATAACAAGATGGTCAGCTGGTCATTTTACCAAATCAAAATAGTCAATGTTACAATAAACTCTTGCACTGGTTTTAAAGCGATGATTCAATTTGTTGCTGTAAACCTTGAGTTTAGTCTGGTAATAAGATGATTTGGTCGCAAGGAATTTCTTGTAAAGCTTATTTGTTTTGTTTTTCGTTCTGTTTTGTTCTGCTCTGTTTTGTTTTTTTGGGTTGCAGTTGAGGTTCTACTAATATTCCACTGGTGGCTTGGTTTTGAGTTTTGACTCTTTCTTTTGGCCATCGCTTTAGTGGAATGTGTATACCAATAAACTCTGATGTGTTGCTGTGAAAAGCATCAAACATAGGGCTTGGATCGAAATTACAGCTGAATAATAACTCCCAGTCTATTGATTGAATGCCATTCAACAAACTTAAAAACTAACCCCTTTCAAGAAGTCAACAGAGACCTCCGAAACAAATTTTGCAACCAAATATTATGACTACCAGGAAAACATTTTGACAGTTGACATATCAGACCACCTCCCAGTTTTTTGGTATAATTAAATCTAATCCGCCACGGAGATTTCGCAGTAAAATGTTTTTTAGAGATTACTCTAAATTTAATAATGAGATATTTCTGCATGGCATTATATCAATCTAATTGACTGGCAAGAGATTCTCAAAACAGATAAAAATCTCAATGAAAAGGTACAGGATGCAATAAAAGCATTGGATAAGATTGTAGAGAAGCATGCCCCTATGAAAGCACGCCACACAAACCAAAGCTACTAAAATGACTAATGAATAATTAGAAAATACTGAGAGACGCTATGCTCTTATCCATAGTATTTCACCATTTGCTCGCAGAGGATCTCACAGATTAGTTTACGATCTCAACATAAAACAGATAATGCATTACTTACAACATACAATAGATAATACATTAGTTACTGCACGGCGCTGACTTGATTTTTTCCATTTTTTCCATGGAGTTCTTTCACGATTCTGCATCTGCCCGCTTTTAGCTGAACACACTCACATTTCAGTCAGCGGCTTCGATTGACACTTCATACAAGCGCCGTCGAAATGTTTGAAAGCCACAGCCGAGAGACCCTGGGAAGGAGGTTAAGAGGTCCTAGGAACGAGCCAGTCAACAACTCATGGCGGCTAACTCGCCTTGGCGCAGATGTGCTCAAGCTACGATAATCTCAAGCCTCTAATTCTACATTTGCACTTGGTGAGTGAACCTCTGCATTATACATGTATCTTGATCAACTCGCTAGAATTTTTACTGGGAACAACTAGTTTCTGGAGTAGTCTTCTCGTCAGACATGTGTGTCAAGAGCTACATGTAAGCTTAATTTAAGGTGGCTGAACACAGTTTTTGATACCTCTGTTTCCTTTACCTTTGCTTCTAAAACCCTTGATCCTTTGGTCACCAAAAATGGCAGCAAGCAAGTTAACAACA
>OFEO01000003.1_pt1 | contig 17623 bp, 7 predicted proteins | sample 1521061 | NCBI WGS metagenome assembly OFEO01 (sample SAMN04272335, study PRJEB24112) | coral metagenome | biome: Coral reef; feature: Shallow seawater; material: Coral tissue | host: Coral | place: China: South China Sea | collected 2014 | reverse complement strand
AGAGAAACGTAGCAAAATTTGCATATACCTTATCCTTTCGCGTCGTAAAACGCGTAAAGTGATATTCTTTTTAATTACCAACAGAAAGAAAGCCTTTATGCAGCTGTGTCAACAGAGACATAAAGCTTTCAACTCAATAAAAGCCCACAAGAATAGACGTAGGGCTGAACCAATAATTTCACTGTTCAATCCCACTCTTTATATAATTGCCAACGTGGATTACAACAATGGCCAAGAGCTACTCATTTAGCATAATAAAGGAGCGATAAAACAGTACCCCCCGATAAATTCTCCTTTTAGTGATATATTATTGAAGACATTATTAAAAAGACATCGAATACGGAAACAATTTAATAAAGAAGTGATAGAAATGTCGCTTTTAATAAAAGCTTTAGTCATTTCCTCACCTTCCGGAGTTGTGGGCCCATCGACCCCAGAGTTGGACGGTGGTCGAGACGACGATTGAGAGTTGGAGCCCGAACCGGTGGCTTCATCTCCTTGACCGGGTTGCCAGCTCGGAGGGTTCGGTGGCTGCAAAGTGCGGAAAAAAAACAAGCACAACGATGAGAGATAGATCGCGTGAACTGCTCGTGTTATCTTGCGAAACACGAGGAAACAATTGAAATCCTTTCATAAAGTTGACATTGCGTGAATAAGAAAAGCAAAGCGAGAGGTGTAAAAATTTCGACATCTAACAGACTTTTTGTCAGTATTGATTGTGAAGAGGTAATTGACAAAATCCCACCTACAACAAAATTGGCCCGTCGTGCTAATAATTCTACAAGTTAATCTGCCATTTCGTTCTTTCATCCCCGCGCTCTGTCTGAGTGCGCGCTTGTTTTACCTGTCTAAGGTGAAAACAGGTAACCATTCAATTGTTAGTGATTTTGTCAGGTTCAAAACGAAGAGGTGTGAATTTGATCTTAGATAAATGCCCAGTGTTTGGGACACGAAAGAACCTTTTTTTCAACACGTCAATCCGCCAAAAGAGCTGTCTAGGCGCAATAAAAACTTCTAACAACTTGACAAAATACAACGCCATCACAAGTGTCCAATTGATGTTTTACAAGATGACTTTTTGTGACTTCTTGTGACGGCTCGTTGTACAGGCCGTCTTTAATACAGTAACCACACAACAAATTGTTTTCACTTCTCCATTCAACTTGTTGGACAATGAGAGTTTTTAAAACATCGCCGCGGGGCGCAACGTAAATACTGCAGTCAGTAATTATCAATCAAGCAATGTGTCCTGAACACTTAAACCATTCGCCCTGGGCCGCACTCGCTGCAGGCAGTTCGCTTCTGATGCGGGATTGCCAAGACTGCACTGCGGTATCATTCTCGAGACTTATTAATAGCCATTCATCCATTTAGCTGATAATGTGATGCTGTAAGAGAAATTTACACCTTCAAGAAGGTCGTCCATGAGACGAGAAATTTGCCAAAGAAACAACTGCGTCCTAGCGTGGCGCTCGGTCGTAAAGGATGACACATCAGGTTACAGTACCTGTGGCAGGGCGCTTTCTGGCGGTGAATCGATGTCCAAAGCATCGCTGTCGCTTCTGCTTTTGCCTATGTTTTCCTTCTCGTCCATAACAAGATCAATGGGCATCTTCCCCTTAAGGCAGGAAATGTAGCGCTTACAAAAGTTGTCACACAGCTCGTGCACCTAGAGCGAGAAGACAAGAGCTGTATTGGATTATATCGAATTTGTTTTTACAACGGAAACAAACTCCCTCAATTTAAACTTGACTATAGTGTTAGCTCGAAGAAATACCCTTGAAATCCATCGAATAAAAGCAAATGACAGGGCGAGATTAAATTTCTAACTAAAGATAAGCGTAATGTATGCATTATGCAAATTCTCGTCTGAAAAATGTCTGGAGCTTCTTGCCTATATACACAGATCTGAGAGCCTCACAGAACTCGAAAAATTTCCTTTACCTATCCCTTGCAGAGCTAGCTTTTGTCTGACTGCTCATGGCTGACTAGAAAATGACACCCGCGACATCACAAACTTAAATAAATATTTTCTTACCTTTTCTAATTCCAGGAGGTGAAATCTCAAAACTTGGATCGATTGAATCATCTAGAATTAAAATAACCCCAAAATTGGCCAAAATTCCGCACAGAAAAAACAAGATTCCTTCATGCTATAAATCGCGACACCGAGAAGATACAAAGCACTGACTGACTGCTGTGCGTGTATAAATCAACGTATAAAGGCGTCGAAGCATGTGGCAACATTTTGTGTTATTTAAATTCAATCAACCGGGTTCGTATTAATATTTTAACACGTCCACCTTTGAAATGATACCTTACGGTTTGGGTAAACGAAAACAACACTTACCAAACTATCGACTTCGTGGTTGGACGAGAAAAGCGTCTTGTCACTCCTGAACTAAAAACACAACAACAAACGGAAACCATTATGAGATTTCGGCCGATCATCCTTAGTGTGTGACTCGAGAATAAAACTGTAGCACTTCAAGGACGATTTTGACCGATCACGTCAGACTAACATATCACTGGATGCCCGTCCCCTGAAGGCCTGGGGGAAAATTGTAACTACTGAGCTAGAAACTGTTAACATACCTGCTTCGAAAATACCTGGATATCCTCGTTGAATGAAGCGGACGAGCAGACGTCTCCTCCAACAGCTCCCGGTTCTCGAGGTGTGCACGTTGCCAACTCGCATTTCTCGAATATGAGTGCGAGAAGGGGGAACAGTGAATGCCTGGAATTAGAGCATTCATGTTAATGAATAGAGTTCAGTTAATAAGCGTCCATTTAGTGAGGTGCAATGAAAAGGCCTGCGATCATGATCCTGCAGGATGTCTCGCTGTAAAATAGTTGAGACGTGCGCTTGTTACCGTCATGTGTAACTCTACCTATTTGAGCATGTGAAGTTGACAGCGATCACTAAGATTCTCGGATAGATCAGTCGATCGTGAGTGAGTGATACATTTAGCATGACATGCAAATCTGAGCTGTGAGCCGATCGTAACGTACGTACCCATATATTAACTCCTTATCTCTCTTATGAATATCAGAAACGGCGCTCATCGCATTCGACACTCCTCCTCCAGAGGCTGGCGGGTGATGGTACGGCGAAGTGGCGCTCGTATGGTTCATGTGTTGTATCTGAGCTGAGCGACTGTGATCGTACATTGAGGTTGCAACGTCCATCGCGTAAGGGCCCACTTCATCATAAGGCTGCAAAATTAAACGATTTTGTCAGCTGTTGCGTAAGCCTCCTGCAAATCAGAGCGGAACAGCAGCGCTAAACAAGCATAAAATGATGCACACACACCACCAGAAGCCGGCATCACGGGTAAACGGAACGCTCGGTTACTGACCCGTTGTGCCATACGCTGCTTATTCGCTCCACTCCAGGGTTACGAGCCGCTTTGTGGAGGATTGTTATCGTAAAATTGCTGCAAATGTTTAATCCTGAATTCTGACAATCAGTTTAGGGCTAACACAGTTGGATAGCTTTCTAAACTTACAACCCGTCAACTCAATGTAAGGAAAAGATGTGTACGGCCGTCAACACAACTAGTAACGAATTGTCAAGCCTGTCTCGTGGCTTTTGGCCACAAGTCTGTCAATCACCTTTCAAAATCTCCATGGGCGCTTGTCACGTAATGACCGTGAGAGAGTTTGACAGTTGATCAGGATCGCCGAGCAGATTTCGGTGAGAATTCTTTCTCTCAGGAGGCTTTATAAACCAGTAAATATATTCAGGAAGGGCTTACGGTTGTATTAGACTTCACAAGGATTCTCAAACATTAATAAGCTTTTTCCCTTAAAATAGAACAACGCAAAGTACTTTGGAGCGGAGGCAAAGCCATTAGTCAATTCTCCTGGGTATTTTCATAAAAACCAGCCACTTTTCAATAATACCTGGTGGAACCAATTAGCTTGACGGACCAATCAGAGCCCATCTCATCCGCCAAGCCAAATAATGTGTCTAAACATTTCAATCTCCATTGTCTACGCCATCGTGGTTCTTTACGCAGTATCTGGGGCGTGTCATTCTTTTCAAAAGCTTATAACAAAGTAATCGAGTGCAATTTTGACCGTGTAACTAAAGCCCCGATTGAATGGCAGTTTATTAAAAACACGCTGTGGGCTTGCCATAGGCATGGTTTCCGTGCTTGCATGCTTCACATTTCACACCCCCATTTAATTAGAACACAAAACAATTTACAAATGTCTCGATGCGTTGGGAAGTATGTAAAACAACCCATTGTCGTTCTTGATTGACAGCATTCTAACACCTGCTGTTAATTGGCTTTGTAGTGTTCCTGACTGGGAAAGGCTTCCCAAAACAACACAAAATGAACTTTTATAAATGCGTTTAAAACTCAAATACAGCTGAAACAAAGGAAAAGAAAGAACATGCTGGTCAATTTGGACTTTGCGCTATAAAAAATTTGCGCCTTTTCGTTCTGGTGGCCGTTATTGAATTTGTCGTAAATTGAAAGTAATTTTGACGGATTGTGTTTCACTATCAATTTCCTTGTCTGTTTGATAACGAAGAAACGTGACGCCTTTTGTCAAAAGCTGTCAGAAAGGCGGAGAAGATCGACATTCACCTGAAAACAACACATCCAAGCGAACATGCTTGAAACCACATCAGATACTGTGTACTTGTCAGAGCTTGCTGTGAGGTTCATTGTCATTAAAGTGAGCTAAAGTTGCGCTCTTTTCAAAATCTGATCCTTCGCGTAATCCTAAACAATTCGCGGTGATCGTGTTCGTGTGTTTACTGACAGCATGCCAAGCAATGTTTACGCGCCTGTCCGTACACGTCTTCCCGTTGTTTTGCAAACTATTATCATCAGCACTTTGAAAAGCTCGTTTACAGCTAAGGCAAGTGCCCTAGACGTAAACGCTCAGGTTTAGCTTAATCTTGAAAATCTCTGATTTGTACATGCAAATTAAATACGTGATGTGGCGGGCGTAGAGAGGTGAATGCAGGACCGAAGTTTGGTTTATAATTAGCAACTGAAACTGGACACTGTTGTATATGCGCTCTCTTCATGCAAGTAAAATTTGCGCGATCACCAAATAAATCGAGAATTGAATTTTGAAATCAGTCCTTGCACTGTATTCATCCGATTGCGCGATCCTCCGATTGCCCTTCGACAGAACTAAACGCAACGAGAACAACAAAAATACACTCAATAACACTGCAGGCACCCCGGCCAGATGGCGTAAACATTAGCATTAAAAGACGGAGTTATGACAAATTTGTTCGCGTAATTTTAATCATTATCAAATTAATCCCATGCGAGGTGACTTTTTTCAGTTTTCAATCTCCATAACGATTACCAAACCTTGCGCAATTTAAAAACATGCTTGCGTAGCTTGGCTAGTTTGGTATCCACCTCGGGTTTCATTTGCACGATAAACAGCGCGCGGTGTAACATAATCAGCTTTTGCTATCGCTTGGCAAGATGTTTTTGTTCGCGGAGCGCACGAGATGTGTACGTCTAGTCTGAACCGAATAACTGTAACGAAAATTTGTTTGTCACTCGGCTTGTCGTACATTTCAACATTCAGTCAAGCAAGTGACGTTCTGGCGAAAACCTTCATCCTCCAAGCTGACATCTGCTAATTAGATCCTCGTACTTATCTACCCAGCGCACGACAATGATTAGCCACATGAAAATAATATAAAAATCATTACGCTTTACTTTGCAAAAGAATTTGAAATAAAGGGAGATAAAACAAAATATACACAGATCAAGAAACCAAGATTACCGACGAGCTTGGAACGTAAATAATTCAACTTGGGCCTAAACAGACGCATTTTTTTAATCAACAAAGCAAAACCGCAACTGGCATTCCATTCCTGAAAAAGCTATACATTAGAATAATTTATCTACTCAGCATTGCGGACCCTTGTTATTTAACGCATTATTTTTGATTGATCAAAATCTCATGACTTGTTTTCTGTTATTTTATCGACATCTTGTTTCGCTTAAACGCAGAATGAAAGACAGCGAATGAGAGCGTTCGACAGGGTGATAACTGCTCGACTATTAAAACCGCGAAAGGTTGATGTATGTGACAAGCGAGGCTTGAAAACTGCGAAAGTTTGACATGTTATAATAACACACAGTCTGATATGATGCCTTCGAGGTGTCTGGTCACGCATCACTGGGCCTTCTGCATTTTCCTGCGCGCCACAAATTTAACGCGGTCTCCATTTAGTTTCTGTGCCTTTTGAATGACATGGCAGCTTTGCTTTAATGAAGTTATGCTTCAATACTCGAAATTTCTGACAGATATATCATATATCTGACAAATAATAAAAAGGCTCTAAAAATGTTTACATTCCCTGCGCTTTCCTTTCTGAATGCCAGACCAAGGGTTGTTGGTCTGAAGCACAGTCATTTCAACCTGTTTTCTCACCCTGCTGTACACTCTTGTACATCTTTCCTTTATGAATGATAATAGCTTACTCGGCGAACAGCCCCTGGATTGGTGACAAGGCGACGTCCACACTCGGCTGGCTTTTAAAGGACTGTTTGAAGTTTGTATATCATGCATGAAATTAGAATAGCTCTCCAATATTCACAATAAAATCTGTCATTACAAGCATAGCCCAAGTGTCAGGATGTCATGTTGCTGTTTATTTCTTTCGCTTATGCTTTTCTTTGCCGCTGTGTGGGGGAAAAACAGTGTGTTTGTGTTATCGGATTAAAAAAAACCTTTGCCCCTTTAATAGGCATTAAAACTGCCACCAGATTTATTTACATCTCTAGGATATGGTATCTGTGAAGACGGTGTTCAACACAACCACCTTGATTTGTCGCAAAATAAAACCATACTTCAATTTCACAACAAAGGCATGACAACTATGTCGTGTCCATTAGGACGCTTTGTAACACTCTTGGCGGTTAGCAAATGGGTTAAGTATTTTAGGATTAACTATGGCATCAATCATATGCGCTTCAAAGTCACTTTACCAACGAATTCAGCCTTTTTTGGAGTGCAGATATTAGGAATTATAACCTATATGTGGAGTATTAGAAAGATCTGGAACATCTTCCGAGACTATAGGTCAGTTTCTAAACCCTGGTAGGAGACCTCTGGAGGTTTGTTATATATACTATCGATAAAGAGGGGTGGAACTGGTGTTGTGATGGTGTATAAACATATCTGCACGGTATGCAATTTTTGGTTCAGTCTTGCCAAAATTAAGGCGAAGGAGGTCATGCTGGAGTGAAAACTGATCTAAACTGGAAACTTGAAAAAAAAGTGAGAGCTGCTTCGAAAGAGGAAGTTTTATCACACGTCGAGCTTTTGATAAGCGACGTAGAAGTAGCAGTCCTTTTATTTTCAAAATCACTATACAACTTAATCATTTTGAGAACAGCGACCCAGAAACTACAGCCTTCAACTTATTTTACACTGACGACTAGTTAGACCCGCATTAATTGTATTGCATTTGTCTAGTTGGTAAGGAAGTGTGTTAGCATTCGATGTGGCTTTTTTAAAGCTTGCTTGGCTTGTTTGTACTCGAACATCAAATAAACTCCGACGCTGTAAAGCGTTTCAAGCTTTACACTTTTTTACAAACACTAATCACTTTTCGCGAACCGTCCAAGTTTTTCTCTTTGTTTGCCGTTTAAAATTTTGAGTTTTTCTGCGACCTGTTTATGTTCATCAGTGTAAATTCTTATGACGTGGAAAGGCAGCCGCAGCTATTTACCACAGACATTTTCAATCTCAACTTTGTGACCCTGCCACAGATCCTTGAATATTAATGGCGGATAAACGAGTGAAGGCGGTAAAACCCTTGTTGAAACAAAATGAACCAATAAAACTATCCTCACCTTCAGTTCATCACTTGTTCGATCCCTAAACAGCCAGCTGGGCTTTTCGTTAGGTATATCAGCCTGCGTTCTGATCTTATTAAACGTCTGCAGTTTATTTCGAAATCGACCTCTTGGTACTTCACACGACTACTGTTGTGAGCGACATATGATTTCAATATTCCGTAGACAAGAGATTCGGTTTAGGATTACAATTTTCGGCTTCTCGACGATCCGTGAACTGGGTTTCTTTGGGAAAAGAGATTATTCACGCGCCTAAAAATAAACCACTTATGTTTTAAAAAAAGCAGCCTGAAGCCATCGAAAATGGTAAAGTACTCTCAGTGGAAGAGGCTTTTGAAATTCAGCTCTACCGGCCATCAGTCAAGGGTTTACAGACTGGCATGTTTTTCCTTGTGTGATATTCGTGCCATCGTTTGAGCTGAATGGGAAGTTTGCTCTCCAGCGAAGCTACTTGTACTGCGCGTGTACGTTCAGCTTCACTTGCCTTAAAGAACCTCTGCGTACTAACACAATACTGCAGCGGGAGCTTGGTGCGAAAATTAGACATGAATAGACACAAGAGCCTTGTCTCGAGTGAGAACTCGGCCAATATCGGCCATAAGTAGTCCCATCCGTTTGTGGAAACGAGTCAGTCAACACGGATTTAACATGGAGATACTCTGCCAGCAAAAGAGATTTTTCACTCCTATTTTCCACTCCTATTTGGGTTACCTATATGTGTGTCATGGTGATGAAAAGACTACTTATACTTCTGGCGGCTTCCTTCGCCTCCATGTTGACATCTGCCCTCCATATTGGTTTCGCCTGTTCGCAAGAGAGGCATGTTAAATTTAATCGTTGCGCTGGATCTTTATATACAAATCCTATTTGCTCAAATAGAACTGTAGGACAAAGGTTAAGCTAAGGAAATGTAATTTCTGACAATATCCAAGTTTCACAGGGTCGGGTACAAACTCCTAGGAAAAGATCCTACATGATGTAGGTTAGTCAGTATTAAATTCTAATTTCAGATTTTAAAACCACTCAGCATTCATACTACTAGTATTAAACAAGTGTAAATAAATTGATATAAGAACAGAGGTTATATATTTGTGAAATCTTTTCTTGGAAACAAAATTGCTCTTTATTCATCGAGCTATTTATTACCATGGATCGTCATTTCAGTCCATTTCAATCAACTGGTCAAATTTTGACAACTTCGTCGCTAAACCGCTCAGCACTGCTAATGGCTTTGCACTGTCTTTTTTTAATTATCTCAGCGAGAAAAGGCGGAAAACCGAAGGTTAACCTGGGCTTATTTAAGAAAGCTTTGGACTTGTCACTCTGCTGCCCGGGAACGTTTAGCACCAGACGATTATGATCGTCAGTTTCAGGTCGGGGTGCAGTAGTGCGGTCAAACACGTTAGCCGTCCACGAAACCGGAAAACGCTTTGTAGAACATACTATAATACCATTAACGAACTTTACTTTTCCATCAATAAAGCTGCTAAACAGCTTAGGGAGGAAAGCATGAGAAGTGGATATTGCATCCGTGACAAATACCGGCCTCGGTCTTTCTTTAGAGCATCCTAGACACGAGTGACACGATAACTATTCACTTTTGAATTTTCCTTTCGGGGAGTGCTTTGTCGTTTATCGAGGTACCAGGTTATTCTCTGCCATTTGCTTTGTTAACGTCAAGAATAAAGATCAAAGCGCAAATTTTCGTGTAAATTTGGGATAACCAAACAATAATCTTCCCGCCCAAAAATTTTACGCTCTCCCGCTTTGGGAAGGATCTCCAATCCAGTCTTGATTCTACACTTGATGTTAAAAAGAAGTCTTAAGATCGTCCAAATTTGCTTTGTGACTGCACATTTTTAGTCACGTCCTTTTCATAAATCGTTTTGTTACCGTAAAATCGTAGCCGACGCTTTTGGGGGTTCTGCAGGCTTTTTGAATAATCATTTTGTCGTTGTTAATCTTTGTGGTAGATGTCTGTCAACAAAAGATGGTTCTGAAACTACTTTGGAAAACACTATTTGAAATTAGTTTTAAATAAACGTCTGTTGACATCAAATGAAGGTGGAAGTAAGTAAGCCTTTCAAGGCCGAACCTTGATTCCACCGCGAGCGCGAAAATCGGACGATCCAGTGCAAAGTTGTCTCAAGTGTCCTTAGCTTTTTCACGCGGCCGAGCAGGTGGTTGTGGATATGTTCCCTTCTCTTTCTTTTTTTTTCGCAAGGTACAATCTCTTCCTTCCTGTAGTGATTGTCCTTCAATGTGTTCTAAAGTGCATGGTCCAGTGCCAATACCGTCCATGGTGTTAAATTAACTTAACATTTGAAGCCAAATTCCTCATTGTAAATCGAACACTGAGCAATAAAAAACGTGGTCGACACTTAAAGATTGGAAACCTCTTCGCTCCCCTTCACGTTTATTTCTAGTCCGTTGCCTTCGTTTTATGTCGCTCTCGACTGTTTTAACATGCCGTGCATTATAGAAACTAACTTGAAATAAGTAAATAAAAAGCACGCGGTCCTTTTCAAGCGTAAGCGTTCACTTTACAAGTGTAGTTTTATTCTTTTATGCGACTGTCGATGCCGCCATGACTATTAATATGCCGTGTGTCGGTTGTGTTGACTTTAATTTGAAAAGGCCTTGAGTTATAAGCTGTGACATTTCTTCAGAGCAGCGATCAATGCACATTTAACGCACAATTACAGAGTGGGGCGAACAGCAATCCGAGCTTGGATTTGTACCAGCAAACGAATGATGAGCTTGCGAAAGGCGTTCTATCAAGTTTTTTCCTCAGCGGAAAGAAGCAAAGGGGAACTTCAAAAGACATCTAAGAATAAATGACGCCAGTGATGTTTACAGAAAGGAAAAAAGAAAACATTCGCTGAAGTGATCACGGTTTTCTTTCATGGCATAAACATTCTCCGTTCGTTAATGCGGACTGCAGTGGTGCTTTGGGAATTTCACGAGCTGTGGCAAATGGTATTTCTTGCCTTAACATCGACCGCTTGCTCGTTGTCAAGACACTTTTTAAGGACATTGGACACTTCAGAGCTTCGCAAACGTGGGCTTATTATTTTGAAGTACAGGTCTACTTTATTCCCTTTATAGTAGGCGTGAAACTGATTTCATGCCGAATATTTCATTTTCATTAAGTGTCGAGGATAAGCCGCGTCCGAACGTTCTTTATTTCGAGAGGTTGGTTATTTGATAGCGATGCAAAGCGAAGGAGCTGTCCAAAATGTCCACATCTGTCTGTCAGAACACGGGCTTGAGGAAAGCGGATGAAAGGCGACCGAAAACAAACTTAACATACCAAAAACACTAGGCAAATGTTGAAAATATATTTTATGCCTATATATCGCGTTTCTTCAACTTCCCTGCTGACTACAAACTTAGAATCGGAAAATTCAGAGTTCGCTTTCGTTTTAAACAGTGTAGATAGGTATTTTCTTCCAAAAGGGTCAAACCTGAGATGCTTAGGATCATGCTTTGTGAAATGACGATCACCGAAGAAGTTTGTTCTGCACCCTTGTATTGCAGTGACTGATGTGGCGGAGGCAAAGCTATGATATCAGGTAAATAAGAATTCCAGTTCAACCATAATGGGTTGTTGTTTGGTCTAAGCATTCAATATTGCCGGCAGATCATGCCATTCGCTCTTGTATGTACTGATTTTGTTGTCAGAACATCCACTTTTTCATGATTACGATGCCTCGAGCTGAGTTCAGATATGATGAACGGTATTCTAGTGCAAGTCAATCGAACATTAATCATCTGTGAATGCTTTGTCAGCTTAGTGTTTATTAGTTTTCACTTTGTGTGCCGTAAACGTGTAAAGTTTTAAGTCAATTTCTATTTTAGTTTGTTAGTTTGCTTGAGGTAATCCGGCGGATATCGCGGCTCAACTCGCTAATTTTTCCACGGCCATTTTGTCTTCTTTGCAATTGAAAAAGAAAACTGTGCCAATAGTCACGGAGTTATTTCTTGCGAAAGCCTTGCTATACAATACTAAGTGATACTTCGAGAATTGTACTTAAAATTGTATGCTCAAGTGTGTAATGGGTCCACCGAGTACAAAAATTGTGAACCAGTTTTATCAGACACCAAACTGTTATTAAAATGTTCTCACCGGTTAAACTTCGATATTTGACGCCCGACAGTTACCACAACAACCTATAATGTCGAACGTAGTTTAGGAAGGTAATTGCCTCTCGTGTTCAGCAAATTTTTCTCGTAATCCAAATACGTATCATGTAAACAGTTTTTGCTTTGCCGAGTGGATGCCATATTGGTAAGATCTACAATACAGAACCTTACCCCCTTGTCGTCGAACTGTACCGGGGACAGTGCCAGGCTTTGCAATGCGTGAAGATCCTGAAAATGCGACATCGACATCTTTCCCTCTTAGCTTTTCTGAGATAACAACTGGTATTTCTGCGAGAGCTGTAATATTCGAGGTCCAATTGCACTAGTACCGTTCGGTAGCAACGCACGGAGGGTAGATTGTCGTGACTCAAGAGGCGATTGGGTGGCTTGATTCAAGGCCCTGCTGGGTCCTGTCGAATCCCCGTTAAGAGCCCGATTGAACTCTCGTGAAGGAGTTGAATCTCGAGGGACTTGTATAGTTCACTGCGGCTATGCGTTCCTCATATCCTGCAGATTCACTGAAGAATCTCATTTCTAACGTGTTTGGTTTCGACATTGTCGAGGAGTGATTTCGCGCGCTTGATAAGAACGCATTTGATTTAGTTGGTTTTTCGATGTAAGCTTCTGAACATTACATTTTGGTTGACTACCTACATAAAAGAAAATATGTCTTTTTCCTTTAAAATAGGTCAATAACCAAGGTAACTTACTTTAGCTGTTGGCAAGTTTCTTCTGGTAAACACTCTTTGCTGATAGCTCTTTACACGAACTTAAAAACCGCAATTGGGAATAAGAGTCCATGGACAAATCATGTGCGAAGAACTCGAGTGTCTTGTACTAATGATCTTAGAGTTTTATTTTTGTTGAGACTTTGCACAATTTGTTTGAATTCCTGAAATTATTTAAGCCTGAAGAACAGCCATAGGAGTTACCATGCAAAACATACACTGTGGTATTTATCGAGGTTGAGCTTTTCACAACAAAATCTGAAGCTTTCCACTCGACGCATAAAATGAAAATCACCCAGTGTTTTGAACTGCTTCACGAAGGAGTTTATTTCCGTGCGGAATATGATTGGGATATGCTAGATTTAAGTCTTCGAATGAGAGAATTGAGAGACTGGCATTTTTCTTAACTGGCTAGAATAAATGTCGCAGACTAAGAAGCGCAAAGAAGGGAAGAGAAAAATTTAAACTGCTGAACAGTTTAGAACCAAACATTTTTGTCACCATCAACAAGTCTGAAACTTCATGAAAAGAGCGTGATCTCATTTCGCTCTTTTTTCCCAACAAATCGACAATTTTTTTCCGGGCCTCGTAGCCGGTGATATTTAGTTTTGAAGAACTAATAAAAGATAGGGTGCTGGCATTAGTGATATTAATCGGAGCAGTTGTAATAATTTTGCTCTCAATGAACTGGCGTGTGCTTTGTGTGTGATCCTTTATCGACATCAACAGCGGCGAAGAGGCGATTTCGAATCGTTTAATCTCTTGTCGCGCGGGGCTTAACTGCCTCAACTAAGCACACAACTATAGTGTACTAGTACCAGTTGGTTCAAGTTATATAAAGGCTTACATTTAACCTTTGGTTCTGTCTTGGTTTTGTTAACCTTTGCTGGTGGTGTGTGCTGTTTAATTGTGGAGTAGGTTACTTGGTTTGCTTTAGGTTTTAAGCGACAGACCGATGTTGAGAATGACGCTACGACTAAAAGAAGCCGACAGACACCTAAACAGTTTTCGCCGCCTTAGCTTGGACGAAATCACAATGCTGTCGATCGCTAACAAAGGAGCTTCGCGACTACAGCAATTCCCGAGGTATCGGATTTACGCCTACAGTATTCCACATTTTAATTGAAGTACACTTGCAAATTGAAAAATCGATCTCAACGGGATGAGTTTACAGGGTTCACGTTTTTGGCAACTGAGGTGATAAAATCACTTCAAAAGCTCGAATGTATTGTACTGAGGTAAAACGCTTGGATCGTATGTCTAGATGAAACCTCAAAAACAAAACGAAGCTTGTGTGTGTTTAGCTGGTCACCACGTGTACATGAACAACACCCCGATTGTTATCTCTGTCCGCGGCCTGATTTCGTCGATGGACGCCCTTCTGTTTTGCATAGAGAAACAAAAAATATAAAAAGTTGTTTGTAAGTTCCCTCAGTCCCGCCGTCTAATTTTACTGGTATCCTGCTTCGACTAAAGCGTAATTGAACTGCTTCACTCAGTATAGCCCGACAACCTCAAGTAACGACGTCAACCGACACTGACAAACGTTATTTATTTTAGTACCAAAAGTCTTGTTTCATAGTAATTCGCATTGAAAATAAGATCACGAACCCACAAAAGTAAAACTGAGTCAGTAGTGGCCAAGAAAATAGGGTTTCACAGTTCAGTTCAAAGCCTGATCTTTCGGGTTTACCCAGCGTTGAAGAATTTTGTACAAATGTTAAGAAGAAAATGGTTCTCACTCTGTTATTCTGCATACTGATTTTAGGCTTTGGAGGTAAAAATTCAACCATCAGCTGAGAATTTTTTTATTATTTTGTTGTCTTAAAAGTTCCCTTCGTATAAACATTCGCAGGTATTTCGATAAAAGCAAAATATTTTTGTCTTGTTCTGATCAGTACAGAATTGCTTGTCTTCGAAAATTCATTTTGTCATCTAGAAGAACATAAATACACTTGTCAGAGTACCGCTTTTGTCATAATTTGAAAGCGTGTCGCTGGATTTAGTTTATTTTTTGATTCCAACAAATGACATTTTATGGAAAATAAAAAGAAACCACTTTTGTTCTTATCACAAGATAACTGAGTTGTTTTTCAAACATGTCAACGAATTTTCACTGGTCTTGGCGTCTGCTTTCATTTCGGGATTCTCTAGTGTTGAAATTGCTCGGGTTGCACGTCTTCTTCAGGACGGTTACACTGAATTAGACGTCTTCATATTTGTACGTAAAATGACGCTGCCTAGGGGTAAACATTCATTGGTAATCTTTTTCTTGTTTTTCCTCTTGACCACTACGACTATTTTACGGAATTGCCGAATGAGTGTGTTGAGGTACGTGGTGTGCTCTAGAGGAAGAGAAGTCGTGTGGATATAGACGAAAACTAAGCAAGAAAAGGCGTAAGATCCTTCTGCTTTACAAAATCTGAGGCGCTTATTCCCAGCGCTTCTAACAAACCTGAATTTTACCTGGTAAGCAAAGTTTTGTTTTGCTGGAATTGCTAAGATAAGAGCTTAACAGTGAAGGGCAAACACTGTGTTCGGGGTTTTATCAATTTATTATAAGATTCAACCAAAGAAAACCTGCAACAATTGAATTTTGCCACGTACCACGAGCGCTACAGTAATCTAGAAATTGAGTTGCAACATTACATTTTTTTATCGTGTTGAATAAAAAAAATCAGTATAGAAATACACTTTTCACGGCAATGTGCAAGATTCAAAATCATTGTCTCTGAGCGCTGTTTCTAAGAAGTCAGTTGTTGTGGTTTACCGATTTTTGGGAGGAGCAGTTTCAAGGAGAGCTTCATTTTCTTGTCGTTTATTCGCGCTGGAGATATGAACAAGGAGTTTCTTTAAATATCAAAGCAACGTACGTGAGCTTTGAATGCCATTGATAAAATAGAGATTTTGTCTCAAACTTTACGGTAAGCACAGGTTCTCGCCCAGCTGAACCGACTTATCAACGCTTTATTTCACTAGCAATTTTTCCGTGCAATGCCGTTAGTTTTAGGAATTTCTGAAGTGGTGAAAAGTAGTAGATGAAAACCAGATTAAGGGACTTAAAGGACAGTTTTCTTATTCTTATTTGGAGGATTGGAAAGATTGCGAGCGATTGAAATGGATGTAAAACTAGTTCAATTTCGGGGGATATTGAAACCAAAGGTTAAGGTTCTCTAAGCAGTGGTTTGCCTAGAAGGTATGTCAACATGGCGCTGAATAATATCTTCTTTACATAGCATGTTTGTTTACTTATTAAACTCAAACCGAAAGAAAGTCAGCCTAGCTTGCCCTGTATTCTGATCTTGTAAACACTCTTCGGTGTTGTAAGAAAACCTTTCCGAGCTGCATTCGATATATACTGGCGCAAGGAACAAACAGGCGAAAGCAATGAAGGCGTGGTTTTATAAGCTAAAAATAAACAAAAAATATTGCTGCAAAGAAGATAACTTTTTACCGTGTTTTATTTTTCAGTAAACACCAATGCGTGGTGACCTGTTTGAACAGCCCAGAAAACGTTCATAGGTTATGGGGCATCCATGATTCTTGAACTGACAGAGGTGGTGAAGAGCAGAGTAGAAAGATGACAAATACTGAGTAACATGAAAGGAACGTATCGTCTTAGTTAGCACTGACCACTTCCAGAATATGTCTCAAATGAAATTGGTAATAAAGTTAAGACTTGCCAACATGTATGCCTTCAAATTTTAACACGCACTAATAACCATCTTATAACTGTTTGACATGGCAGTAGACTAGTTTTCAATACACAATGCGACTAGATATTTCGCTTTCCAAGACAAGTTACAATTAAACCTTCATCTCTAAAGAATGAAATCATCGCCTTGATCCCGGAACACCACAGTTAACTAAATCATTTGTATAAGCCCTTTTCCCCACTTATTTTGCTGAAACGTCTCCGATATAAGATTATACCCTCTGTGCGAGAAGCGTTTTCCTTGGAAGATCAAAAAGTCTGGCCATGTTGGCAATTTCTAATTTGTAATGAGTCAGAATTTGAAGAGGTATTAAGGGAGGATTATGTCTGAAAAGTTGTTCTTTCTGAAAATTATCTTGTTTTGACTGTCTTGACTTGCCACAAAAGAGGATTACAGGGCTTTTACTTAGGTGGACCGCCAAGAGTCCACAAAATTGTCTGAACTATCATTTAAAGAAATTAACGGCATTCAGCAAGTCAAGAACCACAACAATCCGCGTTGCATTGGTTTGTGAGTGATGAAAATAATCACAACGCAGAAGTCGCTCTATTCTCTTTTCCTTTCCGGTTTAATTTGATGTTTAGTAGGCTATAACCGTGTTCTTAAAGCAAAAGATTTTACTTGATAATTCAGTTCACAGCAATGACGAACAGTAATTTTCTCGTTACAATATCTATGTTCTTCAAGCCGATATTTATGAGGAAAACGAAAATTATGCATCGCACCCTGTTATCTCAATTATAAAAGAAACGATTAGGGTTTCCTATGTAAGAGATAACGTCTTTGTTTTGGCTCTTGGTTGTTTTAGCCTGGTTTGAGCTCTGGGTAGTATGCCACATTGTTTTAGTAAAACACTGATGTCGCAGAAATGCTAATGAATATTTAACAAGAATGATATCAATAGTTTTCTAATATTGCTACAGGAAAATTGAAACAATCTAACACAGCTTTCTAAACTTTTAATGTTCGGGTAACGTGCACAATTTTAAAAAAAGACTTACGAGAATATAGCTAACGGCGTTGATCAGCTTGAACCATATGCAACTATTAACATAAGATGGGAAACTGACAGCCATCGACGACGTAAAAAAGATAAATTTTAATCAGCGTGAAAATTGGAGTCAACAAACGTCATTTCAAGTGGGCAAAAATATTAACGTCATGTAACAAAACGAGC
>OFEO01000002.1_pt1 | contig 20803 bp, 15 predicted proteins | sample 1521061 | NCBI WGS metagenome assembly OFEO01 (sample SAMN04272335, study PRJEB24112) | coral metagenome | biome: Coral reef; feature: Shallow seawater; material: Coral tissue | host: Coral | place: China: South China Sea | collected 2014 | reverse complement strand
CCTCAAACTCATTAGCTAATATATCAATTAAAAAAATAATTATATAAAAGAATATTCATGAACTCTTCGTTAATTATTAATTTAATGTATTCATCAAGTATAAAAAGGGTGATCATGCCCACGATGTTGTTTGGATATAGAATCTTAATAATATTAACATAGATTTTTTTTATCGAATTTCTCCATTTTCTCCTGAGGTTTTAGTTTTGATTGATCACAAATATCAAACACTCAGGATGGCATTTTATCGCATTTCTGAACATCACAAAGTTCATCAAACATATATATTAAAATGAGATGCATATCATTTGGTGCTGCCTTCCTAGTGTTTGGTTATAAAACACAGACCCTTGGCTGGCTAATTTAAGACACAAAACTCTAAAAACTCTCAAATTTTGCATCAGTGGTCAGTTGCGAGTATTTAAATTCACAAATGACTTTAAAATGTTTCTGTTAATGAATCAGCAGCTGTAGTTATGTTACAGGTTGAAATCATATGGTGATTCTTTTCATAGAACATCAAATATGTAAATATCATTGGAAGCAAAGATAGCTGAGTGAATGCTAATGCCAGCAGGAAGATGTATAAAATCAACATTATTCTGTGCCTTTCTTGACTTAAATAATATCATGCCAAAACAGAATACCCCAAGATGCTGATAATTTACCCTCTCAACCCCTGAATGATCTGCCAAAATTTTACCCCCACAAATTTATGACAAAACTCAGACTAAATAAGTGTAAAAGACATGCTTTAAGTGCTTTCCTTCATATCCAGGAGATTTGGCAACCCCTAGGACTGATCGAGAGATTCAGTCTGTATCTGGATATCAACTATTGAATTAAACCAAGAGTTAACTAGTACAGACACCCTAAAGACAACCATGTGAGAACTCTGTGTGAAACGGCAGGCCTGTCATACATATATCTGCATTGGTACCACTGATCTGAGAATGAGAGAACTCGAGGAAGCTTTGCGGCAGTAAAAGTTGTTATATGATTACATAGCAATTTCCAGTTCCAAACTAAAATACTATTGTTATGTTCTAAATCTTTGAACCTGTGCCCTTATAGAGAAATTTCCACACTGTTTCATCCAGAGACCATATTCTTGACATCTGCTAGATAAAACATGCAGCTCCCCCTCCCCTCCCCTTGACGTTTTTTGGCCAGTGTATGGTCTGTGAGATGCATATTTTTATTCAACAACCCTCTCCTTTTGTCTGCTTTGGAAATACACAGAAAAATTGTGTGTTCAGCCGAAGATATAGATCGTAGAACCTTTTACACTGTGAAATGACTACAAAAAATAATGATCGTGCACAAAGCCAATACAAAAATGCAGAAAGAAAAACAAAACAAAGTTCAAATAATGATCGTTGATATGGGCTTATCAAATTGAGCAGACTATCTTCTGGCTTGTATTTGCTATTATCGCTTTCTTCGGAAAAAATTCAAACTATGGCTCCGATTTTTCCTTTCAGGCGGTCAAGCAGCAACTGCATACATCATCCTTGTGATGACTCATGTAATTTGTCGGATCTTTCAACACGAACATTTATGCAAATCGACAGATAGATTATTAGTACAAAATTTCCCTGTCACTTAAATTCGGTACTTGATATTACCATAATTAGCTAGAACTTTTATTTTTAAGATTTTAGAACGATCTTTCGCTCCGTTCGATTCGGTTGAAATTCGTCATAATTTAGGTTAATATAAGAATTTTATCATTGACCTTTTCAACGAGAAAAGTCATAACATTTGAACAGTAAATGAATTAAGCTTACATCTTTGGACATATCCTAATCAGAGACATTAATTTTAAGTTAAACAGCTAGCTTGCTAAAAGTATATTCATAAGCAGCTTATTAGAAAGCACGAAAGCAACCCGACAAGGGCTGAATAAAAAATTTGTTAACCACAACATTAGTTTCTTTACCTGATGACAACAGCGTTTAACTTGAACGACTTCAGAGTGGAGCGAAACGACTCCGACAAAACTCGCTTTCCAAAAGCGTGCTCGATTATTCAAATGTAAAAACGTTTTACACTATTTTAACAGTGTTCTACTCTGCGAAAGACAATACTCACCAAAGCTAAAACAACACACAATTCGAATACCAAAATCTCCGTGCACAGATGAAAACACCATCTCTACATCAAAAGCTCCAAGATGTTTGCTTCCGTCCATCCGCTGACGAAACGAAACATAACCAGATGGCAGCGGCCTGTAAAAGAACCCGACAAACTCCTTTGCTTGAGCTGGAATATGCACTTATGGTCTGATAAAATGCTGAGTTATTTGCTGACTTTTGTGTATATTTACAAATACCAAAAGTGGCTCCACATGTCGTTCCCACATGACCCCGTTCCCCGTGGCTGGAGCCTTGGTAAACTGCAGCACAGGGATCCCATGCCGAAGTTCGCCCACGCAAGAATTTTCCGGTTTGTAATTAAAATAACCGGAAATAATTCTCTCAGAACGGCCGGAAAAAGCTTTTTGTTTTTCACTCCTTATTTCTTTTTAACTATTCAATAAAGTATACAGTTTTTCAATAATGAGTGACGGCCGAATGGCCATTTTGCCGACTGGCCGACGAAACACGGCCTTCCAGATCAAAGGCTACTAACACAAATAAACCGACAAGAGTACCCGTATATAATGGGCTCCAGTGATGCATTAGCATGACGTTGTCTCGAAATGAAAAAAACAGTCATGAATAAAACGGGCACGAAACTATATTTCTCAGCTAACTCTCAGCAACAATAATTAGTGAATACTGGCTATACCTCATGTCGCATAAAAACCGAACAACGCACCTTGATCTGTGCGTACATAGCGTTTTTCAGACGGTTCAATCAGTTGCCAAGCAGCGCAAAAAAGGGGGTTAGTGCGAGTTTAAACTGATCCACGTTCACGCTTTGAAAATAACACCCACTCGGTCTGCCACCTGGCAGTTAACATTTCTGAGGGATCTTAGACCATGTTGTGTTTATTTTTGACACTGTTTTGCCTGTTTTCATGTGGCATTGAATGAAATCAAGCTTAAGGCAAGGTCAGGCATGGCGACTGTCATAATATTACATTTACATCGGTGTGTTTTTTTTCGGGACAAAAATTGCACAATTTTAAATCACCTTTTTATTTATGAGAGGTGAATTTTGTTTCCAGGGCCATCTGATTTTACCGGGAGGGCGTAGGACCTGGAGCTAGCTGGAAACCATTTATTGTCGATCTTATTTCTCCTTATTCAGCAAGTCTCAAAGGCTTCCTTGATAACGAAACAGCACGTTGTTTAACATTAAGTCAAGAATTCGATTACCTCACGCCCTTCATAATCATAAAAACCAGGAGCCCGTAAAAATTACAATTTCCTCCATTGTGATTGGTTTTAAAAAAAAACTCCTTTTTCCACTAATTCATTTGCCAAGTTGTTATCGGACAAAGTTGTAGTTTAAATCAACCAATCGCAAACTTTGTTTCAATAACCAACAATTTATGCCTCTTTTGTTAGTCTTTTAATGCAAATTTTCCCTTTCTTTCAGAACTTGGCAATTCTTCGCTTCTCGGAAATTGTCATTTTTATGATTAATTGATAATAAGACTTCGTGTCATCTAATTCGGTCTGAGATCATGCTCGTGATAAACAAATTGGACTCCCGCTGCGCGGTCTTCCGATTTTGTTATCACTCGTATGATTACAGACGGAATTGTACTCCACTCAATTCTATTATCATTATTAAATTGCGTTAAAGGAACATCGTAGTACCATTTAATTAAATTCACCATTAATACAACAAATTGAAGGATTTGTCTATTACATTTTATTTGTAGCGTTTCCATCACTCGGCTTAGTTCCATAACAGAACAGTGTTTTTACTTACACACGACTGAAAAATGAATTGAACTAGAGAACACACGCAAAGTAATATAAAGGCATAAAACAGCTGCTTAAAACTCGACGATCAGTACATGCGGGAATTATTGCAACATAGTCTAACTTGTTGTAAAACTATATTCCACGCCCCTACATTTAATTTAACTAATGTTGTTTGACAGCCTTGATTTTCGATCTCTTTCGTCTTAACGCTTCTGCCTCAATAGAAGTGTCATCGAGATTAAACATCTCTGTAAGCCGGCCAGTCTCATACGTGTCGTCTTCAAGAAAAGAACGTCGTTCGTCTGCAATAACAGAATATTATCATTATTACTGGAACAGCGTGTTCAAGTGCTGAAGCTGTTTTCGTTTTTTCCAAGTGTTAGTTGCGTCATTTTAGCACGCGCGACTAATACTGACGTCTGACAGGCAATGCGTTCGCTACTGAGTCTCATAAAAAAACTGTAGTAAGCCACCTTAAATGCCCTATCTACTAATACTTGGACAAAAAAATCATAAAAACAACAATAAAAAGCAAGTGACACACTCGAACACCAACCCTCGGTCTGGCCAGTACCTAACGCATGCGCACAGTCATATCACCCGGACAGTGGCAGCCATGGACAGCTGTTTCCGCCTTGTTAGGTCTCATCAGCATGGTATAGCCGTCGGGCAGAAATAGGACTACAAGCCCTATGTAGTCTGCGCTTTACTGCTGCTTAAGGTTTTTATAAAACTGCGATGTTCAAGCACATTATTCTTCAAGAGCGACACTGTGTGACGAAAAACACAGCTTCATTTATCTCCAGTTGGTGAATGTTAGAATTCGAACTGACTGTTTGTTATTTTCTCTTGTAGGATGAATTCCTTGAAGATGTCACAAGTGTTCTCAGTGGAGAAATATCCATTCTTTTTGATCACGAGGACCTTGAGCGCATCTCCTTGGATCTAAAGAGAGAGGCTGTTCACCAAGGAATCCAAGACACCAAGGAAGCAATCTTTCAATTCTTCCTTCAACGCGTCAGCGAAAAACTTCACATAGTCCTCTCCACCACCCCCGCGGGATCATGTTTCCGCCGACGTTGCCGCCTGTACCCATCCCTGATAAACTGCTGTACTATTGATTGGTTCGACAAGTGGCCGCTGGACGCCCTTCAGTCTGTCGCGGTTTCGTTTCTGGAGAATTCCGAACTAAGCAAAGGTCAGGAATCGAACAGCGCTTTAGTGGCAAGCATCTCTAAAGTTTTCGTTGAAGTTCACAAGAGCGTGGAGGAGGAAACGCAAAAGTTCTATGACGAGTTGCGACGTAGGTATTACACGACTCCTACAAGCTACATGGAGTTTGTGCGTTTGTATCTGTCCAAGCTGAACGCGAAGCGAGCTGAGATAAGTTTCAACCGTGAGAGACTGTGCACAGGGTTGCAGAAACTTTCAGATTCGAATGCGTTGGTCGGTACTATGCAGGCAGAGCTATTACAACTGGGACCTAAACTTGAACAAAAGGCCAAGGCATGTTGAGTTATGGACGTTTTTGCCAGTGTCAGTTTAGTCAGTAGAGACTTTTAGATTCACGTTTCCCACGAACAGCTAACCGCTAGGGGTCACGTGACGAGAGCTAGGCGTCACGTTTGAGGTTTTGGACTCGCGTTTTGGACTCGCGTTTTGAACCTCGAGCTTTTTTTGCCTTAACTTTTATTTTATGCCACATGCAAATGCTGAAAACGAATAAAGTAACCCTTTTTCTACAACTTGGATACACTCTTCAGGCAAATTACCTAGCCTTTTGTTGTTGTTTGTAGAAAAGCATTGATCCTAATTAGAAATCCAACATGGCAGCGGCTTAAGTAAAAGGTCTATTTTATGATTCTCTATTTCTTCAGAAAACTACACGTGCTAGAAAACCTTTTGTTTTTCAAAATTGCCGCGGTTCTTTTGACAATTTCCATTGCATTGACAGGATGGTTTCTAGTCGCTCAAATTTACTTCAGTCTAAATTGATTTACGTCCTGAAGGCGAACGACTAACCTCAAACCGCAGTTTGCGGTAAACGTGGATCTTAAGGTCTCTATTGTTTGACGTATCAGTATAGTCAGTAACTAGTTTATTTTGGAGGTACAATTAGCTATGCAAGTTTGAAACACTTCAATGTCCACTGCTGTCTTCAATTGTCTTGGAAGTTCGTTTTTCTTCGCTTTTCTCCCCCAAGCAATGCTGTAAAAAATCTCGAAGAACGCCCAGGCCACACTACTTTAAAGGATTTACTGGAGGTATCGCTAAACGCATTTAAAATAGAGGAAGCAGTTAAATACCGTTACGTTCCGTTTTTTTTTTTTCAAAACAAAATGCGTGGGCTATATTTGTCGCTGATTGTAGACTTTGTGCATCATTCTTCATATAACGTATCCCCCAGTTTGAGTAATCTGCTGTTTACTTTTTTTTAAGTTCGTTCCTGCGTCCATCTCGTTCCATCTCGGTTTCTGCATTCGTTTATTGCTTGTTTTTCTCTCAAAAGACCCAAAAAAGGTTCAGACAAATGATGTCGTTAGACAAAGATCGCTGTAAAGCTATGATTGGTGAATATTTTTCGCTTGAAAATTTAAAATCGAGCCGACGAGCCAATCAGAGACATTACTTTGTTCTTTGTTGAGCTACGTCATCAGTATTGTGCGCGAAGAGAGGTGTCTGTCTAGTTAATGAGCATTGTCTTCTTACCGCTAACAGGACACAGAAAAGCTTCTGGAGCAGCTAGCCAGCGACCAAGAGGCCGTAGATCAAGTACACAGTGTGGTTCAAAAAGAGGAGGAGATAATGAATGAAGAAGCCGTGAGGGTCCAGGCGATAGCAGACGAGGCTCAGCGGGACCTAGAAGGAGCTTTGCCGCAGCTGGAGGCAGCTATCGCGGCGCTGGACGCTCTGGACAAGTCCGACATCTCTGAGATCCGAGTGTATACAAAGCCGCCCACGATGGTGATGACAGTGCTGTCTGCAGTGTGTGTGCTGCTGCAGCAGAAGCCGGATTGGAACTCGGCTAAGCTGCTGTTAGGTGATCCGGGCTTTCTGAAAAAGCTTGTTGGTTATGACAAGAACAGCGTCCCTGATAAGGTTAGTACTTCATGTTAGTAATTTGTGAAGTGTCCTGTAAGAAACGCATGAAGAGGGCCTTGTTTTCTTGATGTGGAAAATCTCATTCGTTCTCCAAGGTTGTCCGTTCGATATTTCACATCATTATACGGCTAGCTCCGTGAGCGGACAAGATGAACCGAACCTTTCACTGTGATTTGCTACCGGAGGAAACAAGATGACGCTATCTTGCCCGTTCGTGATTACCCGCTGTATCCCGAAGGAAAATAATGTTATTTTTCCATACAGTCAATCCTTTATTGACCAAGCTTGGTTGTACAAAATGGCTGGATATTGGCCTCGTTCTTGTTGTCGCGTTTAAGTGGCCCTCGACTCCGTTTCGGTCCATAAACACGAAAAAAAATAACTTGGTTAATATTCAGCCATCTTGACCTTGCGCTAGGTCAATAACCGATGTATCTAAAACAAACTAATTGGTCGATGTTCTTATGTTAGATCTCACAGCTGGTAAATAACGGCCATATTCCTTTGTCACTCCAGGTATTCACCCGTCTGAAGCGTTATACTCAACACCCAGAGTTTAATCCAGAGGCAGTTGGTAAGATTTCAGTGGCGTGTAAGTCCATGTGTCAGTGGGTTCTAGCGTTGGAGAATTACGCGGAGGTGTACAAGATCGTTCAACCCAAACAGAAGCGATGCGAGGAGGCGCAAGTTGCTCTTGCTATCGCCCAAGAGAACTTGCAACAAAAGCAGGTATGAAATTGAGATGTGATCATCGCGAGTTGTAATCGCAATTTTAGCAATTGCAAATTTTATTGCTTCCAAAATGTGCAAACAAACTCTACAAGAGTGCTCAAAATAGCATTCCTTGGGTTCCTTGACCTCCCGACTGTATTGTGCACCAAACAGCACAAACCAACCCCTCCTGCTATTTGGTTGAAGATACAGTCGACCCTCAAATCTTAATATCAAATTCGTAATCATATCCAACCAGTGCCCCACCCCTACCCTATAAAATATGAACGGTCCCTTATGTTTTGACTCCATTATGGACACAGAATGAGACACTTGAACGTTAAATACAACATAAAATTCTCCAGAGATAAATCATAGGATACATATTAAAAGCAGTAAGGAGAAGTTTGAGGTTGATATTTTACCTCTTGTAGTCAAGCCTTCTGAAGATCCAAGAGCAACTTCAGTTACTTCAACAACAGTACGATGACAGTGTAGCGCAGCTTGAGGAACTGAAACAGAAGAAGGAGCTTACTATAATAAGGCTGCAGAGGGCTTCAGTGCTGACAGCAGCCTTGGCTGAGGAGCAGGTATGGTACAGGACGAGTGGCGAACTGTTTCTGCGTGGTTTGAAACTATGGTTACCAATGTAACAGAATACTTTACTTTTGAAAAGTAACTAGGTTTGTTTCATGGCAAAGTGAACTGTAGCCTTGCTTCTATTAAAAGGCCTGACCACTTAGAAGTACCTAACAGTACAATGGGTTCTTATACGTATTTTGTTTTCAACAGGTTCGCTGGAGCAAGTCAGTGAACTCTCAAGAGGAGAATGCGCAAGGTCTGATAGGTGACACTCTGGTATCATCAGCTGCCGTGGCGTATCTTGGAGCCTTCACGTCGTCTTACCGTCGCCGTCTACTCTCGCAGTGGCTGCAGCTGTGTAAGGCAGAGAACATTCCTGTGTCCGACAACTTTGAGCTGACCGAGTTTCTTTCAGAGCCAATTGAGATTCAGAAATGGCTGAACAAGGGTTTGCCTCATGATAAACACTCGATCGAGAACGCCACACTCATAAAACATTGCCGCCGCTGGCCACTTTTGATCGACCCGCAGGAGCAAGCGTGCAAGTGGATAACGCAGACCGAAAAGGATAACGGGCTCAAGATTGTCAAGGCCTCTGATCCGAGTTACCTCAGGACGTTGGAGAGTGCTATACCGTTAGGACAACCTGTGTTGGTCGAAGTAAGTTTGGTCTTACCTTCATCAGTTAATTGTCTCAGCTAACCGCCGCCTGGTTAGATCAGTTGGTAGAGCGCCGGACTGCTGTACCTGAGGTCGTGGGTTCGAACCCCAGACCGGACCAACACTCAGGGTCTTAAAATAACTGAGGAGAACGCACTGCCTTTGCAATTATATCTGGAAATGGTTAGAAGTTCAGGTCTTCTCGGATAAGAACTATAAACCATAGGCCCCGTCTCCTGTATCTTCGATGTTATGGTTAGCAGGGGCCGTAAAAGAACCCACAAGCTTATCGTAAAGAGAGTGGGGCATGAAGTTTCCGGTGTTGTAGTCTGGCCTTTGTTGTTATACTGAGGGTGGGGGTGGAAAGTGCTCGGAGATATTAGCTACGATAAAAATACTCTAAAATCCGAGGGTAAATAAAGTATTCTCGCTAGAAAACGGCAAAAAATCCTGGAAGTATTAACTTTTTTGCCAACATAGCAAAACTTTACAGAATCGCAAAAAATTGAAAATGTAACAACTCACCATTCGGTATTTTTGTCCGAACTACAATTCAGTACAGTAAAAACTTGCGTTTAAGAACCTGAAATTTGAGAACCTGTTCGGCTAAAATTCCTCAGCAAGTATCCTTCACTTAACAACCATTCTGAGCTAAAATCTCAATACAGGTTCTTGTTTTCAAAATATAGAGTTTTTTCACATATATTACAGTACATCACATGCAACTGTGGCTTCTGGATTTCAAGGAAAATGTGTGAACTGATGATTCAATATAAAGGCCACACTGATGAGCACAAGATTTTTTTAACAAAAATAAGAACCTGAGCGGCCTAATTCAAAAGTAAAGAACCTTAGAGGCTAACTTGAAAAAACCTAGGTTCTTATTCGCGGGTTTTAACCGTATTCATAGAATAATATTCGACCCAACTTTGTCCAAAGTTTTTCTTTATTCTACATTTCAGTTTTCAATGACTTTTTCAGAGAAAAGGGAAATTGACTCTGAATACAACACTTGTGCTGAAACAAAGATGATTAATAATTGTTATTTGCGCCCGTTAAGGGTAAGCCACACCTGCTAAGGGAGCACTTCAGTTATCATTCTGTAAAGGGACGTTACAAGAAACGCCATATACATTTTTTGCATGTTGTTATATTTTGGGGGTCATACGATTAGGGCTCATCTGAAGATTTTGTTTCTCTAAAAATTTGTTTCTCTGTTTGCAGGATTTAAGTGAAAACTTAGACCCGTCACTCAATCCAATCCTGGGTAAAAACACGATACAGCGTGGTAATCAAGCCATCATGTTGATCGGTGACGCCGAGATAGAATATAACAGCAACTTCCGGTTATACATGAGCACACCATTAGCCAATCCACACTTTCTACCGGAAGTGTGTATCAAAGTCACGGTCATCGACTTCACAGTCACGCTGGATGGACTGCAGGACCAGCTGTTGTCACGCGTTGTACAGAAAGAGCGACCTAAACTGGAGGAGAGCAGGAAGGAGCTGCTTCACGGTTTGGTCTCAGATCGGTACAAGTTGAGAGAACTGGAAGATCGTTCCTTGTCCCTGCTTCATTCGTCGCGCGGTAATATCCTGGACGACGAAGACCTTATCACAACCTTGGACGACAGCAAGAAGATGGCAGATATCATTCACTCCCGTGTCGTCCAATCAGAAGAGACCGAGGAGAAGATTAACCAGAGCCGCGAGAAGTATCTTCCCGTGGCCACTCGCGGGGCGGTTTTGTACTTTGTGCTCACCGACTTGGCTTACGTGGATATTATGTACCAGTTTTCTCTCCCTTGGTTCACAGACCTCTTCGAAAATTGCATCCAGTCGGCTCAAGACCCAGCGGAGGCGCAACGAAGCGAGTCGCCAATCGCGCATGGCAGCGCGGGAACGCTTCGGCCAATCCGCAAAGACAAAGCCACCCTGTCGACTGTGAACCGTCCCGGCTTCAAAAGACGATTAACCGTCTCTCGACCGAAAGATGCAAACGCGTTGCCCGAGTACCTCCAAGCCTTGGTGGAACTCTTAACCGAGAGCGTGTATCGCGTGGTTTCGTATGCACTGTTCGCGCGTCACAAACTAACGTTTTCTTTCATGTTATGCGTGGGGATCATGCGTCACGCCATGGTGAGGTCACGCGAAGCACCTATTGATGAAGCCGAGTGGAATTGGTTCCTACGTGGATCAGCGGTCGCTGCTATTACTGACAGGCTTGAGAATGAGGAGGAGTTTGACGTGGGCTCATTAAAAACAGGTTGCTATGTGATTAAATCCTATGTTCTCTCAACTGTTCTATAAGAAAGTTTTGCTAAACAGGTAAAAAGGATAACAATCCGCAGGGGGTCGTCAAAAACCGGGTTTGGTAACACCTAGCGGTAGCTATTAAGGTAAACCATGGCGACAACGGCAACGGGAACGTCGCTAAACAAAAGGTTTAATGAGCAGAACAATAGCTGTGCACGTGCGTTATATTTCTTTACCGTCATCTGCAAAACACAATGTGAAATGGCCGAATTCTGCGTTGTCTGAAGAACGTGAACTACGTCAGCTAATCTTTTAAATTCTATTTCAAAGTTATCGCTCTGTTCCAAATTCAGTCTCGTGATGGTTTTGAAAGTGATAAACAAAGTAAATGACTTTAGAGTATCGCGGGATTCGTGAGTAAAATATAAATTCATTTTCTAATCGACGTTGTCTTCGGCATCGCCGCAGTAAAACAGGATTCGAGTTCAGTAACGGTTTCTGAGCTTGCGTTGGTGACGATGTTGATGATGATGATAATGATGATGATCAATAATAATGGTTTCTGAGCATGCGTTGGTGACGGTGTTGATGGAGATGATGATGATGATTGTTCAATAATTTTCAGCAGAGGTGGGGGTGGGGTGGTAGGTGCTGCTGTATGTACCCTCCGATATAGTCGAAGCGTCACTCACTAGATAACCCTTATTTGTTTTGCAGCGCCTCATATGAAAGCAGCTGGGACGATGGGTCAGTACATGTCTAAAATGAACAAATCGCCTGCCAAGTGGATCAACGAATCCACGTGGAAGGAATGTCTCCAGTTGTCATCCTCTATTCCTGCCTTTGCTGGGCTGTGTAGCAACATCGCCGTAAATGGCGCGTTTTGGAGCAAGTTTTCGGCAAGCGAAAACCCGTTTACATTTCTAGAGAACGAACCAAGGCTTGCAGATGAAACGACTACCACAGCAGACGGTATGTAGTGTCAAGCAATAAACTGTCGCACGATAACCAACAGATCTCACTTATGTCACGCAATGCTCTACATGTCTAAACAACTGTCGCGCAATATAGGAAGATCTCGCTAAAGTCACGCAATTTTATTCTGGTTTAGCAACTCTGACCCTTACCAGGATATTTCACGTATGTCACGCAATATCATGCATGTTTTTTAGCAACTGTCAGGAGATCTCACTTATGACACGCAGTGTAATACAGATTTCCACAGCTATCACACAATATCACAAGATTTCACTTACGTCACGCAATGTCAAAATCCTGTCGACCTTTCCGTCTCTGTCACCTCTCTTGGCGACAATGGGCAAAGATTTCAGTGACTGTTTGAGAAAATTAAAATGGTGTTTCAAGTGATCTCGATTAAGACTCCATAGCTTCATGTTGTAGCTTGCAATGAGAGCTAAAAAAGTAAAATTTGAAAAAGAAAAAATGGTTAGAGCTTAACTGTTTCCAGTAGTTACTTGGAGTTACTAGCAAAATTTTATTAAAAAGAGTAAAAACACCATCAGCGTTTTTACACCATTCAAAAAGTAGAAGAAATTACAGCGGTTTTCAATTGAGTGCCGTGAAACCAAAGTAATCAATCTACCCAATCACAAAGGACGCAGACAACCCAGTGGACCAATCAAAACTCATAGGAAATACTCGTATCCGACAAAAAGCGCGGGAAAACCTGGGCAAACGAGTTACGATTAGTTCTGGTTCTTGTGATTGGTTAAGAAAGTGGCGCGAATTTCTTTACGCCAATCACAAAACGTAAAAAGAAAACGTAAAAAAGACAACGAAAACGCGATTGTTTTTGAAACCCTAAACACGCGATGAAAACCGCTCTGTAAGAGAGACCAACTGTGCGTAATATTTGGAGTGGTTTTCACTGAGAAACGAACTGCACAAACAGGTTTTCACTGTATGAAATTCAATTTCTGATTTTCACCGTTTTACAGGTAAAGAACGTTATTCTCCTCAACTTGGCTGGGACGCCTCTTCCCTCACCAGTTTCCAGCGCCTTATCATTGTCAAAGTTTTGCGGCCTGAGTGTCTTGTAGAGTCCGTCAGGTTGTTTGTTGTCGAAAGAATGGGCTCGAAATTCGTCACGAGTGTTGGATTTGATCTGCAAGAGATTTTTGAGGAGTCCAACAATCGGAAACCACTCATCTTTATACTTTCCCCAGGTAAATGTTTGTTGTTGTTTTTGTTTTTAAACAAGTTCAATAACTGTGAATTACATTGAAATTAAATTTTAAAATTGTATTACTACCACATTAAAATTTAAAGTTTGGTTTACCACTGCTCATTTTATAACGTTTTCTTACGAAAGTCTTCAGTTCAAACTCTTGCAAACTCCGAGGCCGCGAAAAGTGGTTTTGAACTTTTGTGTTTGACCGCTGTGAACTTTTTGTCCTGTTTGCAGGCTCAGATCCTACGTCACAGCTGATGCGCTTTGCAAGAGAAACACGTGGAAGTGCGTTACATTTGGACATGATTTCACTGGGGAGGGGTCAGGGGCCCAGGGCTGAGGAAGCTATCACTAAGGCGTACCAACAGAAAGGAAAATGGGTTTTCTTACAGAATTGCCATCATGCTGCATCGTTTATGCCTAATCTTCAGATGATTGTGAGAAGGTGAGGGGAGTGGGAAGAGTAACAATATTGCCATCTTGGGGGGAGGGCATAGTTTTCTATTACGTCCTAGTTTGTATCTTTTTCATGCAGTTATGAATGACATTTTGTAGCTCGTAAAACTAGAATCAAGGGTGTTTAAATAAGTTGTACTGTTACTATGGTAACCTATTATGCCATGAAGAGAACCACAACGTCATCATCAATGATTAGGCATCTGTGTGATAGCAATATTGTAACATCACTTGATGTGGAAGTAATAAACCAATTAAGTATAACCAACTGTTGGATAGTACTGGAAACTAATGCCAGCTAGCTAAACTGCACATTGGAAAAAGAAGTGAATTGCTTTTGACTCAACTACTCGTAAGGCTGATCAAAGAGGCATGAATAAAGATTTTTGTTTCGGCAATTTTCAGAATATCTCATCCAGACACAGAGGTAGATCCAAACTTTCGAATGTGGCTGAGTTCCAAACCAGATCCATCCTTTCCAGTATCCATATTACAAGCTGGACTCAAGGTATTGCCTTTGCATTGCACCTTTTAGACGTGATTGAAATGTGAATTCTCTTAACTTCCCTACCCACATTTGGTACAAAATTAGTTGGAAGAATTCACTTGTGTTTTTTATTACTTGTAGATGACCGTTGAACCTCCCCCAGGCATGAAAGCGAACCTGCTACGTTCCTTAGGGGGAGTTGGTGGGGTGGTGACCGAGTCTGTCTGGGAAGATTCAGGGCCTGGTCCTGCATGGAAGAGACTTCTGTTTGGTTTATGTTTCTTCAATGCAGTTGTCCATGAAAGAAAGAAGTTTGGAGCTTTGGGATGGAATATCCCGTATGAGTTCACGGCTTCAGATCTTGAGGTATTTGCTGTTCATTTCTTAAAACACTATTTACAGCGCTTATTACAAACATTGCAAGCAAAATAGCTCAAGACAAACAGATGGTCTTATTAGTCGTCTCGAAGTGGCTACGACATTCTTAAAACACATAATGAATACAAGGGTGTCATGTTTGCTAATCGTTGATGTCAAAAGTGTAAACCTGGGAATTTTTCTCATTGCCAGGTCAAAGTTCGGCTAGCTCAGCCATTGTTTTCTATTCTCCCACAGTTCAAATAAACGTTTCATTTATTCTAAACAGATGTTAATGCTATATTGTTCTGCGTTTTTCGTGTTCCAGCATTTTGTTAAACGCAACATCAATACCGTAGCACTAAATCATCGTGCCGCATGATATGAAGAGGCGCTTTATCAAATAGTTTTATCAAATAGCTGGCGTTGAATTAATCATTTTAGCTTTTTATCGACATGGGAAATAACAATTGCTAGAGTTACGTCAAGTAACATATAAAGTAATAACAGCTTACGTTAAGTCCAGGCTAGTAAGAGTTGAAAACTCCTAGTCGCTTTATTCCACAGAATCCAATAGGCGCAATGCTTCTTTCTTCTTATGCTGCAGGTCTCGATTTTGATGCTGCACATGCTTCTTACAGAGCATCAGGAAGTGCCTTGGAAAGCCATTAGATATCTTACAGGTGACATTGTGTATGGCGGCCGAGTCACAGACTACTGGGATCAACGCTGCCTTCAGAGCATCCTGGGAAAGTTTTATTCTCCAGACGCCTTACAAGAGAGCTATGGGTACACGGTGGATTATGTAAGTGATTTGCTTGTCTTCTTCTTTTTTCTCTTTGTAACTTTGAATTCTGCAACACTGCGGCCTACCGCAGCCACTAAGAAACTTTTCAAATAGTTATGAAGGAGAAAAAGAGCTGTGTTATCCAAAAAGTTGCTGGAATTCACCGTACATCAATTTGAATTTTAAACGTTAATCTGATAGTTACGTGTAACATTTTCTTTCTGAACTGCGAAAGGGTTAAATTAAGCGAATCTGTGAAACGTGTATGTTACTATTTTTGAATGAGTTTAAGATACCATCTATTCTGGCTTTGTTGCTGTGTTGTTTGAAGCTCTAGTCGGTGAATACAATGGAATATGGTCATTCAACCTAAACAGTTTACATACGAAACTCCAGACAGGACGAACTCGAGATACGGCTGGGAGACCCGTTCAGATAATGTTGCCAGAGGGTTTCTTCCGAGAGGAGAGGTGTGGTTTGAGCTGCCACTCACACACAATATCATCTTCTATACATGACAGGTGTACCGCCCACCACCCCCTGAAATCTCATTATCAGTCTGCTGTGAGTACGTTGAAAACCTTCCTACTGTGGACGCTCCAGAGCTCTTTGGAATGGACCAGAATGCAGACACGGCCTTCCTTGCTAACCAGGGCAGAGCTCTTTTAGCCCACCTTCTGGCAGCTCAGCCAAGGCTTACGGCAGGTGTCGGGTACGTAATCTGTTTAAGGGTGCTGGAGCCACCGAGAAACGTCATCTGAACAAAGCAATGGAATTGTGTCTAGTAGGTCCCTTTCAGTGAGATGGAGGATGTACTAATGGTTATAGCGCTACGCTCCAGAATTGATAAATCTGGGCGGGATTATTTTGTTGTTGTCTCGGGCAAAGCACGTTTCTATTGCAACGCCTCTTGTGATCAAGGAGTATAAGTGAATTCAATTAATTCAATTAATGAAATTCAATTAATTCTAGACAAACCTTGTTGCCTCGAAATGGATCCACTTAAGAGAGCTACCCGCTTTAAAAATTAAGGTTTTGTTTCACTAGTTCCTTGACAGTATCCCCTTACAGCAGATGAACGCCTTTTAATTAAGGGAGCTGCCGTTAGCGAAGTCTCAACATGTTGAAGTGTTTTTTTTAATCTGTTATTATTATAATAGCTCGAACATAACCAATGATGATATTGTTGTGGACCTTGTGAGAGACACTTTAAAGTACCTCCCTCAACGGGTGGACTCAACCGCTAATGGAGTCGCCGCTGGCCTTATGGATTCAAGGCTCGCATCTATGTCTCCAGATCGAGTGGCGCAGGTGGCTCAAAAGAAGCTATCCCAGGATCCTTTGGCTGACCATGCCGATCAAACAGCTTACGTCACAATCTTAAGACAGGAAATAAACCGGTTTGACAGGTTGTTGGCAATTATTCACACATCACTGTCGTCATTGCGATTAGCAGTTAAGGGAGAAGTGCTCATGTCTGAGCAGTTGGAAGAAGCGTACAATTCGTTACTAAGCAACCGTGTTCCTAAGGCTTGGGAGGTATGTAACTACAGTAGTATCTTTCTCCTGGTGGAGCGTTTGCAAGGGAAAGTCTTTAATTAATTACCTCTGCCATTGCCCAGTTTCTGCTGCATTTTCTGTTCATTGAAGTGGCGTTAAACACAATTCAACCTTTACTAAAATATTTGCTACTTTCTTGTTGGGCTTGTTTCCTCGTGTAGTCTCCTCTTATTGCAATGTAACAATCGCTAAACTTTTTTACAATAATTGTTTCTCAATATTTCTGCTTTCTCTGATGAATCGCCCTGCTCAACTTAACCATAACCACTTTTATTTTACCACTTGAAGATGTTATTTTTTACTTCTTGTTTCCCAAAAGTTGTTTTTGTTAGTAGAATGCTAAACGTTTGAAATGTCTCTTTTTTACAGCAAGTAGCCTATGAATCTTGCAAGCCACTCGGAGCCTGGGTAGACAATTTGGCTAAAAGAGTCGACTTTTTCAGTAGTTGGCTAGACTTAGCCCGGCAAGAGAAAAGCTCCAAGTCCCGGATGTCACGTGAATCTGGTATGACGTCGACACCAACCCCCAGCCAATCATCGATGTCCGTCTCTCCACCACGTGATCATCCTAATGCTTTTTGGTTACCAGCTTTCTTTTTTCCACAAGGTAATCTAAATGGAAGCAGTGTTACTGTCGTTACCTCTTGAGGAAAGTTAGCCTCAATTTCTTTCAAGTCGCTGCTCTGAGTCCGCCTGAATCTCAGCAGAAACCATCACCATTCTTGTTCTTTGTAAATAATACAACAGATTGAACATCTCTTTTGCTTTTACCCACAAACGGCACAAATGTGCAGCTACCATTTTTCATTTTCTATATACGTCAAAGTAATTACTCTCAAGTTTATCACGACTCCCCAGCGAAAACAGAACAAGATCCTAGCCAAATCGAATTTCATCGTTTTTCCTGTAACGTGTATTATAACCTTGGCATGTTGCTCAGACACTTAAAGTTCGCGCTAACTGTTCTAACATTAGTTCGCCATCTTCAAGATACTTAAGCGTAACTCTACCTCCTCCGCTCCCCTCTTTCTCGCACAGCTAGCATTTATAAAAGGCAAATGAAAACCGAAAAGTGTTGTCTCAATAGTAATTTTCCATTCTTTTAACTGATTTAACAGTGACTCGTACTTTTATAACTTTGGTTTTAATCTCATTACGCTTTTTAGTTCATTTCTTTTTGTTTTGGTTAGGTTTTCTAACAGCTGTATTACAGACGCATGCACGCGAGCGAAACGTTCCAGTCGACTCGTTAAGTTTCTGTTACCAAGTATTGAACGAGAAGTGGACAAACGATGAACGGGTTCACACTGAAAGGAATGTTGATTTTAAACGAATTGCCTTCCAGGTGTGTACAGTTCTTGAATGTGAATACGTGACTAGAGAGAGAGGTCCTCGTAAATGTTGATGATACTGTGATGAAATAACACCGGGAATAGACTTCCCAAGCACTAGAACTCATCTGATTCAGGGTAGCTTATATCAGTATCAAAGTCATCATATAATTCTTATTTTTCCTCATTCGCTTAAAAAGCTACTAATCCTTTCTCCAATTCTTCTCCTTCATACAACTCTTTAACATCACCAAATACAGTAGATCTTAACTTTCCATGGAATCTCCCAGTTTAACTCTATTAACGTTACGTTTATTCCCAGGGTACTCCCCGAGAGGAAGGATGTGTAATTTTTGGTCTCTATCTGGATGGTGCATCATGGGATTCCTCAAGAAGCTGTTTGCAGGATTCTTTATCAGGCCAGCGGTTTTACCCATTGCCTAAACTGCTCGTCACTCCTACACAGGTAATTATTCTACATCCCACACCGAGAAAACCTTGCAACAGAGCAAAGTCACGCGTCTGTAATTTAGATTTTAAGAAAGATGTGATATATGTTATTTACGGGCTGGAAGGTCTGTATAGTGAAAAACTTTGATCTCGGACTTTGAAATGCTGCCTGAAGTATGGCTTCGGGTAGCATTTACAATTCCGAGGTTAAAATATTTTTCTTTTTTCTATATGGACTCAACCTCAGAAAAACAAATGTGCAGATTTTGTTTTTTTGAATAATAATAATAAAAAACATTTTAAGCGGCCTCCATGCAACCTTTGTGCTCTCGCAGTACATACTCTGTTAGTCCCAATTAGGCTTTTCAGAAAAGTCTTTAGAAGAATGTTTTTCGTCCAGCTGTGGTTTTGTAAAGAGGAATCTGTAAATTTTGCGAGTTTCTAGTTGTGAGTTTCGTAATGCTGTTGTTTTGTATCCAGTGTGCTCTAGTTCAGCAAGGCCCTAGCAGCGATTCTTTTTGGCTGAATTGACTGCTTACCAACTGCTATAGATATTACTCAAACTTTAAAACTGGCGCTGCAAAGTGTAACTTTTAATTAACTTTATAACTTTCAGCAAAACTCATCAACAACACCGGAAGCAAAAGGAAAAGAAGAGGAAGAAGACGAACTTGACTTGTACGACTGTCCGCTGTACAGAACTTCTCGTCGCGCCAGCTCTCTCACGTCCACTGGTCATACCACAAACTTTGTCACGTCTGTGAATCTGCCATCTGCTCAGCCAGCGGACCACTGGATTACTCGAGGAGTAGCTCTGCTTTGTCAACTGGACGAATGACGTCATCTGTTTTACAGATGGAACTTTTGTAATGTTTGAACTTCATGCAATTTTAAAGCAACTTTAATATGAAACTCTCGAAATGTTTTAAATCATACTTTGTTGGAAAACGACCGAAATAACAGAAAGTAATTGATCTATATCATTGATGTAACGCAACAGTCAGAAGGAGGATGTTTCGTGACAATCCATGTAACGGTTGGTCTTTCGTTTCGCCATTCTCTTTTTACTGTAAATTATACGTCTATGATTATATCATTTCTAGGTCTGCCTTTTAATGGTCGGTCCATGGAAGGTAAAGGGCCAATTTTTACAGGCGAGGGCCAATTTCAGTTTTTGTGCTCCAAGAAATTTTATTCCGTAAAAACTTGAAAATTATGTTGAGCTTTTCAAAGTATTTTTAGTCCAACATGCGTAGTGCAAACTTGACCGTGTGAAGTTTATTTATTTAGAAAAACAGTATTCAAATTAAAAGAGTTCCAAACAGTGTTCATGTTCTATTATTGTCACTGATGTTTTGCTGATATCTGATCAACGATGATAAAATGGTTGAATCAAGGTCATATTCTTAGGAATCAGTATCCAAGACAAAGTGACAAAGGCTCTTACAACGACGATCCATGATTGGCTCAAACAAACGAAAACATTCTCATAATAAACAGCCACGATTCCACGAAGACCTAAAAAAAGAAAGTCGCGCACAAGACTTCATTGTTTCGCGTTGAGTTCCTCCAAGCGCTTGTCTCTATAGCTCAGCGTTTGAGTGACATCTGATAAACAAGCTTAAACGGAGAACCTCAGGGTCACATTCTCAGGAATCAGTATCCAAGACAAAATGACAAAGGCTCTTAAAAGCAACGTTCCATGATTGGCTCAAACAAGCGAAAAGATTATCATGACAAACAGCCACGATTCCAAGAAGAGCTAAAAAAAGAAAGTCACAAGACTTCATTGTTTCGAGTTGAGTTCCGCGAAAACCTTGCTTTACTCGCTTGTTTCTGAACACGACATGGATATCAAAACGTTGCTCCATAATCTCCGTGAAGAAGTGTCTTGCTCGGTGTGTTCCGACATATTTACCGATCCAAAACAGCTGCCATGCTTACACAGTTTCTGTCTGCACTGCTTGAAACAATGGCATAGGACGA
>OFEO01000001.1_pt1 | contig 22092 bp, 8 predicted proteins | sample 1521061 | NCBI WGS metagenome assembly OFEO01 (sample SAMN04272335, study PRJEB24112) | coral metagenome | biome: Coral reef; feature: Shallow seawater; material: Coral tissue | host: Coral | place: China: South China Sea | collected 2014 | reverse complement strand
CCCCAATCCCCTCCCCGCCTCCGCTCCCCCTCTAAACGAGTACAATGCGTGAATTGCATAGAGATACGAATATAGGGTCAGCGGGATTGCACGTCAAGAAACATTAATTGTATTTAATGCTCTTATTTAATAGAAATTTGCTTTATTTCTACAGGTCGTAGTTCAGTCTCGTCTAAGAAGCTCAAAGCCCACAGGCGAGAAGGGAAAAGTTATTTACAATTTTTTTCTTTTACTTTTCTAACTATACACATTGTTTTGTTATTTTTTAGAAATCTACTTTCACTTCCAAAAGGACCGTAAAAAACCTACGTTCTCTCTTTCTCTCTCGTTAGAAATATATTTATAAAGAATATATAAATTTACCGGGCGCTTCTGAACGGGGCGGTTTTAAAATGGCTGCTTATTATTTCTCGAGCTCTGATTGGTCATAGAAAGAACAAACACTGAGCAATTTGAGTTAGAAACTATATCGCGAGTTCTTCGACCGTTGAGCCTTAACTTGTTCAACTAGTTTCCTTAACTTGTTTAACTTGTTTAAACTAGTGGTGGTTAAGCCATGACTTGTTTAACCAGTTCCGTGGTTCTCAAGTCTTCTGAAAACCGCCCTGTCAGAAGATAACTTAAGTTTTGCATCTCAGAACACACTCTGCGCCCGCACGTAACATCTCAAAGTGAAATAATGGAGTATCTTCCAACATTTTGAGTGTCGGCCTGAACAAGAGGTTCCGTGTTTTCAAGGGAGTCGGTGGGCAGGCCGCTTTCTAATGGAGGCAGCATTCCGCATATCTGAGCGCGTTTATAAGAAGATGTTCGAAAGACTTGTTTGTGTGGATTTTGTTTGTAAGAAGGAGTGCGTCGTAGCGGATTGTGCCTCGCATCGATGTGAAGTTGTTGGAGCTGATGATGCAAAGGAAGAGGATATGGAGCCTGATTATCCGGTTGAAAACTAGTTTTTTGTTCTACAACCGGCTCCATTCTCCCACCAGTTCTTTCCTGTTCATTGACAGCCATGAGTTCCTCATAATGTTTTTGTAGTTCTTCGCGCATTTGCTCGTAGACAAAGTGTTGTTTGTATTCAGAGTGAACCGCCTGCTGGTCCGTAAGTTCAGAAGGCGACAGAGATTTTTGGTACTGTTCTTGTAATTTCTGATGCTCCTGTTGCAGTTTTTTTATTCTATTGTGCGTTGTTGGCACCCGCAAGTTCTGTTGAAAAGCGAGCGCTACAGCATTGCCGTCCGATGCACGCCGACCCAGTGGCACGTGAAAATTTGACCTGGGATCGTGCAGGTGTACTCCTGAACCTCTGTGTAACATGAATTGTGAACTGGACGCCGCGGAGCCATTAGTCGGCCCACAGTGTGAAACTACGATAGCTGGTTTCATTTGAAACGTGGGCATGTTCGATTCTTCAAGCACTTCCTCTGAATTGCCGCGCGCCAGCCTCAGTGGATGATTCGCAGGTACGACTAACGGTTCCTTGGGCATAGTATGAACAGTGTGCCGCCTAACTTTTGGCTTTTCTTCGTCAGTGTCCTCACTTTCCATGTTTTCGACCGCGGAAGAGTCTGTTTCTCTACTAACACTGTTGTCCAATGAAAGGGCAGGCCCTATCATTTGACGCGGCGAGATCGACCGCGCCTTGAGTCCGGGCTCGCGTATTGGCGACAGTTCTTTCACACACTCCGTGGCGATTTCTCGCCTTATTTCAGGCGGCGTTGGAATGCGTTCGTGTAGTTCATTGATGGCGTATTGTAAAGGAATATAAGGTCGAGCTGGTTGTGCCGGGACCGTGCGCTGCGCTGCACGAGTAGGCACCACAACAACATTGTTCCTGCTCCCTCGTACAACAGCAGCCTCGGCGATCCCACTCGGCCGACGAAGTCTGGTCTCTAGTTGAGTTTGTAGAGGGTAACTAGCTCTGTGCTGTCGCAACCGATCCACAAGTAAGAAATAAATAGCAGTGTGATGGTCATATGCGTTCTCGGCCAGAGCCTGGGAAGGAAAAGACAGTATATTTCAGTTACAGTCGATTGAAACCATTTATCTCCAAACCATCTCTTATCACAACACACCACGGCAGCACAGGGGTTCAAACCAATGAAACTTCAACACGATTCGTCCACTGTACCATTGTAAAAAATCAGAACGTCTTAATCTGTAAAAGGCATGAGCACTCTAATGATTCTATGCTTCAAAAACAGGTTCTTGCCTTGTTTCTCATGTCAAAATTGTCTCGTCCCGGAATCCAGTCCCGAATGGCGGGCCAGTTATTCGGGACGGGATTCCCGTCTCGCAGTAAGCGCTCTTAGCGTAAAGGTTTCTGCCATAGAGAAAAGTAAGAAAGTATTTTTACCGTTTTCGTTCTTTCGATGTCAATGCCAAGTCCATGCATGAGCTCAAGCGCTTGTTCGTTGTACTCATCCAGAATTTTTTCTCCCTCCAAATTGTCTTCGTCATTGTAAGAGAGAATGGTTTTCACAGCGGGATCTGCTTGCATCCATTTGTGTTTCTTGATCTGTTCGATAGTGTAACGCTGGTTTGGGTCTTTGACAAGCATGTGTCGGATCAAGTGTTCGCATTCTGTAGAGGAAATGAGATCTAGACGTTAACATTGTCCAAGCTTAACATGAAATTTGCGGCCACTGTAAATTTGATAAAGCTGGGAACTCCTAGAAATTACCTTTCTGCTGGCACAACAAAGAAAATGCTACGAAAATATTAACCAGCGATACGAGAACGAGGAGACATCTTCGTTGCTCCCGAAGTGAACCCGAACTTTATTATCCAATCAAAACATAGAGCGAGCACTCTGTAGCATGTCACATGGTTGCTTAGCAACAAAACACGTGTGGGATCGAAAAAGGACTGTTTGAACATGTTTGGGTGTAACGCTTTGCGAGGCCTTTTTGATTGCAATTTGCCACAAGTTCACGCTCTGTGAGTATTCTGACGTTCGTCCTGAGGTTTTAATTCATCATCTACATGCTTTTAGTAACAAACAGTGTAACAGCAAAAACAGGTAAGTTTGACTAGTGGATTGATTTTGTTGTTCAGTGCGATCTACGATTTCTGTCAAAAACCAGATTCAGTCTTAAAACCTTTTTGTAAAACAAGCTTAAAACAAATCTGTCCAATTGCAGTAAAGCTCACCTGTGGACATGAAGAAAGGAATCCTGAATCGTCCTTCCAACACTCTATCTCGGAGAGCTGGTAGAGTTCCACCATCAAATGGCAACGCACGGCAGATAAGTACGTACAGAACAACACCCAAGCTCTGTCAAAATCAATACGATTCGATTGTTTAGTTTATGATCATTTTCAACAATCTCCAATTAATGCTGATACAAATTCAAACACAACAGTATTAAGAATTTAGCGAAGTGATCATGCATAGTTCAAGCCTACGTTGGGATGTCACTGCTTCTTGTAACACTTACCCAAATGTCCAACTGTGGACCATGATAGAGCTTTCCTTCGAAGACCTCTGGGGCGGCGTAAGGAGGACTGCCACACCACGTGTTAAGAGGACTCCCAGGGGTGTAGTAGTTTCCAAAACCAAAGTCTGAAAGACAAAGGTCAGAGACAATTAAGAATATTTCCTTAGAAACCTAGACAAGCAGTACAGTGCTGTTGGTCTGGTCTACTAAATTAGCTGGATTTCCAAGATCTTACATCTCAACTTAGTTTTGTTGAAAAAATTGTGTTACGTTCTGTTGAGAAAGGCTATCCAGTTGTAACTGAGATATTTTGCAATTGAGATTATAGGTGACCCAAGCATACAATATATGTACAAGTTTATCTGGAGATAAGGAACTGAAGGAGTCTCGAGTCATTTAAACACCCCAGGATGAGTAGAATGATACCAAACAATGTTTAAACATCTTTTATAATTTGGTGAATTACTCATTGATTATGTTTAATTTCAGCTCCTACATTGTATGCGATCTCAATATATTATGCTTGGGTCACTAACTGTATGTTGAGATTTCAGTAACTGGGCTTGGAAATCTTTCCCATATACTGACCACCCCACCCAGATTACCAGGGTGATGTATAAAAGCTGCCACTAAAAGCTACCTAATTTTGTGCCATTCTTTCACCCCAACTTTTCAAGCCATCTTACCTGCAATTTTTATGTTTAAATTCTGGTCAAGAAGAAGATTTTCAGCCTACAACAAAAATGAAACAAGATAATTAGGTACTTATTTGCATGGATTTTATTTTACTAACACATGTAGATGTATAACTTCCCAGAAACATGTTTGGCAAAGGTAACAAGATATGTACATTTAACAAATTGACGTCAGTTTTTCATGCGTCTGTCCTGTTATTGATCATGAATTTCGTCATAACATTGTCAAAGTAGCTGTGGATCTGCAAACTACTTTGACAATGTTATGGCGAATTAATTGTCAATAACAGGACAGATGCATTAAAAACTGACATCAATTTATTGTTTACGATAAAAAATGGTCCGCTCGTGTTCGTTGACGCACCCAAAAAATTTTAAATTCATGTGCCTGTCTGCTTATTGACAATAAAAATAAGCCAATGAGCGTGCGAGAATTTCTGCAGTTATCGTAAAAATACAGCCTGATTGATTTCAACCTAAAATTTTAAACTTTGTGTTGACAAGACAGCATCTCATAGAAACATGTTTTGAACACTATGAAAATAGTACAACCAGAGGTGTATTGCAGAAATCACAATTGAATCTACCATACATAAGGAGCGTGTAGTTTCAATCAAAGCAAAGCAAACCAAACTAACAAAAAAAACATAATTTAAGCTTTGAGGCCAAGAGCACAGAGGAAGAGAGAATTCATTTGGCTAGTGAGATTGGCATGTAAACAGACAATGAAAGTAAAATCCTAGCAGTTTACATTCAAGTGCAGTTACAGAGATTTGATGGACATGTAAATACTCCTCAAAGTGTAAATTATAGCTGTACCATTAATGAAAATTGCATTCTGGAAATGGACGTGTGCATATGTTCTGTAACAAACAGTTTAACTTTAAACTAAGTATGTTTTGTTTTAACAACAAATTACCTTTAAGTCGCGATGCACCACATGCCTTTTGTGACAATACTCTACTGCACTTAAAATCTGCGCAAACTTCTTCCGTGCCTCTCTTTCAGGCAGAGCACCATGTGACAAATAATCTGCAAGTCAAGCATAGAGAGTGATTATTTATTTGACCACCTGTATGGATCGTACACATGAAAAGACCTCTAATATCAATTCTACCTACAACTCAAAAGTGAAGGAAATAGGAAAATATCTTCTTACAGCTAATCTGAATCTAGATTTTGTTTTCAAAAGCAATTAAAAGAGCATGTAATTGCTTTATGTGTAGCTGTCATTAATATTGCACATAAACTTAATGTACACAGACTTATTTGTAGATAAGTTCCGTGGATAAGACAAAGTTCAATTTTTCCTTGGAATGTGTACACATGTTTCACTGGCTGCCACTATTTTCAGTTTCCAGATGACAATTTACAATTTTTAAATTGAATTTTTTTGGCAAAACTCTGTCTTTATTTTGGACCTGGAAGAATGGTAAGTGTAAAATGAAGATTGTGGACTCCAGATTGCAGACCAGAGTAAAATACAGACTGCAGACAAGATTTTTTAACTGAATCGCGTTACCATTTCCAGCATTGAGAGCTAAACCGTATACAGGCTAACAAAAGCGTTATGTAGGCTGACCTGAGTAATATTCAGGCTAACCGGAGTAATACATATACTAACCAGGGTGCTAACTTTCACTGCAATTAGCCTCAAAAACCCTGTTTGCGATTAGCACATGATAATGAAAATATCATGATATATAGCTACAAAGTCTGTGGTCTGCAGTCTGTATTTTACCCTCAGTTTGCATTTTAACCCCAGTTTGCATTTTACATTGACCACCTGGAAAAAGCAGACTTAATGGAAAGATTTAATACCGGTAATATATCCATTTTAATTGGCTTTAACAGATAGAACTACCGGTATACAAACATTTTAAAGAAACTGAAATGTTCAAGAGAGTTCGAGAGATAGTTTCTGATTGTTTGACAACATATATATTGAGCAATGATATATATATTTTTTTTAGAAAAAGCTTCAAGCTGTGTACATGTAGTTTAAATGGTTTATATAATCATAAAGCAACTAAAAGAAAAGACAACATGCAACCTCTTTATAGAAGTGAAAATAACCTTTTTTCTGTATTTACATTGACTGACAAATACTCTTCTTCATGTCATTAAATAAAGAGACATCATTTTAACATTTTTTAATCACTGAGTGATCATTTGCATTTCTCAAGGCCCAGTGAAAATTATGTTATCACAACAGTTTTAAACAATTTAAAGCAATGAAAAATACTTCAATGTAAAACAACTGAGTAAAAAACTTTTAAAACACATTTAATTAATGAACATAAAGCAGTTTTTTGACAACCTCCAACTGTGCAATTTGTGATAAAATGTAGATCTTGATGCAAATAATCAGACTTCCTTTTAACATTGACATTTTCTACTTTTATGAAAGTCAACTGTGTTTTATCTTTGGATTTGTAATTCGTCACAACAATTTCAAGCAGGATGCAAAGAGAAACGTTACTTGACTTGGCAAAAATACTTCAAAAATAATCGGATAAGAATTATGTACTATTGCCTCTCTTGAAATGTACAATTTGTACTTAATTACAAAACGAGTTTATTAAAATAGAAATCTCCAATTTCTTATTAAAATAATTCACAAAATGCAAAAATTCAAAGAAAATTAGCTTAATTTAGACGACAACATCAGAACCTACAGTAAAACAGATATATATTATACACTATGTATCAGACACATTTTTATGAGGGTTTACGGAACGTAAACCCATTTAAAACTAGAAACGAATCCAATAGAAACAAAATCTTAATAAGTTGAAAGATGTAAGCAACGTCTGTTTTCATTAGGACTGCTGTCACTTGTACCTTCTCGCTTCAATACATTACCGGCGAATAGGCGCCATGTTGACAAAATAGAATATTTTTAGCTTTATAGTGACAGTCGGCACGAAACTTAACCCAAAAGCAAAACATTGACCGATTTGAAATCGATAAAACGAGTGTAAGAAAACAAGACGTGATGATAAATGTGATATTTCATAGTGTACCCAAACTAATACGTCACGCATACCAAGATATGGGTGAATATTGACTGAGCCGCAAAATAGCAGAAGTCGAATTCACCGGAAAACACAAAACCTCTCGATGCTTCGCCGAATTCCGAACCCTGTATTCTAAGCATCGATTTCAGAGGACCCGGAGAACACTTTGAACCCGAAGAAAGTAAAGAGTATAGTTCAACTGAATGATTAATAGTCAAGGACCAAGGAATAACATAACGGCCGGAATACAATCACGCTTTCCTTCAAATTAGAAATCACTAGTGATATTAGCATAAGGGGGTCTTTAAAAACATGACACTTACTGAACATTTCTCCGTTGCTGGCGTATTCCGTGACAAGATACAACATACTTTTCGTTTCCATTACCTTTCGGGGAAAAAAATCACAAACAGGAAAATTAGCTTTGCAAGTTACGTCGGTGAAAATAATAATGACACAAAAGAGCTTGAAGCTACATGTACAATGTTCCAAATGAGGCCTTAGGTGTTACTAATACAGTGCAGCGGTGAAATTCGCCGATGCATTCAAGCGCTGCGAAAGGCACTTCTGTTGTAGAATACAACGAGTGCATTGTGTTGGCTTACCTGGTATAGTTTGACGATATGTGGATGGTGAAGTAGTTTCATTATCTGTATTTCGCGATGTACTTTCTTGAGATTCGTTTCATCCAACTGAGTTTTGTCGATGATCTTAATGGCGACCTGGGCAAACGAAGAAAAAGGCAAAATATTTTAGTGAAACTTGCGTTTGTCAAGTGCACCATGCCCGGCTTTCGCACGAAAGCCGCATCGAGCAGCAACGATTGACACTGTTTGATCGATCTCTTTTACGGTGCACAAAAACAGCTTCGATTCGCTCACCTGGCTTTTTGTGACGCGGTGTCTTGCCAGTTTCACCACCGCGAAGTTGCCTTTACCAATGGTCTTCTCGATGTCGTAAAATCCAACTTTAATCGCCCTCTTAGTGCGTTCCGTCGCCATTTTAGGCCCTGCATCCGAAGAGATGCGCCTGTGAAGGCGAAATACAATGCGTTTGAGAGACAAGATTCACAAGGAAACGCGTTATTCATTTGACAAAGACATTTCGCCTCCAGTCTATGCATGCTTTTCATATGCAAGACGTAGCCAATGACGTCATCGGACGTAATTGATGCCACGAACGCGTAAGGTTGCCATGGGGATAAGACGGGTCAGCGAGCGCAAAGAAAAGGTGACGTCAAAGTTTTTGTGCCCTAACAAAAGAACCTTTCGAGTTTTGATCTCTCTCGTTTGTGGGTGAAACTGACCGCACAATTCGCTTTAATTACAAACTTAATCGATGGTCTCTTGCTATTTTGCTACGTGAAACCAGCCCGAGACAAAAGTGGTTTTCTGTGCGGAAACTGTCATAGCCGATCCCTTTTGATCCCGATATAATGACCAAAAAGGTTCGATTTTCAATCTGTCAGATTGGGTCCCGAAATCATCTCCCTTCAAATGGCTGAAATTCAATGTTCGATGTCACAGTACTTCGTTACTTGCTAACCTAAGGCCTTGTTAAACATAAGAAAACGTGAAAATTCCTATTAATGTTACGCGGAGGAGAACACCATGACGATCTGAGATACGAAGAGCACTAACATTACATAAGCAAGCAAGTGTCAAAAACTCCAAATGTTTGTGTATAAGAAACAAAAAATTAAGAAAAAACATTTCAGAGTGCTTTTTTGAATAGGCCCTTAGAGCGGTCAGATTCATCTCCTCGAGGTAGCAAGAGCCGAAACCGCACGTAAATTGCGATCACAAGGGTTTTCCGGTCAAAAATATAGTGATAGGAAAAATGTGCGGTGAGCGAAAGGTTGTAAACAGGAAAAGGCAGGCAAGCTGATGAAACGATATGCCGGGTGAACTCGAGAGCCACAGATTTTTGAAATACGTGGAAAAATGGCTACAGAACTAGATGAAGACGACTGCGATTTTCCCTAATGTTGTCATATGTTTGTAATTTAATGATAGTTTTGTGTTTTTGCATGTAGATGACAGTCTGCTAGGGAGGTCAGTGCTTCCCGTAGCGGTTTGTTTTCGCTGTTTTAAACGTGATAAATCTTCGTTTCAGAAAGGGCCAGCGATTCCGATAACATGCAGCATAGCGATTTCAAGAAGTATCACTCTGCCTTTTCAACGATCGATGCAAAAAAGGCCATGGAATAATAAGATCGCGCGCGAAAATCCATCCAAAAATGACACCACATCAAATTGCCCCAAGCAAAAAGCTCACCTGAAAGTTTCGTTTTGCACAATCTTGACAGCGCTTGCTCAAAGCTCGATGCAAACTGCGTTTCAGTAAGCTATGGGATTGAATAAGCTCACTACTGTTCACTGTCGGGTTTGCAACGTCGAAAGTTTGCATTTTAATTAAAAACAACAAATCGCTAAAACACAGTCACATCCGAAGGGTTGATGACGTCACAGTGAAGCTTCTGGTGTCTTGTGGAAAGCTCCATCAGGCCAACTGCGCGCTCACGAGTTGTTGCATAACGTGCAAAGTGGTTGTGAAATCACTTTCTAGCCTAGAAATTGCTGCCAGACTATGGCAAAATAAAAATTGTCTCGATTCACGGTTGGCAGGCGCAATCGAAATTTTAGATACTTTGAATTGCAAAAAAGGGCGAAATAAATTAAATTTTATTACGAAAGAGTTCAGCGGGGTAGCGTAAGTTACAAAGCGGACCGACATGATAATTCTCCTGTGTAGTTTTAAGACACTGTCAGCAAGCAATCGGGAATGAAGAAAACCATTGAGAAATTGTGCAGGATTTGTTCTTCACGTGTCGCCAAATTATTACTATTTTGACCACGGTGCAGGGTGATAAAATGCTCAGTTATAAACACCCTCCCCAGCTGTTTAGGATTAAGAATCAATAAGTATCAACTTGTCGTTCCAAACTCCAATACTTAGCGTCTTGTTATCCAGTGAGAGAATATTTCGCCAGTATTTCTCGGAGGGGTGCGAGCACACTCTAATTTGCGGATGCAAGCGCGAAACTGACAATTGCAAAACTCGCTAGAAATATCACTTTGAAATTTCGATTTACCTCGTAATTAGGAACCCTCTAAATCTCTTGCTTCTCGAAACATTTTCTGCGTCAAGGAAAGTTAACATTTAAAGAGCACTTTTCATTATGTCCTACGATTGCGGAACATAGCAGCAGACTGACTTGGCAGGTGATGTCCGGGTCAGTTATTTCGAAACCAAGCCGTGCCATTGCGTAGTAAATATACACTTACGTTCGCTATTTTTAGTTCTCAGTCTGTAAGAAAGGTCAACTTGCTCTCAACACGGGTGAATGGCGATATCAAGACAAGATGCGGTGCGATTTGAAGCGTGTATGACAACCTCCTACACTAATTTGCGGCGAGTCACGTTTTTACAAGCAAAACGGACCTCGTTGGTGCACTTAATGAACTATGAATCCGTCGCGTTTCCAGACGCAATGTGAGTCGGCCTGGAGGCATGTCATGATGTCTGTGATAGAATTCTATACTTTTGCTATTTGTATTTGAAATCTCCAAGTCATTGCAACAGTGACGTGTTGAAGTTAGCACCGACCACGCACTGTTTATAATATAATGGGGCTCGTGACTCCGCTATGATCAGAATACACGTGATATCCTTCCTACGTTGACTGTTTTCAGTGTTAATTGACTATAATTTATTTTAAACGGCCATGAATCAATATTTCGTCCTCTTCTTGATCGCATAGCGTGGCTGCCGCGGAACAAGTGCTCACGTCTTTGACAGGAATCAGTCACTATCCGTGTTTCACGCGTGGCTTCCTCGCAGAATCCATCACGCGAGTAAACTCGACTGTTGGTGTGCTCTGTTTGGCACCAAGGATCTTGTTTGGAAAGTGATAAAACGACAAATTCAATTCAATTTATTCGATTCATTCTTTTTTTGTATGCAATAAATCTAAATGAACTGTAAGAAGAAGTGAGGCAGCGGAGTTTTTCGAGTTCAGTCGCTCCACGTAATTCGCGTCAATCTCTCCCAATCTTTACGTACCTTAACAGAGCTGTTATTTTAAGGTTTCCTTTGATTGCGATAATTCCGGCCAGTTCGACAAAGGCGATCTATTTTCTTTCATCTGCCATTCAACCTTGAACGAGTTTAAATCAAATCCAACAGGGCTGGTGATTGATACTTGTGCCTCAGGAATAGCCAGTTACATGCTCTAAAAGCAATCAACTGTGTTTCTTGCCAAGAAAAATACCTACGCCTCCTTGGTTTTCGAAGACGTCAAAACATTAATGGGGATTAATAGACAGTGGGTTTGTGTCGCCTTATTTCCCCAGGAAAAAGAAAAAAATATATCTGCGGAAGCTACTTTTCATTTCATCACGTCGAGTTAGTGAAACATTTTCTGGGAAAACCCGATAACCGCTGATTGTTTTTCTCGTAAAACTGTCAGAAGGAGCGCTGACTTCAACAGGAAAACGGAACACTTTGTAATTTGTATTCACAGCATAGGAAATTTACCGGCGAGTCATGAGCAAGATAAGGCGCAATCCACTTGATGTTTTGGCATAAACTTCCGCATAGCAATAACAGCGCCACTCAGTTTTGTTTGGCAGGATTTTTCCTTTCCTCATTTCAGCGGATCTTGAGCGTAAGTCATATTCGTATGTCTATAAATGCTTCATTTGTAGAAAAAAATTGACTCTATAATGATGTTAAGTGAACCTTGGAAAACACGGTCGCTTTTTAACACTTGGTTTCTTCCTATGTTTAGAAATATATTATTGCAGTTTTTACTTTCAAATTTACAGAAAAGGGAAATGAAAAACGCTCTATTTATTTAATAACATTGCTTTGTGGTGATTGCCATAAATTTCTGTCCGTGATAGCTCCGAGAATTTGAAGCGTATTCGTTTATTCTCATAATGTGGGGAGAGTATAGATTTTGATGACACTATGTTTCCTCGGCGGGTTTTCATCTCGATTTTACACCTGTTGGGGAAGAACTGACAAATATCGTGATTTCCAAAGCATTCGCCGCTCTGAAAGGTTCGCTTTTACAAAGCAAACGAATGAAGAACATTACTAAAAGGAACCTTATATGCCAACAGTTTTTTTCACAGAAATATGCATAAAAAATCACACACAGTATATTTACACCCTGAAGGACTAAAACGTGTTTTGACTGGAACTACAGAACTAACATGTTCACTCCGTAATTAACTCTTTATAAACATAGAGCAACTGTGACTAACATTTTAAGGAAACTGAAAAGTTTGGTAAATATTTACTTTACATTGGGAAATTTGCTTCGGCGCCGTTTCGAATTTACCGAACTTTACATGCTTTCGATTTCAAGTGGTTAATATTCGTGCTGGCAGCTACATGTATAAATAGCTACCCAGACGATATCTTGCTTGGATGAACTCTCTGTCACGCACGTGTGCTTTTAGTCACGTCATCCTATTGCACAAGCACTTTACTTAATTCATGCACGAAAGGTGTGACGAAAGCTTTCCGAACTCTCCCGAACAGTTTCAAGGCACGAACGAGTTACGTGCGTGATGTTCCGTGACGCATTAGATCACTTCAATCGCCTCTCTATCATATCAGCTTGACGTGTATTCATTTACGCAAACTAATTTTAATTCGGCGAAATTTCGAAAACTACTCTCAAATTTGTACAGATCATGTTTAGCTGAATTTGTTTTGCCGCAGGGTACTGTTTTAAGCAGGTTTTACGTTTAGATGAAACACGGTTTCGGGGTTCTGGAGGTATTTTAAACAGGAAAAACTCTTCAGCGCCTAACGAAGAATCCCGTTTTGAATAGTAAAAGAAACAAAGTTGTTTTTGAAACACTGGCAATTTCTTCCGATTTTGATAGATTACTTCCTCAAGAGACTGCCATCTCTTGACTTCCTGTAGAAGTAAAACTTCTTGGAAATTGTTCGCCTTGCAAAATTGAAATTTTTATCTATCATTCTATGATAACATTTTGACAAATTAATTCTATGCAAATATTTTCTGTCCAACAAGATAGCTTTGTAATTGATGTGATGGTCGAATATTTATCGTTGTTATAACAAAGCTCTTGATAATGTCTCTTAACGCATAGCAAACTTTACAAATTCTTATATTTTTGTCAATTTGTTTATTTGTTTACATTTGGTTTGTATCGTCGGAGAAAAAAGTGGAACTACGAGCGATAAAAAGCAATTGAGAATTGTCTCAGTGCAACGAAGTTACTAATTGTCTACGTTTCTCAAAAATCTCCATTCTGTTTTAAGTATTTTTTCCCTACCTTTCGCGGCGAAAAAATGTCGTATTTTGTTTTTATTTCATTCTTGTGGCCTTTTCCGTTAAAAAAAATGGGAAACAGGTAGATCAATTCTTGAGATGTGCGTACTTTTTTTATTTCAATAACAAAAAAAGTGTTTCAGTGCCTTTAAAAGCTGTATCGTGTGTAACACCTCCAACAGTGCTCTGCATTCATTCGGTAATGACGTTTGCAACGAGTCTTTTCTTCCATCTATTGCGACTGATTAATTTTTAGCGCCTTTAACGCGTAACAGCATAAGCTACTAGTTGACGTAACGACAGCCTCCGCGTTACATCTTATTGGCTGTCACTGATCGAGAGCACGTTCTCTTCGTGCAGGGTTTAACGATGACAGAAGAGTGATAGTAAGATTGTCTAGGAGATAACAAAGATCAGGTTTTCGCAATCTCTCAAGTCCTGTATGTAAGGTACAGTAATTTATTATTGTACTCCTAAATTGAAGCGTCCCTGACTGCTATTCAAAATAAATGTTACCATTACATGCTGTGTATTTAACTACTCGCCGCGGAGGAAATACGAGATAAAACAAAATATATAAATATATACTCATAATAAATCTTTTGCACCTCCAGACAGTTACTGTACACAATACTGAATAAAATTTACACTATATTGATTCGATAGATTCAAATTAATTTTAAGTGATAAAGCCGATGCTCTGAGGTGGCCCTTAAGCGATTTTACTTATCAGGTTTCCGTGCTAAGTCAGTTGGATTTTCTTTACAGTAGATTACGCAGAAAACATTACTGACACGGAAACAATTAGTTTTCCAGCAACGTCAGAAAATGCAAATGTACTTTGACAGCGCTGAAAACAATGATAAAGAATAGCAGAAAACCAGATGTGGTAAAAAGTATTAAGCATTGCGAAATGTCTGTTTACTCCTCTGCCTGCTCCACATTTTCAGATCGCTTGAGCGATTCTTACCGATGAAATATTGTCCTTGAAAATAAACAGCAATATTGCGCGCAGATGTGGATTTCCTTTACGTAAACGGAATCAAAACATTTATTTTATTTTATTTTTTCTTAAAGAGACTGCAGCTCGCGCCAGTTGAAAACATTTATGCAAGTCTTGCATCTTTTTTCTCGGTAATTTTTACATCGTTTTTACTTCGCAGTTGATTTAGAATGTATCGAAAAAATAAAGTGAATCGGAAACGTTGAAACTTTGTACAATGCGTTAGCAACGGCGTCGCCAAATTCGATTGATCAACCGGTTTATTTAGATATATTCACCACGAGCGATTTTAAACAAAATTTACGTCTGGTATCAGCTGGATCGTTGCCTACTGTTTATATACGAAGAAAGCATTTTCAATATTTTTCTCTCTTCTGAAGGCTAAAAAAGCTTTAACTTTGTAACAAAACACGTACACTGTATCAGCGCTTTTGACAAATGGTCTGTTTAGATTTCCACATAGACAGTGTTACCACGAACTTGAAGAAAGGTTTAGAGAACACTTACGAGCTATTGAAGCAGACTGAAAATTATTTTGTACTCACAGATAGGGACTTGTGTCCATGAGTTCATGAGCTTCAGCCACGACCATGGTTGCATTAGACGGGGCAAAACCAACCCTCTCTGTTGTATTTCTTCCAGCCTTTAGCTGTCGTTCATCATATGCAAAATACAGTTGTCTGTTCATCAGACTATTATCCGGCCCACGTCATTCAAAACAAAAGCTTACGTCATCCACTTCTCGCTACGTCATGTAAACTTGAGTCAAAATCCATGCTTTCAGTTGTAAAATCTTCGAGTCCTTTTCAGCGTTGCGCAATGACATTTTCATTAGGTAAGGCACATATTGGGTGATTAAAAGTACTCCGAATGCAAAATTTAACAAGAGGGAAGAGAAAACTATTGCGTGTTACCACGCGGAGGTCGGCATTTTTGAGTTCGCTCGCCCGCGTAATACTGATCACGTGATAAGCGATATCCATGTCAGCAAAGTAATTTGTAAGATCAGATCTCCTTATCTCGATATTTTTATTTATTTTACTTTTTTTATGTAATGACAAAACGTAATAAAATCCTTCTAAACAGTTACTCAAATAGGAATGGGTCGAAAAGTTCATACGGCAACCGATAACCCGGTGTAACCCTAGAAACAAATCGATTAAATATTAACATCCTCGCAGAAGTTATCTTCCTCTGACATCTCTTTTGCATTTTTGGTGGAGTTGTTAGAAAATTAATTCAGTTCAGAAAAGCGTCGTTTACCTACACCGGACGAGCTTGGCGTCTTAACTGGGATGTTAAGCGACTTAAGCTGCTTATCTCAAATATTACAAATTATTATCATAAATTATACTGTGTTCTTGTAATTTGAAAGAGTCATAACAGAAAACTATTCCACTGACATTCAAGGAAGGTAAACTGTCCGATTATCAACCAAGTGAAGCATTTCTGTCATGATTCCTCGCATTCCTGCGTGGACGGAAAACATTTTGTAAACGCAGTATTTTGAAAGCAATGACGTTACTAAAATCATGTGATGTTCTTGCCATGGTCTTCCTCGAATACAAATCCGAAATGAGTGGCGATTTTTCCGACGTAGCGCGCGGACGGAAAACATTAAATGCGTTTTTAGAGTGAAATCTCCGTCATTTTCAGGAAAAATTTGGCCAATCGAAAGTAAAGCGATAAAGTAAGGGAATATAAGAAGAAGCTGGGCCTAATCACCGGACGAAAAATGACTGTAAACTTTTTCCGCAAAGGAACTACAGATTCTTGGAAACCATGACTCCATGCAATTATGTCAGCACCGGTAAAATAAAATTGCAACCTGTTCGTAAATCGTTTAGGACAGTCATTGTCTTTATTTAGTCATAAATGCTTTACTTTACAACGAGCATTGTGATTGGTTGTCTACTTGTTTTGCTTGAGGCTGCATACACGCGATTGTGACGTATATGGTTATGGTGTATTGTTTACACGGTCAGATGCAAGTTTGGGAGAAATTGAAAGTACATATATCATGTCAACCCTCAGCTTGGGTGTACATAGCTTTTCTCATTCTGCTTGAGGTGTTGATATCATCATTCATTTTACTAGTCTGTCCCATGTCCGCCTATTTCATTTTTTACTGAAACATCGCCCGACAAACAGCAACCATCACATTTCACATTTCATGCTCAAACGGTTTGGAGCCAAAACAAAGTGAGCAAAATAACGAACGGGTGATAACGAGTTTAGAAACACATTATTTCAGCCTCTTTTTAACCCTTGTTATGGGTAAAACTGCGTAAAGACCCAATAAGTGTATTTTGTCTGGTATATGCCATTTCATTACATGTTTCAGCATCAGCGTAAAACCATCAAAAATCGAATGCAGATTTCTCCCGTTGTCTCGAAACCTGCAATTCTGAGAGCATCGAGAATTTTTTGGAGTATACTAAGAAAGACAAAAATATACCAATCGTATACCAACCACTTTTAAACGATAGCACGCAGGAGGAAAACTGGAAGTGATCGCGATTTAGGTTGGGTAAGTTAGTCCATTCATAAATAATTAAGATACAAACAGCAGTTAAAACATATTGAACTTGCACATTTTGATTAAGACTTGACGTTTTGTATTTTTGATCAAACTACGATGGCCAAAGAACAAAAGTATTCACGATACAGTTTATCAGGTATTCAGAGCAAGCCTCAGCTCATAGTTAAGTAGAGGAGACCATCACATTAGTAAGGTGATAAAGCCGCAAGCACGGCGCACGCGCGTGCAGCGGAATTTTGGTCGTAATGAAAACACCTCCATCGAACATGAAGTCCCAATGATAGTCTTCCTGACGATATCGTGAGTACAGTCTTTTCTACTCTTTCTGTAGCAACGTTTACATCCAAGAAATTAAAATCTGCACAGTCTTCTTTAGATGAACCACAGGGTCAAGTTTCCAAAAAATGTTACCTTGGTATTGTTAAGAGAAACGCCAAACTTTTTAAGCGCAATAGTTTTTTCACGTTTTTTTCTCACTCTCGTAAATAATCATTATTATTTGGTATGGCTAAATGTAAGAAACAAACAAATACACGCTTTATTGACTGATTTTCGTCACCGCTCCATCAGATCTAGTTACAGTCAGTCAGTTTTCCGCCTAGACTACCAGCCAGTTCTGCAATTCGTAGTACTTTGCCATAATTGATGAGAATTGTTTTGTATCCTGAACATCTTTCTAATAACAGAAGACCCTCGCACACGACTTTGCTTTCCTTTTAGCCGTACATGTGTGCGCTACAGCTTTAGATGCTTTACGACTTGCGAGAAAACAAGACCTCTATAGTATGTGGAGGTTTACTCTGATTCTTTTGTTACGAGTAAAAACGCTTCAGACGACATAGCGTGAAACAAGAGCTTGTTATGCGGACTTTCAGTCCTTCTCGTTTTCGTGTATATATTGTTTACTGACCCAGTAAAGTAAGATAAAGTCAAACTATCGAAAATGCTGAAAAGGGCTTTTCACGACACAGAGAATTTTATAACTATTTTGGGGGAGGGACACAAAAGTTCCCCCACCCACCTTCGCTTAGTTGTAGAAATTCTTGTATAACACTGATGGATCTCGCAATTAAATTAAAGCACACTTTGTATAAAGCATAAGATGAATTCTTATGGAGTTCAATCGACAACGACTTTTTGATTCAACAGCAAAAAATTAAGAACTTTGAAAACAAATCGGGTCAATTTACGGATTGTGAATTTCCTACAAGATTCTACTGCACCCAAAATTCACAGGCATTAGAGTAATAGCGTGTTGAAATTATTCAGTTTTAAAGCCACCCCATTTCTTGCCTCCTCTCGACCGTTTTACAACAATCTATGATAACTTGATGTAAAAGCAACTGATTATTTGAAATCACAATGATGTGTAGAATCAATTGAAGGGCAAATTAATAAAAGTAGCGAAGAAGCGAAGCAGCCATGTGACCCAGACATCGGTCCACTTTCTAGAAAAAAAAAAATTGGTTCGGATTAGCAACTGCCGGGTTCTTGCAATTGGTGATGTAAGCGGTATATATATAAACATAAAAATCATTCTTTGTAATTGTTGAAAAGGAAATTAAAAAAGACGACCTCCTACACAGATGACTTTTAGTTAGCAAAATGTAAGTGGAAGTAGGAGGATAGATTAGGAGCGTGGGTGAAGGTAACTGCCAATTCAAGCAGATAAAAATTGTCCAAGGAGAATGACAGTAAGAAATTTCCCGACACAGACCTGGAAGGTTATGATGCAAGAAGAAGGATAAAGGAAAAGCGCCACTGAAAAAAAGGCTGATGTAAGCGTTGTACATAAAGGTACAACCTGTACCTGTCAAGCTTCTCAGGCGCGACCTTGTGTAATTAGGGAGCTTAACGTTTTTGAGACGCGGACGGTAACTGGAAGTGAGTAGTTTCACTTTTAACTTGTCCGCAAACAACCACGTTCACATTTCTAAGTATCTTTTCTCCATTATATAGAGATGAGTAGTATAAAAATCTAGGAGACAATACTTTTCTAGCACGCGAAATGTTCTTCTCCGGTTGCCGTCCGCGTCTCAAAAACGCGCGTGCTTAAGCCCTCTATTTTCACGACAAGAAGAAACTAAAGTACTGCTATTAATACACCCAGTCTTGCAGGCCTGTCCGGCCCATTCACGCAAAAAAGAAAATACACGATGCTACAGTAGTCTGTCGTCGTAGGTTAAATAACGCTACTCCCTTCTCCTATCTCAATTTTTTCTTATGCTGTCTTAACAGGTCGCCGGTATCCATTCTGCTCTTAAATAATGATGAAGCTTTCCCACTGCACATGAAACCTCCAACAGCAAGCAATGTATTTCGAGCGACATTAGCTATATTACATTGAGACGAACACCGTTAACCAATTTTTTTTAGGTTTACGGATACATCTGATTCAATAAAATGACATTTCCTAAGATCCAATCCACCTGTTCAGCCCCAACACCCACTCAGATCCTCTTATGTCTTAAATTGAAGTTATTTATAAAAATCATAAGCAAAATATCGGTCTATTTTAAGGCCCAATTTACGTCTCTGCTTAAATATAGATCGTTTAGTCACGTTATCTGAACTAAGTCATCATAAACTGGAAACACATAAAAAAGTGTTACTTTCATCTGGATTTAACCTCGCGAAATTTTTCGAGTTTCACTTAATTGAATCTCCAACTAAATTAGTCGTAGAGGGAAGGCTCATTGAGCCGGTGTTGTATTGTTGTTATGGCGAGCGGTTGTATAGTTACCCAGCAAAGCTGGACAGGAAACATCCAAATTTGTTTTCCTGACTCGTGCCAATCAGTTAGGGCTCTTGGTTAGGGCTAATAGTGAATCTAAAATGCATCGCCAACAATCGCTAAGGTTATGAACCTTTTGTTCTTTAAAATATATAATGAGCAGTAAGTTATGCGTCCATTTTACCGAAATTACTACCACAGTACCAGAGGGTATTTTTAGATTTAATATATTGCTATAAAATGTATCTTTGCGCAACATATCGGTCACCTTAGGAAATAATGGGTTTTAAGACGAACAGGACAAATTCTCCAAAATTTCTTAACACAAACTCGAGATATTCTTTACACGAACTTGGCCAAAAAAATAAATAAAAACAAACTCGGCAAAAAATGCCGTTTTTAAAGGTTTTAATTTCCTGTTTAACGTGTTCGTTTAATAGTTTCAACTAAGTCTTAGCTATTCTATTGCTTGTCGGCTGAAAAGAAGAACGACACTACAGCAAAAATTGTGCAAATTCCTCAACGGTAAACATTTTATTGCTGAGCTAATGTTAAGAAATTGCCATTTGATAAAGGAAAGATGTTCACAGGTACGGCCTCGAAATAGATATTACTGCAGAGGATTTCGTAAATGGCCCTGTTTGTGTAAAAGCTTCAGTTATAGCAAAGCAATTGAACAGACATCAGTAAAGAGAGTACCGGAAATTTCAAAATGCTGAACTGAAAGAACTGGTTTCTTGCTTGGGTAACAACCAACTTATTTTATGACATAACAAACAAATTTCTATCTTTTCAAAACGAGAAATTAAGGCAACGAAACAGCACTTTATGTCCCGAAATCTCCAGGGATTTCCTTGTAACATGGTTAACAACGTCAATCCTTATTTCCTCAAAAGGAAGTGTAACAACTCAGTGTTAAGCCCTGGCTAAAGGTGGACCGGCGAGTGGACGCGTTGAACTTGCATGCATGCGTAGAGACTTGCGTCGGGTGGCCAAACGGACTCTCAAGTTTTACCACAAGTACACCCAAGTCGCAAAAAAAAGAATTTTAAGACAGAATATTCTCTATTTCATTGGCTAATAATAGATTAATGGACGTCATTCAACTTGCGTTGACATGGGTTGGGAGGCCAAACGGTGAAAACTTGCTTTGACGTGCGTGCAAATTTGATCTCGACCAAAGTGAGCGCAAGTCATCGCAAGTCAACGCAAGTGCACGCAAGGCATGGCCAAACAGAGTTGCAAGTAGACCCAAGTTTTCAACTTGCGTCTACTTGCGACTCCATTTGGCCAGGGCTTAATAGGATTTTGTTTGGTCTAGATCCATTAGTATAGAAGTTAGTTTATTAGTAGTTGTATAACATTTGTGTTTAAGTGTCCCTGATTTGTGCACCACTTGTCGTGTGCTAGTAGGCTCTGACACATTAAAATTATTTCATTTTTGCATTTTCATTTTCCCCATCTAAAACCTACAGGTAATTGACCCAGTGGAATAGTCTTAATTTGGTCATCAATGGGCCACAAAAACCTAGCTGTATTGAAGGCGTGTCTGTATTAAAGAGTTCTGTATATAAGAAAATGACTGTCTGGGCTTTTTTTCAGCCCAGAGTAAAGTAACTTTAATAATAAGGAAGGTGGCAATATTAATAGGGGTGACCGTAAGGTTAGGGGCGGGGCTCAGCTGTATTTTAAATTGTAAGGAGCTGTGTACTTGATTCGTAACCCTTTGGCCCTTCCTGAGTGTTTGTGGTGTGTTTTCCATAGGCAAGGCAAAAGAATGAACAGATTAAAGAAGCTCAAGAAGCAAAGAAAAGGGAAGCTGAGAAGAAAAAGAAGGAAATGGAAGAACAGAGGCAAACTGAGCTGAAGAGAAAACTTGATGCTGAACTGGCTGCCAAGAAAGCTGCTACAAGTCAAGTGAGCTTTAGTGAATATGTGATATGTTGCTCCAGGAAATATCTGTACCCCCCATGGTGATTTTGTTTTGAACTTTCCCCTGCCCCTCCCCTTTTGCCCATCCAGAAATTTCAGTTCAGGCTCATACTTTTCCTTTAGAGATTTTGGGTTTTGAGATCCCTGCCCCTTTGCAATTGTCAGAGATCTCCTATGAGGGGGTGGGGAGGGAGGGGCTATGGATATTTTTCTGGATTTGCTCAAGTGGACAGAGTGGAGTACAATTGAGGGAGTATTTAAGGAAGTTATTTCTATGTTTGTGTATCTCAAATTGTGCTCTAATTATTAAACCATTGGAATATGCTATTTTCATTTGTTACAACTAGATGATTTATAACAGGGTTCGTACAGGTCATGGAAAACCTGGAAAGTCATGGAATTTTACAATTTCA